>Ga0070701_10000226_pt1 | contig 17805 bp, 15 predicted proteins | sample KBSK5102metaG_FD_65451 | JGI IMG/M metagenome (GOLD analysis project Ga0070701, IMG submission 65451) | Corn, switchgrass and miscanthus rhizosphere microbial communities from Kellogg Biological Station, Michigan, USA - KBS K5-10-2 metaG | ecosystem: Host-associated > Plants > Roots >... | reverse complement strand
AGCGCCGTTGCCAGCGAACGGCGGCGCGTCAGGTGCAACGACTAGTTGGGCGGCGCTTACTTTTTGCGTTTCACGTTACGCCACTTCTGTGAGGCTGAACGCGGTTTCTTGGTCTTATTGATCAGTTTCGTGATCCGTTTTATTCGACTGGCGGCCTGATCGAACATCTCGCGCAGGACGAACTCAATAATCTCATAAGCGTCGAATACGTCGTCGCGCGTGACCGGCGCAGCGGCGTGACTGCCAGCATTGCCGAGCCATTTCACCGCCATGAGGTGGTCTGATAATGGCTCTCCACCCTTCGCAAACAGTTCGATGCGGGCGTGAAGCTTAAGTTCGACTCTCTTCCTGTTCTTCGAAATCACCGTCCGCTTGACGCCATGATAGTCAAGCAGTTTTTCAATGCTTGTGCGAATCCGATTCGAACATGCATCGAGATCGCACCAGAACAGCCGGAACGATTGCTCAAGTTGCTCGCGAACGTCGCTCGGCACGGCCGTGGCCAGATGGATAGGCCGAAGCGGCGGCTCAAAGACAAGCGGCTCGTAATAGTTGTAGTAGTCAATGTCGGGGTCATCCGGGGACCCTGAAAATCCCTGCGCTAGGCCTTGGCGGCCCGCGACCGCGATCACCTCATGGCACGTACATCGGAGGAGGCAAACAAACCGGCCCTCCACCCACTCTGGCTCCCAGAATTCGTGATCGCGCGCTGCTGCCGATTCACGCCCTTCTTCGACGTGCACTGTTCCTGGTGCGACCGTCAGCGCAGGCTGGCCACAGCTCGGACACGACCAAGGCGCCTTCGCTGCGTCCTTAGCAGTGAAACGATTCGGCCATTCGTGTCGGTCCATGATTATTACTCCCGTTCCTCACATGTCTCGGACTTCTACGTCTTCGCATCATTCAGCCACGCCTCTGCCGCCGCCGCGACGCCCGGGATCTCCCGATCAAGCATCGCGAGGTCGGCAAGCGAGATGTGCTCGGCTAGATGCAGTTCGACGAGATTGTTGACAGTGACACAGTCACTCTCGCCCGCCTCGGCATTCGCGCGTTCTACCTGATGCTCGAACAAACGCAGGAGAAAGCGCGGCAGTTCGAACTCGACGGTCTCCCGGCCAAAAACGTCGCCGGATCTTCTGAATCGACTCGACATTCTAGTCACCATCCCCAACTTTAGCGGGTTGCAGCTTGCCACAACTTTAGCGTGGAATGCAAGCGTGCAATCGATTCCGCGAGTTTTCGGTCAGGCCCTACGACGCCTGAGGAATGCGAGAGGATTCTCGCAGGAGCGTTTGGCAGAACTTACCGGCCTAAGCACGAACTACATTGGTGAAATGGAGCGAGGCCTCAAGGCGCCGGGATTACCGGTGATCGTTAGCTTAGCGAGCGCCCTCGACGTGAGCGTTCAGGAACTCCTTGCGGACTTTGATGAACTGCCGAGCCGTGTTCGTCGATGAGTCCCATAAGCGTGGCGCGTCCGCCCAACGGCACACTAGCTAAGCTGCAAGCCGCCTCGCGTGCCAGCGGCGACGCGTCACGGCCGTTGCCGCGCCCAAGAAACGTGTTTCGCTGAAGCGATTGCAACGGCCGTGACGCCGTCGCAAATGAGTCAGCCGAGGCGCTTCAGCGCCGGGCCAAGGTATCGGCGGTTTGCCAGCTTCAGCTAGTAGTTAGGTTGTGGCGACCGCGCTATCCACTCCACGTAGACCTCCGCGCGATTGACATTAGCGCTGTTCAGTGGTTCGATCGTCTTACTTCAGGAAAAACATCTACGCGAGGTGGACGGTGGCGGAGATTTACCACATCTTCAGTAGCTTAGTACCTCCGGGGAAGCACGATCCGACAATAGAAATCCACGGGTCGCCGATCACTCTGGAAGGAAAGTTGTACGGCATGCTCGCAAACATCTACGACAAAGCCGACGAAGAATGCAACATACCGATCAGATTTCTGGCGGCGCCAAACGGCACGCAGAGCAACGAAGTCCGAGAGGCGTTCGTCGATCTCGTGGAGGAGCCCACTCTTGAAAGAGTTACCCGCCTTGCGCAGCGGCTGAGCGCGGTTTCGACCGCACGTTCGGGCTTAGGCCTCCTGTTTGTAATTGTCGGAAAGGTCGGAAATGACCACAAACTACTGATCTCGCGTTTTCCGGCGAACCCAGGCATTCTAGCCGAAGCGAACGACAAAGGCCTCTCCGTTGCGTTAGTGGAGAAGGTCTTCATGAAGAACGTTGCGTCGTACAAGGCGGCCCTTTACCGATCGCCGCTTCCTAAAGCGGAGTTTTGGAATGGCGCTGTCGTCGACAAACAGCTCGCGCAGATGGGAGAGTCCGCGGCGAACTATTGGATCAAGGAGTTTCTTCGGTCGGACTTACTGACAACCTCGAAGGCCGGCAGCAGGCGCTTGGCGATTGCGATGAAACAGGCCGTCAAGGACGCGACCTCGGTAGATGAGAAGCAGCGACTGATCTCCGCTATCACTTTGCTATCGGGAATGAAAGACCAGACCCTGACGCCCCGCGAGGTTCTCGACCGCTTCAGCCTCGGGTCCTCCCTCCGTGACGCCGTTCTCGCCAACCTTCCGACTCCGGAGGCCGCAGACGCCGCATTCGTACTCGATATTAGCGAGTTTCGAGCAATAGCCGCGTTCCGTACCGTTGAACTCGACAGTGGAGGCGCACTAACCGCGGCTACCGACGAATTTGACAAAGTGTTTGCGAAAGAAGTGATGGGTAACGACGGCACGGTGCGGTTTAGCACCGTCGGTCACGTAGTTGACGAGCGAGTTAAGGGGCGCGACCGGTGAGCGAAACACTAGCCGACGTGTATCAGAGGCACTACGATAACATTCTGTCGCCGATCGCACGCGACCTCGCGATCTACTTGCAGGGGCTCATGCACGAGCAACCACGAATCGATCGCGTAACTGCTCGAGCGAAGTCTGTCGTGAGCTTCGTCAACAAGGCAACGAAAATCGAAGCAGGTAAGCGTAAGTATGAATCGCCGCTGCTGGAGATCCAAGACCAAGTTGCCGCGCGAATCGTCACGTTCTACCTTTCAGACGTCGAACGCGTACAGCAGGTTGTTAGCGGTTATTTCGGTGCAATCGAGGACTCGAAGAGGGAGCCGGAGTCGCCGAGTGAGTTTAGTTACGAAGGCCATCACTACGTGTTGTTTTTGCCGGAGGAGGCGTTGCGGTCTGTTGATCGTCGACTAGCGCCTAAAGTGTTCGAACTCCAGATCAAGACATTGTTTCAGCATGCTTGGAGCGAGGGCGCCCATGACCTCATTTACAAGTCGCTGGTGCCCCTCACCCGGGAGCATCTTCGACGCGCTGCGTTCACTGCCGCTCAAGCATGGGGAGCCGACCGCATCTTCAACGAGCTCTCCGTCGAACTGCAAGGCGGTGCGACGTCGCACTAGGCTGTATGTTCCATCAACCTAACGGCACAGTAGCTAAGCTGCGAGCCGCCTCGCATACCAACCGCGACGCGGCACGTCAGTTGCCGCGACTAACACTCGCGTGGCGGGAGCGACCTGCAACTGGCGTGACGCCGTCGCAAACGCTGGTGCAGGCGCGAAAGCGCCGGACCAGCGGATCGGCGGTTCGACAGCTTCAGCTACTAGTTAGGCGCCGACGACAACATACTCGGCGATAGACGTTGAGACCGGAATTGGAAGCCCGTCCTCGCGAAGTCCTTCAATGTGAAGCTGGATAGCCTCGTACATATTCTTTTCAACTTCTTCGTGGCTAGCACCCGTTGCGACACAGCCGGGAAGATCCGGTGAGTATGCAGAAAAGTTGTTGCCGGCGTCTTCGACCACGATAAGGAACCGATGTGTGTTCATTTCAAACCCGCCTGACGGAGAATGCTCTCGAATGTTTTTGGAGCGAGGTCGTCGCTGGGCTTTCCCGCGATCGTTACTCGACCCGTCTTCGTATGATGCTTGAACTGTCGGTGACTGCCACCTTTAGACTTTACTTCGAACCAGCCATCTTCAGAAATCATGCGGATGGCCTCGCGCACTTTCGTCGGCACGGCGGCATTCTAACTGTTAAACAACGAACGGAGGGCGACGTGACTATTCGCGAGGCGCTTCTTCCGGAGCATCCCTGCTCGCAGCCAAACCGAAGAAGGCTCTCCTTGGTTGCACCACGTTGACAGATCGCCGACGCGGAAGATGTCCGGCTGGGTGCCGATGGTCGTGAGGCGGCCAATATGGAGGGCGCGAATTCGTCACCTTCGGTCCGCCGGTCATACGATGCGCATCGAGTACAGAGGCGGCGAGCAGTACCCGCATCTCGAGCGGATTCGAAGGGAAGCCCGACCTCCTCAGCGACATCATGCGATCGCGACGAAAGTAGTCGCCGCGAACGCGAGCGCCGCGTTGGCCTCCTGCTGGAACAAGCGCAACGGCCGGTTGACGGCGATGCGGCGCCCGCACGCAGCGCGCAGCCCTGCATAGCGAATCGGTGACCGGCGTCCATCCTGCGGACATCAGCGATTACGTCAAAGTCGCGCTTTTCGTCTGCCACGAAGCGACCTTTGGCAGTTTGGTGCGTCAGGCCACAACCGTCGCATGGCGGATGCGGTTCCTGGTGCGCACCGTGAGGTCGGATTTCGCGCGCCTAACGGACCTCATAATCAGCTGCAAGCCGCCCCGCACGCCAGCGCCGACGCGGCACGGCCGTTGCCGCGACTAAAGATGCGTTCTGCGGGAGCGACTTGCAACGGGCGTGACGCCGTCGCATATTAGAGTGGCAGGAGCTTCAGCTCCGGGCCAACGTATCGGCGGTTTGCCAGCTGCATTATGAAGTTAGCCGGTCTCGGGACGACTGAAGCGATCGCTTTATGACGAATGTTCTCAGCAGCTTTACCATCTCAGCCCTGAAATGCGTCAGCTTCGCGAGTGGCGTCATTATCACCTACGCGGCGGTGTTTTTGCGGGAAGACGAGGAATCCAATATACAAAACATCCTCGAGAGTTGGTGGATAAGGCTTGACGATATCGAGCGAACTGCGAGAGGCCGACGCGCAGTCTTCTCGAGAAAACTGGTTCTTTTCGCGTCGAAATTTCTAGCTGCTTTGTTCGGCAAGCGTATCGTATCCTTTCGAGCCGCGGGCGCCTCGGCTTGCCTATCGATGGCCGGCTTGCTTGCGGTATATGGGGTGGATAATCCGAAGACCGCCATTCAGGCTTTTGTCCGCTTCGGGGATTCGCCACCGTCAAGCCACAACTTCTACGTCGCGAAGTACCTTACGATCCCATGCTTGCTCGCTCGGGTCGCCGTTGCGCATGTGCTGGGAACGGGCGGTTATTCCATGGCCGCCCTCCTTATCGGCGCAGTAGCATTCGCCTGCATCGTATTACAAATATTCTGGCCGCGAACGGCAGCACTGATGCTGTTTTTTGCCGGCGCGGTACCGATTGCGCTTTGGCTCGCATACATTTCGCCAGTGACGAGTATAATTTTGCCTCCGTATACTTTGCTCGGCGCGCTGGCGGTCGGAATCGCATGCAATGTCCTCGTCGTAGCCGCAACTCGGCAATCGCTCCTCCGCCTCCACAACGCAACATCCGTATTATTGGCCGGTGGTTTTCACGTTGCACTGCTCGTCGCGACGATCCAAGTTCCCCTTCGTATAATGATTCGTCTTTTGACCGTCTCCGGCAGCCCTGAGCATCATGTGGCGTATATGTTCGGCTTGGCCGCGGTAACGAATCTTTTCAGTGGCCTCGTGTGCCTAGTACTCCTCTTCTCAGCGGCTATCCTGATCCTTGATACGCTGATTTGGCCGTCCTTTTCGCGACCGCTCTACACGCTTGCACGGTTGCGCGTCCTTTCAACCCCGGCGAGCCGCGCGGCACTCTTTACCGTAGGCGTCGCGGCGATGAGCGTCGGTGTCGGCAAAGGAGGTTCAATGTTTGACGCGCTGCTTCACGTGCTTGGATCCGGCTAACGACACGACTAATCAGCTGCGCGCGGCCACCGCGCGCCACGAAGCGACGCGGCACGGCCGTTGCCGCGCCTGACAAACGCCTTTGGAAGAAGTGATCTGCAACGGACGTGACGCCGTCGCGCCGAAGGTGACATAGGAGCTTTCAGCTCCGGTCCATCTAACGGCCGCGTGCCAGCTGCATTAGGCTGTTAGGCCGCGCGGCTCCCCTTCTCTAGTCGCGAACCCAAAAGCCAAATGCCGAGAACTTATCGTCCAGCCACCAGCGCTTGGAGGCGCCGTACCGGAAGTTTGTCGCGCCGGCCTGACTTTGTAGCGGTACACGCACCACACCATCGGCGGCGACTGCTTGATGCCCAGGCGTTTCCGGCACGACGGCGACGATATGACCGGATCGATTCAGATCCTTACGTTTTCCGCAGATCACTGCCACGCCACCACGATTGGCGACACTCTGCAGGTCTGAGGGTTCTGCGACACGTCGCCACCCGAAAGCGGGTCCATGCTCGCCGAACCAGTTATAGAGACTATTCGCGTTCAACTCGGTAACTGTATTCTCGTACAGTGGTAAAACCTCCTCACCGCTTGCGAGTCGTTGCAGCGCACCACTCGTCCACCACACGCGCGGCAGAAATGAACCCGCGAGGTAGCAGTAGTCATACGCATAGATGTTGCAATACGTGGCGCCGGGTACCGGCAAGTACCGCGCGTGACTTTCTACATCAAGCCAATCTACGATGCGAATAAGAGATTCCGGCGAGATCTCGGTTCGCCGGGGTTGGTGCGCCTCGTTGAGAGGGTATGCCCGCCCGTGCGACTGGTCCCGCCGAATCGCCGACTTCGGAGTAAGGTGTACTTCAGGAGCGCGGCCTACGGCGCCGTTGGCCGAACTGGTGCTAGATGCGGCGGCCAAGTACTGGCGCTTCACATATCCCCGAAACGTAACGCTATTCAGTTTGGTTTCGATGAGCCACCACGTAGCATCGTCCGCCGCGCTGAGTTTAAGCACAACTTGGCCTTCTGGAAGCATTGCGAGCTTGCTCGAAGGCGCCACAACGGGCTCTGATCGTAAATTTAGTGCGGTCGCGGTCACTTCGTACGATTCCGACATGCGGCGTCTCCCGTCACAGGAGTGACACGCGGCGCGATTTCCCTACCCGGAGTTGGTGGCAACCGAGGGTCAGTGGTTCGTCGGCCTAACGAGACACTAGCTAAGCTGCAAGCCGCCTCGCATACCAGCGGCGACGCGGCGCGGCCGTTGCCGCGCCTAACAAACGCTTTGGCAGAAGCGACCTGCAACGGACGTGACGCCGTCGCAAATGAGTCAGCCGAGGCGCTTCAGCGCCGGGCCAAGGAATCGGCGGTTTGCCAGCTTCAGCTAGTAGTTAGCCGGCCAGCTCCGGAGACGACTTAGTCGCAGGTAAGAAGTAGAACAATTGATCAAGAATCAACAGACCGATGCAAGCGCCCTTCTCGTTGAACTGTTCGACTGAAGCCACGCCGTGTCCTACCGTATTCCGCGATAGCTCAGCTGGCTGTCCGGGCTCGAAATTGGCGAAGTACGCACTTTGAAGGTAGTTGCGAAATAGCTCCGGTAGCAGCCAGCTATACTGATGAAACTCCTCGTCGCTATGCTTTACTGCTGCTTGCGACAGGACTTTCTGCGTCGCTTTGTCGGGAATGGCAACTGACTCGTGCAGCGTACGTAAAAGCCCTTCGATGCGCGGATAGAGAATAGCCGTACAGCTAAGATAGTCACCCTCTTCGAACTCCTCTATTGCGTGTTTAATGAAGGGCAAATGTGGCGCGAATAGATGGGATTCCGGCCACCGTTGACGCATGTGAGGGAGGAGTTCTCGAACTTCAGCGACTATCTCCGGCAGAAGCCGATCAATGTCGTATCTCCCCTTTGCAAATGCGACGAGCTCCACCTTCAAAGGCGCGGAAAGCGTTACGAAAGGAAACCAGTTTCGCTCGACAAGGAACCGCCAGTCTTCGGCATCAAGCTTGAAAAGCGACTGGTTCTTTAAGTACGCATAGTACGATCCCAGTAACTTGGCGAGGTCGTAGTCACGCTTGGGCGCTTCCGGCGCGAGAGGCGTGAAGTCAAAGAACATACCTTTCCGCCACCCGGACGACATGATCACCAAGACCGCGGCATCTTCTGGGATTTCAACACCGTCGAAGTAAAGCGAGTCTATGTCGATGATGTCCTTTTCGAACACTGGTTCGCCGGCTTCAATCCTGCGCCCGAATCGCGCACGAATCGATATCTGGCATTCGTTGACGAAGATGGTCGCCCGCAGATCCGGCCGAATCACGAAAACCATATGATCGACCGTCGAAGCGCGCACATTGCATTCGGGCGGTATTCGCGCAATCACCTGCGACGGAAAACCTTCCAGTCTTGAGATGAAGAGGTCACCGTCTTCTGAGGACGTGAATTCGCGAACAGCGATCCACGCAAGATTACCCTCGATACCCGAGGCATTAGCCATCGCGTAACCCGCTGGTGGCGAATCGAGCGGAATTCAAGCGGCACGTGAGCAGTTTATCTTATACCGGGATTCGGACCGGCTAACGAGACACTAGCTAAGCTGCAAGCCGCCTCGCATACCAGCGGCGACGCGGCGCGGCCGTTGCCGCGCCTAACGATGCACTCGGAAGAAGCGATCTGCAACGGACGTGACGCCGTCGCAAATGAGTCAACCGAGGCGCTTCAGCGCCGGGCCAAAGGATCGGCGGTTTGCCAGCTTCAGCTAGTAGTTAGGCGGCGATGCACTATTTTTGCTGCAAACGCCTTAAAGCGGCCTGCTTGAGAGCCATATTAGTTCCGGCGCGGGCAATTGCGCGGACGTCGGATTCTGGCAAAGTTGGCAGAATGCGCAACGCGAACGCCGAAGGCGTCTTCGGATTGTGGATCAGCGACAGGCGCACGTCCAGACTCGACATCCATTGCGACGCTTTCAAGATTACGTCCGCGACTTGATAAGTCAGAAACGACGATTTCGCGACACGAGCGACTTCATCGACGGTCAGGCGCGGATTGCGCAGTAGAGACAACAATACACGCGGATCATTATCCTGCAGAAGGATTGCGCGCTCGGATCGCTCCGCCTTGACTGCCAGAAGCAGCTTCTCGATCTGCGACAGAAGACGGATGCGGTCCCAGGCATTTCGCGTTTGATCTGGAGCCTCAACCTCGCCATCGCCCCTTTTTGAACGTGCGTCACGCTCTAGTCGCTGCAAGATCTCGTCTGGATTTCCGTCGATTGCAAGTGCGATCCCGTCAGGCAACGCTCCCACCACGGTGGCACGTAGATGCGCTTCGCCACCTCCAGGACCGAGCAGCATGATGAGGAGCGTGGCGTGGAGTGGAGCAGTGTGATCTGTCGCGAGACGCAGGGCTCCTTGCGAAAGATTTAGGCGATATTCTTCACGAAGCTCCTCTTCGCTCTCAAACTCCGCGCGAAAAGCCGAATCAGAAATACGCTTTACTTTCATCGGCGACCGTCGCGTACGCTCTCGTTGGACGCAGCATGCATCCTTACATCTAATGATACGCGAAGCCTCAATCGCTCGATTCGACGCGGGCGTCAGCGACGCGTATCGCGCCGTAGCGGAGCGCGTCCCGGATGTCGGCGACGATGATCGCTACGGCGGACTTCGGCGTCCGCAGACGGACACCCAAGGGGGAAGATACATTGACGCGCTCCACCGAAGTCGGCCTAGAAGCTGAATTGTGTCAGACGTTCAGTCGAGCAGGTCGCTAGTTCGACCGCCTAACGACACACTAGCTAAGCTGCAAGCCGCCCCGCACACCAGCGGCGACGCGGCGCGGCCGTTGCCGCGCCTAACAATTGCATTGGCAGAAGCGATCTGCAACGGACGTGACGCCGTCGCAAATGAGTCGGCCGAGGCGCTTCAGCGCCGGGCCAAAGCATCGGCGGTTTGACAGCTTCAGCTAGTAGTTAGGCCGCGATCTTACGAGCCGCACGATCTGCACTCACCAGTGACGACGTCGAAGCACTCGCTCCTGATCTTGCCGCTGCTTCCGTCGCGCCAATGTACGAGGACGTCGCCGCCCGACAACTCCAGTTCCGGAATTTCGAAACCACCACCGATATACGCACGCTCAATACGCCACTCCGGCGAGCCAGTTTCGGCGTTGATGCGAGCCAGGTACGCCAAAGCAGCGACAACGATCGTCTGTTCGTGAAATACGGGTGTTGCCATGTTTAAGCTGGGCAAATGGAAACGCCACGTCGGTCGTTTTGCGCCGCGCGTTACTCGCGCAATCTGCGCCCATCCCGATTCTCCGTCGCTCAATTCGTACGCCATGAGGAGGTCATCGCCGTCCCGGAAGAAAGAAAGCGCTTCGATTCGACCGTCATCTACCGGCAGTCGGAAGGGCCACTCGCGAGAGCCGTCGCGTTGGCAAAGCGCTGCGCCTGCAGCCGTTACGCGGCATTTTCGTTCGCCGTCGACGAAAGTGAACGAATCCGGCTGGCTCGGATCCACGCCGTGCCGCATGGCTTGTACGAATGGCTGAGCGTGCGCGCCGCCGACACTCACGACAAGGACAAATACGGCAAAGGTAAGGCGCATCGCCTGCAGTTTACCGCGACGGCGTGTCGACCGGCGGGAAACAAGCGAATCCGCTGCGGAGCGACCCACTCTGCGGCGCGTTCGGGTCGGTACCGATATGCGTCTGTGACTCGCCGTCTCGCGCTCACGCTTGGTGAACATACCTAGTGAGCCGGGGCAAAGGAGGTCCGCGAGCGAATACGTACTCCGTTGCGATCGTAACGGCGCAGCGGCACTTTGCGACTACATTTGTTATGAAAGCTCGTGTCGATCCACGCCGCGCCTCGGACTCGGTATCTGTGGCTCAACGGCATTGCGACTAGCGCCTGCTATACGTGTCCGTTACAGCATGGGCGTTGGTACGTCGGCCTAACTTCTACTTAGCCTCCACCCATAGTGGATTCCGACCCGCGCGCAAGACGCCAGAGCAACTCCTCGCGCCGCTTCCGTCGAAAGTCACCCCATTGACCGCCCCAACGACGCAGGCACCGGAAGCGCGAGCTTCGTGCGGCATATCGCGTGAAGTGGCATCTCTGCTGGGGCCACGTGACGTTTTACGACACAAAATCAATATCACCATGACGGCGATTTGCCGTGCCGCGAACATGGTGAGAGCGGGCGTCGTTCTTCGGCATCCTGGCGCTCGCTACCGTTGGATAAACGGGTAAACGCTCCCGCGATGCATCTCATAGCACCGGATGTGACTGCAGGGAGGCGTCGAGCACGTCCGCGCGCCCCGCCAAAGTGTCGCGCGGCCGACGGGAGTCCCACTTGTCGCGTAGCACGGCGAACGCGGATTGTTGTTATCCGCCACGAACAGGGTGCAAGGTCGACTTAAATCGCGTCCAGCGGACTTCTCACGCCGTGCGCACCGTTTCGAATTACGTGTGTGTAGATCCTCGTCGTCGATACGTCGCGGTGGCCCAGGAGCTCCTGGATCGTGCGGATGTCGTTGCCGCGCTCGAGTAGGTGCGTCGCGAAGGAGTGGCGGAACGTGTGGCATGTCACCCGTTTGGTGATGCCGGCCTGCAGGCTGGCGCGGCGCACATTGCGCTGAATTACGCTTTCGTGAAGATGGTGGCGCTGCTCCGTTCCTAGACGCTCATCTTTCCAGCGCGAGGTGGCGGGGAAAAGCCATTGCCAGCGGAACTCGCGCGCGGCGCCCGGGATTTTACGGTCGATCGCATCCGGGAGCCACACGGCGCCGAAGCCGAGCGTGAGGTCAGACTGATGGAGCTCGTGTACGCGATCTAGCTGCGCGCGCAGGAGAGGGACCGCTGACGTCGGCAGCATCGTAATACGATCCCGGCGCCCCTTCGGATCCCGGATGTGCAACTGACCACGACCGAAATCGATGTCTTTTACGCGGAGCGTCAGCGCTTCCATGAGACGCAGTCCGGATCCGTAAAGGAGCAAACTGACAAGATGCGACGGGCCGGTGAGGTGCTTCAGCACCGAGTGGACTTCATCGGGGGTGAGCACGACCGGCAACCGCGCCGGGCGCACGGCACGAATCAAATCCTTCAGCCACGGAAGCGGCTCGTCGAGTACGTGCCGGTATAAGAACAGTAGCGCGCCGAGCGCCTGATTCTGTGTCGACGCGCTCACGTGCGACTCCGTCGCCAGATACGAGAGAAACGCGTTCACATGCTCGGCGTCCATCGAAGCAGGATGCCGTTTGTTGTGAAACAGAATGAAGCGTTTGATCCACATTACATACGCTTCTTCGGTGCGCGCGCTGTAGTGGCGCGTCCGAATTTCGTCACGCACTCGATCGAGCAGTTTTCGCGGCTTGTCACTCATACATCGCAGCGTCCCTCGGCGGACAATGCAATGCAATTCCCGCGAGGCGAGAAACGCACAATTTCTACAATACGTAGACGCCCCGGCCGCGCCCGCGCCGCACGGAGCAGCATCGCCACAAAACAAAACGGGCGGCCCAAAGGGCCGCCCGTCGCGAACACCCATAAGAAAAAAACTACTGCTCGTCGTCGAAATCCGCCAGCGTAAGCGCCTCTTCGTCCTCGGGGCGCAGCAAATCCTCGAGGTTCGGCTGCGGGGCGGGCTCGTCTTTCTCGAGGAAGACCTCGCGATAGACGGGCATGCCCGTTCCGGCCGGGATCAGACGGCCAACGATGACGTTTTCCTTCAGGCCGCGCAGGTAATCGACTCGGCCGGCGATCGCCGCCTCCGTCAGTACTCGCGTGGTCTCCTGGAACGATGCAGCGGAGATGAAGCTGTCGGTCGAAAGCGAGGCCTTCGTGATGCCGAGCAGGAGCGGCGTACCATCCGCCGGCTCGCCGCCGCGGTTCATGACCTTCTCGTTCTCTTCCATGAAACGGAAACGATCGACCTGCTCGTCGACGAGGAAATCGGTATCGCCCACTCGCGTGACGCGAACCGATCGCAGCATCTGACGGCAGATGACTTCGATGTGCTTGTCGTTGATGGCAACCGACTGCGAGCGGTAAACCTCCTGGATCTTGTCGACCAGGTAACGCTGCAGTTCCTTGATGCCGAGGACCGCGAGGACGTCGTGCGGATCGATCGGACCGTCGATGAGCGGATCGCCCGCGCGCACGCGCTCGCCTTCCTGCACGTTGACGTGCACGGAACGCGGGACGCTGTACTCGTGGCGAGTGCCTTCGTCGGTCTCGACGATGACGCGGCGCAGACCCTTGACGATCGGGCCGTGATGCACGGTGCCGTCGACCTCGGAGATGACCGCCTTCTCACGCGGATGACGCGCTTCGAACAGCTCGACGACGCGCGGCAGACCGCCGGTGATGTCCTTCGTCTTGGTCGTGGCACGCGGGATCTTCGCGAGGATGTCTCCCGGATAAACCTCGTTGCCGTTCTGCACCATGACGTGGGCGCCGGTCGGAAGCAGGTAACGCTTCTCCTCACCCTTCTTCGACTTGACCGTGATCGTCGGCGTCCGCTTCTCGGCAGTCGACGACTCGACGATGACCATCTGCGTGAGGCCGGTGACGCGATCGGTCTCTTCGCGGACGTTCTCGCCTTCGACGATGTCCTTGAAGGTGATCTTGCCGCCGACTTCCGTGAGAATCGCCGACGTGAACGGATCCCATTCGACGAGCGGCTGGCCGGCTTCGACATGCTGTCCGTCGTGGACGCGCAGCGTGGCGCCGTAAACGAGCGCGTAACGCTCCTTCTCACGCGTGCCGGCGTCGGCGGCGATCTCGCCCTTCTTCGCCTTGCGCGCAAGCGTGTCCTCGACGATCAGCAGCTTGCCGTTACGGTTGATGACCACGAGGTCGCCGTTCTTGTTCGTAACCGTCGAGACGTTCACGAACTGCACGCGGCCCGGGTTGGTTGCTTCATGCTTCGACTGCTCGGAAACGCGCGACGCCGTACCACCGACGTGGAACGTACGCATCGTGAGCTGCGTGCCCGGCTCGCCGATCGACTCCGCGGCGATGACGCCGACCGCTTCACCGATCTCGACGAGCTTGCCGCTCGCGAGGTTGCGTCCGTAGCAGCGGCGGCAGATGCCGCGACGCGTTTCGCAGGTGAGACCCGAACGAATCTTCGCGCGCTCGATGCCTGCTTCCTGCATCTCGTTCGCGAGCTCTTCGGTCACTTCCTGGTTCTGCGACACGATCAGCTTGCCGCTGAGCGGATCGTAGATGTCTTCCTGCGCGACGCGACCGACGACGCGGTCGCGAAGCGGCTCGAGAATGTCGCCGCCTTCCATGATCGCGCTGACGTTGATGCCGTCGAACGTCTGGCAGTCTTCTTCCGTGACGATGACGTCCTGCGCGACGTCGACGAGACGGCGCGTGAGGTAGCCGGAGTCAGCGGTCTTGAGCGCGGTATCGGCAAGACCTTTACGCGCGCCGTGCGTGGAGATGAAGTACTGGAGCACCGAGAGACCTTCGCGGAAGTTCGCGGTGATCGGCGTCTCGATGACTTCGCCTGAAGGCTTGGACATCAGTCCGCGCATACCGGCCAGCTGACGAACCTGTTCCTTCGATCCGCGAGCGCCCGAGTCGGCCATCATGAAGATCGGGTTGAACTCCGCCTTCTGCTGCTCGACGCGCTTCATCTCGGCGAACATTTCGTCGGAGACGGTTTCGGTCGCGCGATGCCAGATGTCGATGATCTTGTTGTGACGCTCGCCGGCCGTGATGGCGCCGTCGAGACGCTGGCGCTCGACTTCGAGAACGGCCTTGCGGGCGTTGTCGACGATCTCGCCTTTCTTCGACGGGATGACCATGTCATCGACGCCGATCGAAACGCCGGCCTTGGTCGCGTACAGGAATCCAAGGTCCTTCACGTCATCGAGCATCTTGACGGTGAGGGCGTTGCCGTAGTTGAGGAACACGTAGTTGACGAGCTCCTGCAACCCTTTCTTCTTGAGCAGACCGTTGATGAACGGGATCTCCTCGGGAAGATGCATGTTGAGGATGACGCGTCCGACCGTGGAGTCGATCAGCTTGCGATTCACTTCCTGAATCTCGGCGTGAACGATGTCCTGATCGTTGAACTGCGTGGTGAGATCGATGAGACGGCCGGTGACGCGCACGCGGATCGGCGTGAGCAGCTCGACCTCGTTGTTCGCCAGCGCGAGCTCGACTTCATCGAACGAGCCGAACGCCTTGCCTTCGCCCTTCGCGCCTTTCTTGGCCTTGGTGAGGTAGTAGCAGCCAAGGACGAGGTCCTGCGACGGAACCGCGAGCGGCTTGCCGTGCGCCGGCGAAAGGATGTTGTTCGACGCGAGCATGAGGACCTGTGACTCGACCTGCGCCTTCGGAGAAAGCGGGACGTGCACGGCCATCTGGTCGCCGTCGAAGTCGGCGTTGAACGCCGTGCAGACGAGCGGATGAATCTTGATTGCCTTGCCTTCGACGAGCACCGGCTCGAACGCCTGGATGCCCAGACGGTGAAGCGTCGGTGCGCGGTTCAGGAGAACCGGATGCTCTTTGATGACCTCTTCGAGCGCGTCCCACACTTCCGTCTGCTGCAGCTCGACCATTTCTTTCGCGGCCTTGATCGTGCCGACGAGGCCTTTCTGCTCGAGACGGTTGTAGATGAACGGCTTGAACAGCTCGAGCGCCATCTTCTTCGGCAGACCGCACTGATGCAGTTTCAGCTCGGGACCGACGACGATGACCGAACGGCCGGAGTAGTCAACACGTTTACCAAGCAGGTTCTGACGGAAGCGGCCCTGCTTGCCTTTGAGCGTGTCGGAGAGCGACTTGAGCGGGCGGTTGTTCGAGCCCTTCAGCACGCGGCCGCGGCGGCCGTTGTCGAAGAGCGCGTCGACCGCTTCCTGCAGCATGCGCTTTTCGTTGCGGACGATGACGTCCGGCGCGCGCAGCTCGAGCAGCTTCTTGAGACGGTTGTTGCGGTTGATGACGCGGCGATAGAGATCGTTCAGATCCGACGTCGCGAATCGGCCGCCGTCGAGAGGAACGAGCGGACGAAGCTCCGGCGGAATGACCGGGATGACGTCGAGGATCATCCACTCCGGGCGATGGCCCGATTTGCGGAACGCGTCGACGACCTTCAGCCGCTTCGCAGCTTTCAGCTTTTTGATCTGCGACGTCTCGGTGCGCATGATGAGACGAAGCTCGTCGGAGAGCTCTTCCACGTTCACGCGGCGGAGCAGCTCCTTGATCGCTTCGGCGCCCATCTTCGCGACGAAGACGTCGCCGTACTGGCCGCGCAGCTCGCGGTACTTCTCTTCCGGAAGGAGCTCCTTCTCGGAGATGGTGTTCATCAGATCGCCCGGATCGATGACGACGTAAGACTCGAAATAGAGGATGCGCTCGAGATCGCGCAGGGAGATGTCGAGCAGATGTCCGATGCGCGACGGCAGTCCCTTGAAGAACCACACGTGCGAAACGGGCGAGGCCAGCTCGATGTGACCCATGCGCTCGCGGCGAACCTTCGACTTGGTGACTTCGACGCCACACTTGTCGCAGATGACGCCGCGATGCTTCATGCGCTTGTACTTGCCGCAGAGGCATTCCCAGTCGGTGATCGGACCGAAGATCTTCGCGCAGAAGAGACCGTCGCGCTCGGGCTTGAAGGTACGGTAGTTGATCGTTTCCGGCTTGGTGACTTCACCGTACGACCACGACCGAATCTTCTCCGGCGAGGCGAGGGAGATCTTGATGGCGTTGAAGTCGTTGATCGCCTGCGGCTTGGCCGGGGTGAACAGTGCGTTGAATGATTCCAAAGTGCGCCTCCCTTGTTTGTTAGGCGTTATCCGTTGAACGCGGTTTCGGCAACGACAGCGAGACGTCCCGGCCAAAGCACTCCCAGCACGTGGCTTCCCATTCGGTATCGCCCGTATAGAAGTGGGCCGTGAGCCGGATGCTCCCCATGCCGTGGCATGCGGCGCATCCGGGATCCGGCAGCTTCGACATCGCAGTCATGACTCGTCTCGCCATGGCTTACTCCTTCAGGAGCTCCACATCGAGACAGAGAGACTGCAGCTCGCGGACGAGGACGTTGAACGACTCCGGCAGACCCGGATCATCCGGCACCTCACCCTTGACGATTGCTTCGTAAATCTTGGAACGGCCTTCGACGTCGTCCGACTTCGAAGTGAGCAGCTCCTGCAGCGTGTACGCCGCGCCGTACGCTTCGAGAGCCCACACTTCCATCTCTCCGAAGCGCTGGCCGCCGAACTGCGCCTTACCGCCGAGCGGCTGCTGCGTGATCAGTGAATACGGTCCGATCGAACGAGCGTGAATCTTGTCGTCGACGAGATGCGACAGCTTGAGCATGTAGATGAAGCCGACGCAGACCTGCTGCTCGAACTTCTCGCCGGTCATACCGTCGTACAGCGCGGTCTTGCCGTCGCTCGGAAGTCCTGCAGCCTGCAGCTGCGCTTTGATCTCCGACTCCATCGCGCCGTCGAAAACAGGCGTCGAGAAGTAGAGACCGAGCGAGCGTGCGGCCCAGCCGAGGTGCGTTTCGAGGATCTGACCGACGTTCATGCGCGAGGGGACGCCGAGCGGGTTGAGAACGATCTCGACCGGCGTGCCGTCCGGCATGTACGGCATGTCTTCCTGCGGGAGGATGCGGCTGATGACGCCCTTGTTACCGTGACGTCCGGCCATCTTGTCGCCGACACTCAGCTTGCGCTTCATGGCGACGTAGACCTTGATCATCTTGATGACGCCCGGCGGAAGCTCGTCACCCTTCTGCAGGTCTTCGCGGCGCTCTTCGGCTTTCTGCTCGAGGACGCGCACGCGGTTCTCGGCGCGCTCGACGAACATGCG
>Ga0070701_10000225_pt1 | contig 17820 bp, 21 predicted proteins | sample KBSK5102metaG_FD_65451 | JGI IMG/M metagenome (GOLD analysis project Ga0070701, IMG submission 65451) | Corn, switchgrass and miscanthus rhizosphere microbial communities from Kellogg Biological Station, Michigan, USA - KBS K5-10-2 metaG | ecosystem: Host-associated > Plants > Roots >... | reverse complement strand
AGAAGCGAACTGCAACTGCCGTGACGCCGTCGCACGAAGGTCGAAGAGGCGCTTCAGCGCCGGGCCAGCGAACGGCCGCGCGTCGACTGCATTGAGTAGTTGGGCGGCCTTTCGCTGATGCGCGGCAACCGATGCCGAGATTCAGACTCGTCCCGAACGTTTGTCAGCCTTACTTCTTACTCGCAAAGGGGCGCCAATCGCTTAAACCCACTAAATGAGAGGCAGCCGGCCGCTCCGACAATTTCCGGCGAAATTCGACCACCGCCAGCTGAGACCTATCACTAATTTACCAGCCAGCAAGAAGCTGGCCCACAGCGCGAGCTTCGGCGAGTGTCATAGTCGACCCGTCTTCGCGCCAGAATCGACTGTCAGGCGAGAGGCGACCGATTGTCGTGTCGTCTCCGCCCTCGCACGAGGTTTCAACATGCCAGCTAACGGCCCTGAAAGAACCTTCCGCTAGCTTCCCGCCCGAGGGATACCACACACGAAATGTTCCGATGGGATAATCGTGGACCTGCGGGCACGCTCCAGCAGTACAACATTGAATGTAGCAAGCCAACGCGTACGATACTTCGGCTCGTTTCGCTCCGTTGGCGTAGAAGTATTTCCAAAGCCCCATACGTACCGCCGGAACGTCCCGTTTATACAGACCCCAACGTTCAAATTCATCGTCCCACGAATCCGGCAAGCCTAGACCGGCAGCCGCCACCGCCCCATTCGGATACCGAAACGTCCGAAGTTCAGCCGCTCGTTTGACCACACTAAGGTCGGGGCAGTCGACTGCGCGCTGCGACGAACACGCGAACAGCAACGCGAGCGAGGCCGGGATGAGAGATCGTCGCAGCGACGACATATTTCTAAGGTATCACGGTAGTTTGATGGAACACGTGGATCGGCTGTTCACTCTAAGTGCGCGCTGCGTACGCTACATAGTGGAAGCCAGCGTGGCGGCTGAGGGCCCTGCGAAGAAGCGAGCTGCAACTGCGTAACAGCAATATCGTGACGCCCTGCTGCGGAGCGGCGAATAGAAGACAGATGAAATCCGACAGACATATGGTTGGTCCGCCCAACGACACACCCAATCAGCTGCGCGCGGCCACCGCGCGCCAAGAGCGACGCGGCGCGGCAGTTGCCGCGCCTAACAATTGCATTGACAGAAGCGTACTGCAACTGCCGTGACGCCGTCGCACGAATGCCGCCGAGGCGCGGAAGCGCCGGGCCAGCGAACGGCCGCGCGTCGGCTGCATTGGGTAGTTAGGTGGCGGCACAGGAGCAAAGGATGCCGACTGTGCGAGACTACGCACATGGCAAGAAAACGCTCGCCGCTCGACGGCTTACGCTGCGCGTTTTGCCGCGCCCCGCTGAGCACATGGATTTCAAGAAATGGCACGATGAAAACGCCCACGACTGGCTGAATCTGCATTGCGCCATGTGCGGCGCAACATTTGACGAAGGCGACAATAGTTGGTGCCGCTTCGACATATGGACGCATCGATGCCCCGACGGACGCTCGGGTACCGTGGCGCGGAAGGAGTGGCCTGCAACAGCCACTTCGCCGTGTCGGGCAGCTCGCTACGCCTGTAGCCGTAAGGCGGCGCGTACCGCAGCTACAATCTCGTCGCTTGATGGCCAAGGCCTGCTCACGAGCTTGGCGATCAGCCCGCCTTTGCGCGAGGCGACTTCCTGACCGTTCACCAAGACCTCAAACTGGCCATGGCCGCCCTTCTCAAGTTGCACGGGGACCTGCAGTTTTTCCTGGATCAGCGCAGCGAAACTCGCCGCATTCGCAGCGGTAGTGGCTCACGTGTCGCAGTACACGATACGAACGCTCATGCGCCGGAGTATATCAGCCCATTTTGCGCCGAACCGGGACACGCGCGATGTTGGACACCGTTCGCAACCGGTTCAACAGCTTCAGTCTCGAGCGGCTAGCGGGGCGTCGCCGAGACGCGTCCCGGTAACGATTCTGAGTCTATTATTTGCGGCGCTCGCTTCGCCGCGTGATTCGCCGACGGACTTCGCAGAGTCGCCGAAGCCACGGATGCCGCTTGTTTGCCTGTGAGGCCCGGCTGTGCCGCCGGACTCCCTGCAGCTGACTTCGCCGCGGTAGTTGCAGCGGACTATTAGCGTTGCGAGACGCCGCGGTCGCGGCCGCCTTACCAGTGCGTTCGGACTTAAAACAAGCACGTTCTTCCTTAGATCAGCTCAGTAAAATTCCGCGGGGAGCTTCCTGCCACAAAGGGGCTGTAAACGATTCATACTGTGTGCAAGCCGCGCGATTTTTCGGTAACGGCGCGGCGATCTGTCTTAGACGCGTGATGCACAACGATTTTTCTACAATACGTAGACTATTACCACGACGTACGAACGTTCGGCTGTCGAGGGCTCCGTTTCGCCGAAACGCCTCTAGCCCCAGCCGCTGGAGCGGGCTCCGGCTAGCCGTGGATTCCCGACCTTGCGCGATTTGGTGAGCGGTACTGGCATAAGGCGGTCAGAATACCGCGCACCGGAACTCTTCTCTGTCCACCTAACGGATCAATCGTTCACCTGCACGCCAGCTTCACGTACCATAAGCGACGCGGCGCGGCCGTTGCCGCGCCTAACAAACGGTTTGGCAGAAGCGATGCGCAACGGACGTGACGCCGTCGCGCCGGAGATGAAATAGGAGCTTCAGCTCCGGTCCATCTAACGGCGGCGTGTCGGGTGCAACGATTAGTTAGCCGGTGCTGGTACTAACGCGTCCCGTCGCCGTCTCCGACGTATTGTGGCAGCTTCGGCGACTGATTTACGAGACGATCTTGATGCTGCGCTTCCTGCATAGCCAGGAAGTCACACAACGCATTTACGTCGTTCCCGAAGCGCTCCGCCAACTCGTTTCTGACGGCACGGATTTCTGCAACAACCGGATCATCAGGCATATCGTTCATGGCGCGAGTAACTCCTCGGGAGTGCAGACGATCGGCGGCTCGTAGCCACTCTCTCGGCACACGGCATTGACGGTTTTAAGAACAAAACCATTCGCTAGATGAGTACAGTTCCACGTTAGCAGAAAGTCCATGCCGTTCACCGCAGCGAGGGCCACGTGGAGCGCGTCCGGTGCAGCCTTGTCCGGAAGCGTGGTCGCGCGGAAGATCCGCTCGCCAAGGGCACGCGCTTCGGCTGTGACGCGCAGCACGGGTAGCTCGCGTACGAACTCAAGACGCGAACGTGCGGCGTCTACATTCCCGCGACCGATCTCGAAGAGGACGAGTTCCGAAACGTAAAGGTCGAATTTGTGACGCTGCTTACCTCACCACTCATGCGTAAGTTGTTGATGTGCGAGACTTACGACGTCGCGGCTTGCACGAGCCGTGAGGTAGCTGATCACATTGCTGTCGAGATAGGTGGACGCGTTCACTCGCCTACCTTACCTCAGACGGCGCCTAACGTCCCGTCTCTCGCTCGGGCGAACCGGGTACATTAGCTGGTCGCTAAGAAACCACGAACACCATAGCTATCCCCGATCACGTGTTCCCTCCGCGACATAGGGATAGGCTGCGATACCAAGCTGCAAAGGCTTTTCGAATATGACCACACTGTAGCGCAACGAAACGTTCTCCCATTGAGAATGGCGGTCGGCGAACGAGCGCGCTGCCGTTGGCTCCGCGCGCTTCGTTCTTGAGGTAGCAATTCACGAGCAAGGAGTGTTTTTCGCCGACTAACGACCGAGTGTTTCGCAAGCACTCCAGCGGCATCGCGTTTATTTCGCGTCAGCATCGATCTTAAACATTTACCGGATGCGTCCTGCGCCGTGCCGATTTACCGCCCTATGAGTGAGGTGAATTCCACCCGGCTAACGGCACACTAGCTAAGCTGCAAGCCGCCTCGCATACCAGCGGCGACGCGGCGCGGCCGTTGCCGCGACTAACGTTCATGCGGCGGGAGCGAACTGCAACGGGCGTGACGCCGTCGCAAATGAGTTTGCCGAGGCGCTTCAGCGCCGGACCAAAGAATCGGCGGTTTGCCAGCTTCAGCTAGTAGTTAGCCCGCGCTTGAATCGCGATCTCGATCCGCGTAAAGGTCGCTTAACGGTCGGGACGACACCAAGAGTAGCGGCGGATGAATTTCCGCGTCCACATAGTTCTCCCGAGTTACCGGAACGGCATAGCTGACCTCTACCAAATGAACCTGCGGCTCATCGGAGTGAGATTCCAACATGCGGTCTGCGTTATCGAAGAGATACAATGACGCGCCCAGCGTGCCTATGCCGTGAATACCCCCCACTATCAAAACGCCAGCATCCGGGTTGAACGGATTGGGCGCTTTTAGGATCAGACCGTAGTCGATCGCTATGTTCCCGTTAGCATGTGCGGCAACGACTCCATCGTCATTAATCGTCGATGTTAGCCACCGGTTCGGCCCTCGATCGTTGAAGTTCCGAACCTTCCACTCCGCCGAGCCGTCGTCTCGCCGTCTCGACTTGAAACCGAAGTACTCGCGATCACAATTCAGGTCCCTGACGTACGCGTCAACGTTCGCGTCAGCCGTAGCTTCGGCAACAGACCGTCCTAATTGATAGATTTCGCGCAGAACGCCCAGAAAAACTCGGGAGTAGACATTGCGTGTGGGCAAACACAGCGTGACTATGTTGTCCGTCAAAAGTGTCTTGTCGAAAACGTGCGAACCGACGGTCTTTCGCTGGGGGAACGTATAATGAGCTCGTCTCAAAACGTGCGTAAGGACACCCGTCGCCTGTGCATCGAATGGCGGAACAACAAAGTACGGATGCGGTGCGTAGCGGCTCTCGGTGGGGTGTTCAATTGCGGTAGGAAACACCCAAACATTTCGATGACCGAACCGCAGCCAGTGCCGCAACGAGTGCGCGCTTCGCTGGAGATAGATACTCTGGACTACCGCGTAGGTAGCGAGTGACGCGATGACTCCGCCAACGACACCATCAAGAATCGAGAGCAGCCTCGTTTGTTGAACGCCGTTTACGAGAGCGTAGTACGAAATCGCTAACGCCAAGCCGGAGACTGCGGTTGTGGACGCCGGGTGCGCGAGCGTCCACGAACGCCACCGTCGGAGCCGTCGCGCCAAGCGCGACCGCTTCGCGCCCTTCTGTCTTTCCTTCGAAACCGCCATGCGTAACTGCGAGAGTAACACCATAGCCGGCCTTCCGGATTCGCGTCAAGTAACTACCCCGCGACGGAGTCGACGATCTGTCGTCCGCCATCATGGCTACGTCTTCCCGGTCGACTGCATTGAGTAGTTAGCCCGCACATTGAGGCGATGACGTTTTCATCCGCGTGCCTTAGCATCTTGCGACGCTACGTGTAGACTTGTGCGGTTGAGTCACCATCGATTTCCGCCCGCGGACATCCGAGGACGACGATGACGATCACGGCTTTGATAGTCCTCGCGATCATCCTGATTCTGCTGTTAGCGATAGCAATTCTTGCGGCGATTGCGGCCGTGCTCTACGGCTTTGTAATTTACATCTTCATTCCCGCGACACAGGTGCCGCCGCCAGCATGGTACGCGACCGCGCCCGACGCGCTAATCAGGGGCGGCATTGCCAATGTCCTCATTATATCGCTGACTTTATGGCTGTACCGAGATGACCTCACCGATGACGAGGACATCATAGCTGCCATCTTTATCGCAATTGGCTCCCCATTTGGTGCGGCTCTGGTTCTGCACTACCTAATTCGTGGGATGGGCTGGCTCCTAACTGGCGCCCAGGTCTGGGTTGCGTTCCAGCCCGTGTGGCTAGTGTTGCTCCTAACCGAATCGACCGGCGCTGTTGTGCTGTCTGTTGCAAGATTGGGCTTCAATGGAGAGCGCCTCGCGTCGGCGTTTCTGAGTTGGTTCCCGCGAATGACAGCGCGGCCTTGGCCCGCACGAGAGTTCACCGGATTCGCTGAGACAACGCGACACACCGTTCATCGCCGGCGCATCGCGAAGCTGCGCCGTCTCCGTGACTATTTACTCAGCGGCGTGTTAGTTCAGATTCTCATTGCCATGGCGATCGACACTCGCAAGGGTGAGATTTTCTTTCGGTGGCTGAAGGATGTACTGACTCGCGCCACCGGTTGGATGCGGTGAGCTTGACCGCGAGGCCTTGAACATTCACGAACGCAACTGTCGGGCTAACGGCACACTAGCTAAGCTGCAAGCCGGCTCACACGCCAAGGCGACGCGGCGCGGCAGTTGCCGCGCCTAACAATTGCATTGGCAGAAGCGATCTGCAACTGCCGTGACGCCGTCGCAGACGCTGGTGCAGGAGCTTCAGCTCCGAGCCAGCGCATCGCCGGTTTGCCAGCTTCAGCTAGTAGTTAGGCGCCCAGGCGCACTGATGCCAAAACCGGTGGTAGGGAGTTGCACCGACGCGCACTCTCCTTCGCAGGAGGGAGCCATGCCGACTACGTTCTGCGTCGTTCCGAGTGAAGAAGCCGTGAACAGCCGGCGTTCCTGGCGCAAGCGCGGCCACACCTACATGATGATACGGTCAGTGTTGATGATTATCCAGAGTGTCGGGCGCGACTCTAAGAATGGCCCCGCCGTTTCGATTATCACGTTACCGCGCGGTTCTGAGATCACAACCGAGATACGCGTGAAGACATCGTTAAAAACGGCTGAGGAGGTTTCGCGAACCTTAGAGTCGACGGTGACCACGAAGGTGCACTCCGAGATCATGACTACCGTGAAGAGTGGCACCAAAGTAACCGCCGCTGCGCTCGAAAGCACCCTTCAATCGGAACTGCAGTCGCGACTCGGCGTCGAATTGACGGACACGTTACGCGATGCAATGACCTACACGCGCCGTGTTGATTACGAAATGAGTACCGAAGTGAACACGGCCATTCGCGTTCCGATCGTTGAAGACACGCAGGTGGTTCGACATTTGGTTTTGCGTCCCGTTAACTGGGATGTGTACTTGGTCGGATCGGATGCAGTAGTGCTGAAATGGCATCGAAACCTGACCGGCCGCCGTGTTCGCAAAATAACGCGGTCGGTCGCGAGCGGCTTGGCGAAGGCGTTGTTCCGCCTGAAGATCTATGAGCCTCAAACAGAGACGTCGATTCATCTCGGCGAGTATGTGCCTGAGGTGGACGACGCGGCTTTGGTAGAAGTGGAGGAACTCACGTGCGAGGTGCCGCGCCACACGTTGCCGTCCCTAGCGCCGCTTTCGGCACTGGCGCGACGAACCTTTCCAACAACGGCCGAAACCGCCAAATCGCTCGTGGCAACTCGAAAGAAGCCCGCCAAGCGACCGGTTCGCGACGACGACGTGACGCCGCCGCCTTCGGATACGATTACTCCGAGTTCGATGGCCCGATTAATCCGCAAGGTAAAGACGATTCGCGCGGGCTCCTGAAATCACTCAACTGACGGCGCTCACGTCGCTTCGGTGCGCCTAACGACACACTCAATCAGTTGCGCGCGGCCACCGCGCGCCACGGAGCGACGCGGCGCGGCAGTTGCCGCGCCTAACAATTGCATGGCAGAAGCGTACTGCAACTGCCGTGACGCCGTCGCACGAAGGTCGCAGAGGCGCTTCAGCGCCGGGCCAGCGAACGGCCGCGCGTCGGCTGCATTAGTAAGTTAGGCGGCGGATCTCAATTTCGTGAAAACTTGCTCTTCAGTTCAGCGAGTCGCCGCTGTTCAGAGTCGTCTAGGCCTTCCGCGTCGTACAGGGTTTTGCCGTCGGGGCCATCTAGCTTCACGACGTCGACGGTGAAGACGGCATCAGAAGGGGTCTTGGTGCCCCATCCACTGAACATGTTTGGATTTAGTTTCCAAGTTGCCGACTCCCCTGGCTCAAGCCCGCCGCTAATAGCGTAGTTAAAATCTTCGCTTATCCATGGAACTGATCGACCGGGCGTGGCGACGACACCGTGAAAGTACGCGCGAGAGACCGGCGACTTGGTGCCATTTGTGACCGACAGCTCAATGACGGGCTGATCCATGAAGCCGCTAGAGTTCATGTAGAACCGCGACCGCGTGACGTGAAACGCTGCGAGTTTTTGCCGAGCCGCGGCAGCATCAGCCTGCTTCTTCTGCAGCTCAGCAATCTCGGCAACCGCCTGCTCGCGCTGCTTCCGCTCCGTTTCTTCGCGCAGTTTCGCGGCGTCAGCCAAGATTTGTTCACCCGTCTTTCCGTTCAAACGTTGCTTCATCTTTGAAGTGAGAACGTCAGCGGCAGGGTTTTGTCCTTGGGCCATCAAATCGCGAAAGTCCAAGTCGGCGAGCGCCAGCTCTCGCACTGCGTTGTCGAAGTCAGCACGCTTTTCCTCAGGCAACGCCTGACGCACTCGCTCGATCGACTTCTTCATCGAATCGTCGGTTGTGGTGTCGATTTTCGGCGCAGCACACGCGAGACACGCGCTCAAGAGTACGAATGCGAGGATTTTCTTAGGCAAGTCAACCCCTCCGCTGTGACACCGAGTATCTACTGCACGACGGTTGCGGCCGTCAAGATAGCCATCGCGGTCGAATGAGCACCTCTGTGGACCACGGCGCCCGACTTGAATGTGTACGTGTCGCTCGCACACGATCACGCCACCGTCCGTTCGTCCGCCTAACGAAACACTAGCTAAGCTGCAAGCCGCCTCGCATACCAGCGGCGACGCGGCGCGGCCGTTGCCGCGACTAAAGATGTATTCTGAGAAAGCGATCTGCAACGGGCGTGACGCCGTCGCAAATGAGTCGGCCGAGGCGCTTCAGCGCCGGGCCAAAGGATCGGCGGTTTGCCAGCTTCAGCTAGTAGTTAGGCCGCTCAGACAGTACTAGGCACGTACGACCCACTGCTTGAACAGCTCGCGCGCGCCAGACACTCGCCGTCAGAATTGGCTGCTTGCTCAAAGCTACAGTTACGATATGGCGCCGTTGACGTACGTTACCATGCGCGGAACGGGGTCGCAGAAGTCCCGGTACCGACTGTGCTCAGCCCAACGGCCGCGAGGGCGGCTTGGATTGCGCCGGCGTTGAGATGAGGATGAGGCGTTGGACCAATAACGACATGAGAAATGGGTAACCGCCCTGAACTCATTTGCAGCGAGAACCCCATATATGGAACAAGAAGAGTACGGACGGCGCGAAATTTCACGCTGCTCGCCCTTGTATTTTGCACGACAACTCGCCACTCGCGCTCCTCGGCGAACGACGGATGTTTCAGAAAGGGCGCAACTAACTCAAAGTGTGACAGGAAGTCACTGGCAGCGTAAAACTGATCATCGTCAAAGGCCATCGCGGCTCTTTCCGCCGCCGGTATAAAGCCATCGATGAGTCGGGCGACCATGCCGCGCTGTTCCGTAGGGTCATAGACACATCTGTCAAAGCGGAAAGTCTGTTCAAGAGCGAGGACTTTGAGATGGCCGACATCGAACGCGATGCTGACGCCAGCGCCAGGGGGGCAGTACGCCCGCCATTGACTTAATGTGTCACCATCTTCAGATAAAGAAACGACGAAGACGTCTCCCGTGCCGGCACCGGGCCCGTCGTCGTAATGAAATAGCGAGCGCCTGGGTATTTCGAAGACGCTCGCGAGGTCTGGACGACGGACGACTGCCTCATCGAGCGCATCGGCTAAGAGATCGACGGCGTATGTAAACTCCGCCCCATCGTTCAGATAGCGAATGCCACTCGCCCACAACGAGCGCGACTCAAGGATACCGATTAGCCCAGCGAGCGAGGTGTAGTGGTAGAGTCGGCTATCTGGCATTTACGAATGTGGCCATTGTACTCAACTTGCGCTCGCCGCGGACTCGATCGACAGTGAAAGGCCGTCCGACCGTCAGCATAGGAGCGGCGCGAGCTCGATGTTGGAAGACACCCGTCATCGGCCGGCCTAACGACCCTCACGCTCAGCTGCAAGCCGCCCTGCACGCCAACGGCGACGCGGCGCGGCCGTTGCCGCGCCTAACGCTCGTGCGGCAGAAGCGATCTGCAACGGACGTGACCCCGTCGCAAATGGGTCGGCCAAGGCGCTTCAGCGCCGGGCCAGCGTATCGGCGGCTTGTCGGCTGCTGCGTGATGTTGTGCGGCGCTCGTGAAGCGACAACCCGTGAAAAGCGGCGACCTCGACCGGCGTCGCCGATAGCTGACGCGTTCGTTGTTGATCCGGTCAAGTGCCGATGGAGGTGCGAAGGCGCTCTTTTCTGACGACGAGTTTGTTTTTAGTCGTCATGCGCGAGCGAATAAACAGCTTAATGGTGCGCGCACCTAAAGAGCACTCCCCTGTTTGTTGGCAGTGCGACCAATTTACAATACAGGAGATGCGTTATCGGTGGATTCGTGACCCGCATAAACTCCGACAGCTTCCACCGCATGCCACGCCGAAGCACTGTAACGCAAAGTCAATTGCCGATCGCAACCGGTGTGTCAAACGCCCCGTAACGATCGCCGCCCCAGCAAGTTCCACTAAAAGCTAACAGGCGCGGAGCGGATTACGAGCACGAGGCTTTTCGTCGCGTGCCATTCGGCGGATCGGAGTATGCGACGCCGCCCAAGCCTTGACAGCCACGGGCGCCGCGCGACTTGGTTCAAAATCGACTCGCGAAGCCATCTCTGCTCGAATCCTGCCCATTTTCCGGCTATCGACATCAGGTTCCACGAGCACACTGGACTGATTTCGTCCGTGAGGATCTCCTCAAGCTCGGCGACGGAATACGGCGACTCTGCGAGCATCTCGGCGCGCCACTGTCGGTCGAGCGAAACGTCGGTATCTAAGAAGAGCGAAGAAAGCGCCTCCCAAACAGGCAACCGACAATCGATATCTTCGGGTGCACACTTCATAGTTTCACGCCGGAACGCGCCTTGACCGCGATGACCCCGCGATCAGGGAGCGAATTTGAGCTCGTACGATTAACTCTCAACCACCAATGGTACATTTCGAAGTGGGCAAGCTCCATCTCGACGCACGTGTCGCGGCGCCGATGAACTACCGCCACGCATCTTCGGCAGGACGTCGCATTCCTGCTAGCACTCACGAGAAAACTGGATAGCGGTTCGGGTACGCCAGTAACTCCTACGCTGACCGACGATCTCACAGAGGCCGTTTGGGGAAGTGGGGGCTCGGTTGCGTCCGCACAACGACACACTAGCTAAGCTGCAAGCCGCCCCGCATACCAGCGGCGACGCGGCGCGGCCGTTGCCGCGACTAAAGATGTATTCTGAGGGAGTGCCCTGCAACGGGCGTGACGCCGTCGCAAATGAGTCAGCCGAGGCGCTTCAGCGCCGGGCCAAGTATCGGCGGTTTGCCAGCTTCAGCTAGTAGTTGGGCGGCACTGTCCTATCCGCCGATGGCGAAGATCTGCAGCCGTTGCATCAGACAAAACGACACGAGAGCGATGACCAGTGCAACTCCCGCGAAGCTAAATAGCCGCCGTCGCGACGCCGTCGGCGCGATCCGAGATGGTGGAAGCGTGGCTGCTACGGCGTTGAGTATCAAGCCCAAAACAGCCGTGACCGTTAACAACACTACGGCGTCACCAAGCTTGACGGAATACGCGACGCGTTCGCTGTGAAGTAGCGTGGCTACTACGACGTAGCCGGCCAGCGAGCTGACCGTTAAGCTTACCGCGAGCAGAAAGACTCGACTAACTGGTCGGCGCCCACCGACAAACACCGCGAGATACAGCGCAGTGGCAGTCGCGGATGCCGCGCCTGCAACGATTGGTGCCAAGGCCTCAGCGAGTCCCGCGGCAAGCGCGTGAGGGGCAACCCCGACAACTGGTAGAGCTCCTGTCACCTGAAACAAGCCTAAAAACGCGAAGCAGGTATTCGCGGTGAGGGGGATGGCCGCCACGGCACACAAGTCACGTGTTCGTGCGAAAAGGCGAGCAAAGAAAGGATAGAAAAGTGCCAGCAGGATCGGGACGGAAAACCAAAATGGGTGGTGAACATCCGCGAATTCCATCTGGATCCCTTGGACCGGCATCATCGGAGTAAACCTCGGAGAATGCGCACGGCTCCGCGGCCATCAATGCAGCTCAGTTTAACGTCGCCGGACCTGAAAAAAGACGACAATCAAGAACCAGCCGTTACTGATACGAACGCGACGGACGACGCGATTCGTTGATTGACCGCAGGTTTCACGCCGATGGACAGCATGGATTCAAGTCGTCTGCAATGGATACATGGATGCCGGGCATACAGTTTCCTTCCTGCGCCCGCCGCGACCTGATCTCCTCGCGAAATAGTAGCTGCCATGGTGTCCGCCCAACGACACACTCAATCAGTTGCGCGCGGCCACGGCGCGCCACGGAGCGACGCGGCGCGGCAGTTGCCGCGCCTAACGATTGCATTGGCAGAAGCGAACTGCAACTGCCGTGACGGCGTCGCACGAAGGTCGCAGAGGCGCTTCAGCGCCGGGCCAGCGAACGGCCGCGCGTCGACTGCATTGAGTAGTTAGCCCGCCGCGTTCGAACGGATCGTGGGACTCGACTTAATGATCCTAAAAGTCCTATTGTTCGATCGAGGCAAGCAATGAGAGATAACGACACGGAATATGCGCGAGAGAAGTTCGGCACCGCGATTAGCCTGATGACTGGGCCGGAAGAGTTCTCTCGCCGGGTGGCGAAGGGCTGGACGGAGATAGCCGGGCTCGAAGAGACGTACGAGTTCGAGAGCGAGGAACTGCAACACGATTTCGACTGGCTCATGTCGAAAAGGGCGCAATTCGCCGTGGGCGATGGAGCGCAAGCGAAAGCTACCGCGGAGGAATGCGATCAAGTGCGCCACCGGATCATGAAGATTCACGCACTGCTCGGGTGACGCGATGCAGGAGTGGCAAGAACGACTAGCGTCCTTCCTCGAATCGGATACGGAGTGGACCGGCTATATCTTCATGACGACGTGGAACGATCTCTTGCCGGAGATTCAAGAAGCGGCGAAGAGCCACCTGCTCGTCATGACCTTCCTCGGCACGCATGCGGTGATCCAAACGGTCGCAGAGAAGGTATTCGGCTATTCCGATCCAGAAGAAGCGACGCGGTTCTATCTCGAACACTTCGTAGATAAGAACGAACCGGAGCGCAAGTACTCCACCGTCGCGCCCGAAATTCACCATATTCGGAACGTGATGGCGCACCGCGCATACTCGAAGGCGCAGCACTTCACGGGCTACGATTGGAAACTGCCGGGCGGCTTTGGATGGAAGGGTGATCAGTTCCATATCAACCCGGATCGGTACGTAGAAGACTTAGTCGATGGCTCCGGCAACTACTCGAAGGTGCGGCGGAAACTTGTGAAGGCGGAAGACCTGCTACGCCGACAATACGGCTTCATCCGGAGCTGGCTGGAACTGCCGCGCGGCGACGCTCTGCATGAGAAGATTAAGACGTTTCAGAAGCTGGCGAACCTTGACGCGCTCAGGAGTGCGGAACCTGCCCTGAAGGAGCGATCCTCAAGAAGCATGGGCTCTGATCACGTGGCGTTCTCCGCTTCGGACGGTTCGGCAGCGTCGAACGGTCGGGACCCGATTTGCGCCTTTTGGAGCAGCGTCGCGAGAGTGGTGCGGTCGGCGGGATCGAGTCGGTCGGTTTGAAGCTCTGTGACCATTAACGTCTTCGGGTTGTAGATCACTAGAAATAGTCTCTCGATAATGACCTGTGGGGGTCGCATTCCTGACTTGGCTGCTTCAAAAGTCTTACCGTCGATGGTGACCGCCTTAATGTCATCAATACTTTTCACAGAATGGTCCTTTCGAGAACAGCATAACCTACAGAATGTCGTAAAACGTATGTTCGCGATGCCTAAGGCTTGCTTTCGGTAGACTCGAGACCGGAGTTTCTCCGCGCTCTCTTTTTTCCCCGGTCCAGCCTGTACAATAGACGGCTTGGACCCGAGCGCGTCTCGTTTCTGGCGGTAAACGTTCAGCCGGGCTAACGACACACTAGCTAAGCTGCAGACCGCCCCGCATACCAGCGGCGACGCGGCGCGGCCGTTGCCGCGACTAAAGATGTATTCTGAGGGAGTGATCTGCAACGGGCGTGACGCCGTCGCAAATGAGTCAGCCGAGGCGCTTCAGCGCCGGGCCAAAGCATCGGCGGTTTGACAGCTTCAGCTAGTAGTTAGGGCGCGGCAAGAGTGCGTTGGAACTCGGCCCCGCGGGTTGACCGCTAATCTCCAATGCGATACAAGCTCGCGCAATACCCTTAACCTACGGCGATGCCTGATACCGAACTGGGCCTCGTGCCCGAAATCTATTACGACGTAATTGCGCGGCTGTGTGCTGGCGCTCCTTTCGTCGCGCTCGCCTTCTGGTCGTACCCACCGGCGCGCGTGTTGTCCGCCATTGAGGTCGGGCTCATCTCGGCATTCGGAAGCTATCTTATCGGTCACCTCCTCGCGGCGGTCAGTTCCGTCTGGAACCTGCTGTTGTGGAATTCTGTTTTTCTGAAAATCTTCATCAAACCGCTTCACTTGACTAATAGCTTCAGCAGTGACTCGCCGCGTTCAGTTTTCAACGAGCTCTACTGCAGGATTGATTACATCTCGAGTCGCGACAGCAACGGTGGCGCGATTTTGAAGAAGATGGAAGCGGGTTCGCAGCTTAGCGACAACCTGCTGTCTGGATTCCTCGTTCTTGTCGTTTCCCGGTGTGTCTACGCAGGCGGTCTAACGCCGTCGGAAGCGGCGGCAGCTTGGCTGCTCGGCATCGTGTTGTTGGTTTCCGTCATACTGCGACGCACCATCCTGATCGGACGGCAGGACAGTCTCTATAGTCTAGTACGCGACACTGAATCGCGTCAGGCGGCCAAAACTTGACAGCAGCATCGGCACTGACGTTGCTGAGGCTCGCGCTGACCGTGCCGATTAGTATCCTTGCGTTGCGCGGTGGTGGTGGACTGGCCGCGTCGCTGCTGTTCGTCATTGCGGCGTCGACCGACTATTTCGACGGCTGGGTAGCAAGGCGCTTCAACCAGGTGACGGCGTTCGGCGCGCGACTTGACGCCGCAGTCGACAAAATCTTCATCTACGCTCTCTTTGGCGTGCTGCTCTACCGCGGCTCGTATTTCGCGGCGCTCGTTGGCACCGCATTCGCGCGCGACGCGTTCGTGGAATTCATGCGTCAGCGCGCCGCCGCGGGCCTCGGTGTTATTCCCGCGAACCGATGGGGCAAATCAAAATTTGCGCTGCAGTGTGTTTCTGTGACCATCGCTCTATTCGCGACGACTGCTTCCGACTTTTCTCCGTGGTTCGTTCTGGCGAACGTCACCTTAGCCGCGGCAGTTCTGACGAGCATTCCGGGAGTCTTCACAGTTTGGTTGGCGGCACGAGCACCGAAGGGCGCAGCGTTGATCTAATGCTCGACGGATTCAACGCGTCGATTCCGTCGCCCTAACGGATCAACTAATCAGCTGCGCGCGGCGCCGCGCGCCACGCCAGCGACGCGGCGCGGCCGTTGCCGCGCCTGACAAACACGTTTCGAAGAAGCGACTTGCAACGGACGTGACGCCGTCGCACGACATTAGAATAGGAGCTTCAGCTCCGGTCCATCTAACGGCCGCGTGACAGCTGCATTAGTGAGTTAGGCGGCGGGCAGACATGTTTTGTCTTACGTATGCGACTCCGGCCGGCTGCGATTGTCTCGGCCTGTTAGTGGCACCGGCGTCAGCGCGATTCTCTCGTTTACTCGGACACCGTTTTACCATAAGCGGCGCTTTCCGACTCGCGCGCGAATGCGACCTCCTTCTCGCTAAAGCAGAGAGCCTGCAGCAGTTCCATCGCCGCCTCTCTGCTCGGAACGACGATCACGAGATAGCCTCTTTCTACGCGACGTGCGCGAAAGGACCGTTTAGCCGGCGCAATAACGAACGACGTTCGACCCAGTGATACGCAGGTTTTGATTCGGTCCGCCTCCTTATTCAAGGCCGGCGTAAAGGAAATCGTAAGCAGAAGGTCGCTGCCTTCGGTGCGAAGCAACGGTGTCTTGCGAGGCGCGACTTCCGAAACGAACGTATTACACGGGTCCGCAATCACACAGTCATGCGCGAGTCGCTGCTGTGTCGGTTCTCGCAGGCGGCAACCTGCGAGAGTGAGCACGACTAAAAACACCGCGATTTTCACTGCGGCGCCTCGCGAGCGCACACTGAAGTGGCTTCCACCGCGGCGATCGCTCCGCGACCGAACACCTGTTCTGGCATTCCGGTGAATGTACCGATCGGTCCTCTCGACCACTCTCATACTGGTTACCTGCGGTCCTCGATTCCGACGGGAAAACTCGACTACAGGAACGGCGCATGTATTGCCCACAAACGTCGGATGACTGTATCACTTCGCGTCGAGCGCCGAACGAGGTCAGCTCGACCTAAGCGACTCTACTACCGTTTGACGACGTGCCGTCGGTTGAACCGCGCCGAGCGCGAAGCATCGCAAGTGTCATGCGCATGAGTTGCGCGCGGGCATCCGTAACGAACAATATGATGGCCAAGTCGTTATCCCGAAGGAATTCCGGTGTTATGCCTCCTTCGCTAAGAAAGGCGCGCTCGCAGACGTCGCACTATGCTTGTAGGTCATTCGGATCGTCCGAATTCTCAACGCTGCCGACGGCGCGGCCACCTGCTTCGATGTGGTGCCTGCAGACAGCCGCCGCGACGCGTTCACCATGGTCTTGACACGTAGCCGTCACGTATCGGAAGGAGTCATTTTTCGCCCGATTCCCGCGGATGTAAGCGACCATCGTTGTTGTTTGTCCGCCTAACGACACGACTAATCAGCTGCGCGCGGCCACCGCGCGCCACGGAGCGACGCGGCACGGCCGTTGCCGCGCCTAACAATGCATTGGCAGAAGCGATCTGCAACGGACGTGACGCCGTCGCGCCAAAGGTGACATAGGAGCTTCAGCTCCGGTCCATCTAACGGCCGCGTGACAGCTGCATTAGGCTGTTAGGCGGTGACAATAGGAGTACCGTTATCACCGAACCTGCCAGGACGGAAACCGGAAGATTACATTGGGATTCGTAAATGCACCCCAAACGCCGCCGTCCGACGAAACTGCCAACATGCCGGCGCTTGCTCCGTTCGTGGATGAAGGGAGTTGCGTTGCGAGTTGTCGAATAGAACCGTCCGGTCGTATCACGAGCAACGGACCTGGATGAAACGAACCGTCGAAGACCGACATGATCGCTTTAAGTGCAAACACGGATCCGTCTTGACCGGCCGCCAGAGCAGAGATGTCGTTATGACCAACATTCGTAACTACTCGCCATTCACGACTGGCGGAGATCGCGATGATTGCACCGCGATCATCTGGAAAAGGGCAACTGATGTGATTACAGGAACGGCAGCCGATTGCAATCCAGCATTCCGCGGCCGTAGATGCCACCGCCGTGACCGGTTGTCCGCGAAGTTCGCTGGTTTCCAACTCGGCTACCACGCCGTCCGCTGAGACAATGCCGATGCCGCCTTTTGCGGTTACGACCCATATCTTTCCGTCCGGCCCCGCGACTACGAATTTCGGCTCCGAGAGCGACGCCGGAAGTGGATACTCGACGATCCTCTGCGCCATGCGATCGAAAAAACCGACCAGGCGCGCGTCACGATTGATGAACCATGGGCGGCCGGAAAGATCAAAGGTGATCGCGGAAATGTACCCTGCTGTTGCTGGATACGTGACCGCGATGCCGTCACTGCCGACCCTGACGAGCGCCGCGCGAGAAGCGAGCCACAGACTGCCGTCTTCGGCAGACGCGATTTGCGACGCGTTTAGTGAGCTGAGTTGAATCCCATCGTACCGAGTCAAGCGGCCGATGAACGGCGGATCTAAAAAATCCGGTAGATACCAGACACCGCCGGCAGAAGCCGGTGCGAGCGCAGTTATGCCATCGACCG
>Ga0070701_10000221_pt1 | contig 17894 bp, 12 predicted proteins | sample KBSK5102metaG_FD_65451 | JGI IMG/M metagenome (GOLD analysis project Ga0070701, IMG submission 65451) | Corn, switchgrass and miscanthus rhizosphere microbial communities from Kellogg Biological Station, Michigan, USA - KBS K5-10-2 metaG | ecosystem: Host-associated > Plants > Roots >... | reverse complement strand
GACGTGCCGCGTCGGGGACCACGTTACGGGCTGCGTCAATTCCGTCGGCTCGCGATAGAACGTCTCGAGCGTTTTCACGAGCGATTCGCGGTCGACGTCGCGGCCTGCGCGCTCCAGCGCGCGCACGAAGAGTTTCGCTGCCGCGAGGGCGGTGGCGCGGGCGGGGGTTGGGTTGGGCAATTCCGCGCTGGTCACGTCTGACGCCGACCACGGCACGGCAACGAGCGCCTTTGTGCCCGGTTTGTAATATTGCGCCGGGATCAGCAGCGTTGCATTTGTGTCGGGGATTTCGGGCGAAAGCACGAGCACGTTTGGTGCGGCGGTGTCGGTTGTAATGCGGTCGCCCAGGTTGAGGGCGGTGTGACCGACGATGCGGACCGGTCCTGTTGTGGCGGCGAGCAGCGCGCGGCATTGATCCTCGAGCGTTGGCAGTAATTGAAATCCGCCTTCGCCCAATGCCGTAATTGTCGGGATCGTCGATGTTGCAACTCCGAATGACGGGACAATTGCGAACGGTTCGGCGCCGTCCGCGGCGATGATTTTGCGTCCGAAGACGCCGCCTTTGTCGTTGATTGCTTTGTAGTACGCGATGACGACATCCCGTGCGTCGGGTGGCGCGTTAATGCCGACGCGGATCGTGTCGTCCGTAATCCCGGGATCGTGATCGGTGCCGAGGAGCGGGAGGTATGCGAGAAGGTCGTCGAGGTCGGCGATCGTCATTCGATACCGCGGCATTGACGGCAGCAGCCGATTTTTCGCGGGGTCGGTTCCCATCGTAATGGCGCGCTTCAGCGCCGGCATCGTGTACGGCGGATGCGTGCGACCGCCGGCGGTCGCGACTTCGTACGGTTTCGCGAGCGCATCCCATTGCAGGTTCGACGGCGTCACGCCGCCCTCCGCCCGCCCGCGTCCGTCGCGGCCGTGGCAGCTTGCGCATGGCAAAACGGTCGCGGGTACTTCGACGTCCTCTGTGCCTGTAAGCGCGGTGATTGCGGTGCCGGACGAACCCTCGCCCGTTCGATAAATCTTGCGGCCGCGCAGTTGTTGGGGCGTCAGCTCCGACGCGCAGAGCGCGTGCGCGGCGAACAGCAGCGCGAAGGTGACGGCGCACGTGCGCGTCATTCGGCGGGGTGATCGTCGGCGACACTCATGATCGACGTCAGGATCTCATTCGGCTTCGCGAGCGCCATCAGTTTTTTCCAGAGGCCGGTGCGGTCATTGCCGACGACGATCACGTTCACGTGTTCTTCGCGCGTCGCAGTGTACTGGCCGATTTTACGCAACGCGGCGTCGACTTCATCGCTCGTGCCGGTCAGGAAATACCAGCCGCGTTTCGCCTTCATCCGTTGCGCGTAACCCTTCAACGCGGCGGGCGTGTCGTTCGTCGGATCGACAGTGATTGAGACGAGGATTACATCGTCGCCGAGCCGATTGCCGAGCGCTTCCTGCGCGTGCAGAAAGGCGCGCGCCATGACCGGACAACTGCCGCTGCAACTCGTGAAAAACGAATTGATGGCGACCGTCTTGCCCTTCATCAGATCGTTGTAGAGATCGACGCGGCGGCCGTCCTGATCGACGAGCGAGATGTTCGCAAAGTACGACGCGGCGGGATTCTTCTCCGGCGCCTGCGCGAACGCGGATGACGCAACGAGCAGCGCAATTGCGATCGCAATGCAGCGCATCATTTCCCCTGCTCCATCCGGTCGATCGCCGCGACGATCTGCGTCGGCGCCGCGAGCCCGTCGATCCGTTCCCAGCGTCCCGTTTTCTCGTCGCCGATCAGCACGACGGGCGAATGTGCCGCGGGATCGGCGTTGAACAGGCCGAGCGATTTCAGGAGGCGATCGGTATCCGATTTCGCGCCGGTGACGAGCGTCCAGCCGGGTTTGGCGCCGAGACGTTTGCTCCATTCGGAGAGGCGCGCGGGCGTATCGACGGTCGGGTCGATGCTGACGGAAATCATCGCGATGTCGCGGTCGCCGAGGAGGCGCTGCACGCGAGCGAACGTCGCTCCCATCGTCGGGCAGATCGTCGTGCAGCTCGTGAAGATGAAGTTCATCGCGACGATGCGGCCCTTCACGAGATCGGAGTAAAAGTGCACCGGCGCGCCGGTCGCGGTGAGCATCGGCACGTCGGGAATCGTGTAGTTGCGCGAGGCGGCGGGCGGCGGCGCCGCGGCCATTGCGTGATGGTGATGTTCCTGGGCGAACGAGGGCAGCGCGGCCAGCGCGCAGATGAGGATGAGGGGACGTTTCATCATTCGAGGAGTGTCGCGGCGCGACAGTTTCCCTACCCGGTGACAAAAGGAGCGCGCACGGAGAAACTGCGCGCATGGAATTGATTCAGATGCTGTGGGTCGGGCCGCGGCTCTCGACGATGGAGCGGCTCGCGCTGCGGTCGTTCGTCGCCACCGGACACGAAACGCATCTCTACACGTACGGCGAAGTCGAGGGCGTGCCGAACGGTGTAGTCGTGCGCGACGGCAACGAGATCCTGCCGGAGTCAGCGATCTTCTTCTATCGCGAACACCGGTCGTACTCCGGCTTCTCAAATTTTTTTCGCTACAAGCTCCTGCTCGAACGCGGCGGTTGCTGGGCCGACACCGACATGATCGCGCTGAAGCCGCTCGTCTTCGACGACGAGTACGTTTTCTCGAGCGAGGACTCGCCGCGCGGCGCGGTCATCAACGCCGGATTCATCAAAGCGCCGCGCGGCAGTGATGCGATGCGCTTCGCGTGGGAGACGTGCGAGGCCAAAGATCGCGACAACATTCGGTGGGGCGAAACGGGACCGGCGCTCGTCGGCGCGACCGTCGAGAAGTTCGGGCTGCAGCGATTCGTGCGCACGCCGGAGGTGTTTTGTCCGATCGGCTATCGCGACTGGGAGCTGCTGCTCGCGCCGGATCCGCCGGCGTTGCCGGAGGAGTGCGTCGCGGTACATTTGTGGAACGAGATGTGGCGGCGCGGCGGGCGTGACAAGGATGCCGAACACGATCCTCGGTCGTTGTACGAGGAGTTGAAGCGGCGCTGGCTGTGACGCGGCGCGGCTAAAACAGGAACGCAATCCGCCGCAGAAACCGCGCGAAGCGCAGCACCGTCGCGAGGTACTCGGCCGCGAGCTCTTCGCTGTAGCCGCGCTCCAGCAGCATCGCGCTCGTATCGAACTTCCAGGCGTTGCGCGCGGACGTCGTTCGCTTCGTGCGCATGTAGCTGGCGACGACTTCATCCCAGTCGCCGAGCTTGTCGATGAACGCGACGTGAAACAGCTCGCGCACCGCGTCGTCTCTGCGCATCGCGGCCTGCGTCGCGTCGTACGCGCGCTTCATCTCCGCACGCATCGCCGTCATGCCGCGGCGCTCCGTCGCCTGATTGACGCGGTAAATCTCGCGCAGGTAATCGACGGAGCCGCGCACGTAACGCTTCCCCGAATAGCCGCCGAAGATGAAGCGGGCGTCTTTTGCCGCGCATCGCACCGAGCCGGCGGGGTGATACGCGTTGCGATGACGCGACGAGAACGACAGCGAATCGTGATCCATGAACACCATCTGAATCCGCCACTCGCCATCTTCGAACACGCTGCGCAGGCCGGTGTTGCGCGACACGAACGATTCGCCTTCGCTGTGTCCGCGGGCGCCGAGGAGCGTGCCCCACATGCGACCGAACTGCGTCATCGCGTCGAGATAATTCGCATTCGCGCGGCGCCGATTCGCGCGCACCGCGTACGCGGCGTCGAGGTAACTCGCGTAGCTGCGATACGGCACGCGCGGCGGCTCGTACACGCAGAGAATTTCGTCGAGCAGTTCATCGGCGAAACGTCGCGCGGCGGCCGGCGTGAAATCGATGCCGCGATCGCGATTGAAGAAACGCGTGTCGCCGTTCGGCGCGAGATATGCGGCGAGGCGCTCCAGTCGAAACGACGTGGTGCCGATCTGCACGGCCTGCGCGGGCTTCACCTGGCCGAGAAATTCGACGGTGAGCGAGAGGTCGTTGATCGGCGGCTCGCGATCTTTCTTCTGCTGCGACGCGAGCTCCGCGACGCAGTCTTCCATCCGCGCGCGCATCCCTTTGTAACGCTCGCCAAACAAACTCGGCTCGGTGAAGTAATCGAGCACGTCCGCCTCGCCGTCAGGCGTCGGAATCGTGAAGACCGTCGCGAGATGAATCGTCCGCGACATCGCCGCGTCGACGCCATGCACGCTGCGATAAATGCGCGACAGCACGCTCGCCTGCGACGCCTCGAACGCGAGCAGATGCTCCATCGAGCCGCCCTGCAGAAAGTGCGAGTTCGGCACGATGTAGCCGTTGCGCGCGTACATGACGTCGAACGGCAGCGGCGCGCGCATGCCGGCGCGCTTGATCTCGATCTCGAGGTCGCTGCCCGGCGGTTTGATGACCGCCACGACCGTTCCGACCGGATGTTCGACGAGCGTGTTGATGTCGTCGTTCGTCCGCTCGGTGATGAAGCGGATTGCGGCGTCGCGGCCGAGGTGGTCGATGAGCTTTCGTTCGAGCGGGGGAAGTTTGCGGAGGATGTGCGCCGATTCCTCCTCGACTAGGCGGTGGCCGTAATCGGGCTTGCTGCGGATGCCGCGCGAGTGGCGCAGCTCACGGTCGACGCGTGCGATCACTTCCTTCGCGCCGAAAACGTAGCGGGCGAGCGTGAGGCGGCAATCGCGCGCGGCGATGTGGAAGAAGTCGCCGATCGCGGCGTCGGTCGTGAGTGATTCGTGCACGCGCGCGAGGCGCGACATGCGCGTGCGCAATTGCGTCACGTCGAGGTCGTCAATGCGCAGCTCGCGCATCCACCAGCGCCATTCGGAGACGTCGGCGGTGCGCAGGAGGAGATGTTCGAGCAGCAGCGTCGCTGCGCGGCGAACGGGCCACGGCTCCTGCGCGCTGCGCGCCATTTCGGCAGCGTTCCGCGCGAGTGCGCGCAGATAGCCTCGCTGCCCGAGTACGGACTCGAGCAGCAGAGCCAGCTCGCGATGCTCGTCGACGTGCTCGCGCACGAGTCGCTCCGCGCGCGCACCTGGCGCGAGCCGCACGGAACGCGACAGGAGGCGGAGCTTTCGCTCACGCCTCGTAGTCATGCTCGTCACGCGAAAAGCTTACTTCTTGCCGACCGGCTTGCCGCCCGCGGTACTGCCGGAGGTTTTGCCTCCACCGGTCGTGGATTTCCCTCCACCGGTCGTGGACTTGCCGCCACCGGTCGTGGATTTTCCACCGCCTGTAGTCGACTTGCCGCCGCCGGTCGTGGACTTGCCGCCACCGCCGCCGGTCGACTTGCCGCCGCCACCGGACGACTTGCCGCCGCCTTTTCCGCCTTTGCCCTTCTTGCCCTTGGTGATCTTCTTGATCGGTTTGGAGCCGAGGGCGATGGTGAGCGCGGTCAGGAGCTCTTTGGCGCAGGCGGTGCTGATCGTCACGACGGTTACGCTGCCGCCGCCTCCACCGCCACCACTGGTCTTTCCACCCATGATTGCCTCCTCATGCAGAAAAACGCACTTCCGTCTGCAAAGACGACTCATCCGCCCCATTTGTGAATGACAGCGGCGCATAACGCGGCTTCGTTCGCAGCCACGCCGCGTTGCGAATCCCCTCTTCCGCGAGCCGCCGTTTCGGATCGTGGTGACTGAGCCGGTTGTAAAGCATCAGCGGCTCGGCGATGTGATGCGCGCGACGCGTCGTCGCCATCTCCAGCATCGGAAACATGCACGCGAGATCCTCGCTGACGCGCAGCCACCGTCCGCGCTCGTCGCGAAAGTCAGCGGGATCGATGAGATCGAACAGCCACTTCTTCCACGTCCGCATCGCCGTCGCGAGCCAGCGCTCGCCGCGAAAATCGACCGTGCCGTCCGCGTACGCCGGCCAGCGTCCCGGATGTCCATCCTGATTGCTGATCCAGCTGCCGTACGTCATCCAGCAGCCGCGCTCTTCATACGCCGCGGCGATGCGCGCGAACGCGTCGTCGTCAATCAGCCAGTCGTCGCCGTCGAGAATGACGATGACGTCTTCCGCGACGGCACCGCTGCGCTCGATCGCGCGGACGATGTTGCGCATCGGATAGAGCCGCCGCTCGTTCTGCGTGACGTGAATGCGCGCGTCGCCGTCGCTGGCCGCAATCGCACGTTCGTACGTCGCGTCGCCGCGGCGATCGGCCGTCACGAACGCCTGCCAGTCTCGATAAGTCTGGCGCTTCACGGAGTCGAGGCAGCGCCCGATGAACGCCTCGCAGCGCCCGCAGTTGATGACGATCTTCAGCATGCCGCGCAAAGGAAGACGCGCGGCAGCGGCGCAGCGTGAAACGCCTTCACGGATGGAGTCGGAAACGCGTCTTTCTTCCAGATGGAGGAATCCTGCATGTCAGCACTTCGTGCCCGTGGTCTGTTCATCACGATCCTGGGACTGCTGTTCTCGTGTGCGGCGTTCGCGGCCAGCGACGACTGCACGCGGACGATCTACGCGAAAGTCGTCGCGCTCGATCAGCCGTACCTCGTCAACCGTTTGGGCGCCGCGATGCCGGAAGGAATGGTCTTCGCGCTCGAACGCGACGTCGTTCCGAAGAGCGGTACGACGCTCAAACACGGCAACGTCATGCTGCGCTCGGGCAAACGTCCGCGGCCGATCGTCCTGCGCGCGAACGTCGGCGACTGTCTCGTCATCACGTTCCGCAATCTGCTCGCGGACACGCCGGTGTCGACGCAGCCCGCCACGCGATACGCATCGGTGCACGTCGCCGGCATGCAGCTCGTGAAGACGGAGCGCGATGACGGATCGTTCGTCGCGTCGAACACGAACAGCACGATTCCGCCGAGCGATACGAAGACGATTACGTACACGCTGCGCGCGACGGCCGAGGGGACGTTTTTGCTGAACAGCGAAGGGGCGGCGTTCGGCGGAAAGAATCAGCCGAACGACGGCGCGCAGGTGACGGCCGGCTTGTTCGGCGCCGTCAACGTGCAGCCGCGCGGCGCGGAGTGGTATCGAAGCCAGGTGACGCACGCGGAGCTCGAGTACGCGATCGACACGTCGCGCAGCGGCGGCTTCACATCGCTCGGCCAGCCGTTCATCAAATACGACGCCGTCTATCCGGCGGGCAACGCGAACGCCGGAGTGCCGGTGCTGGCGATGCTCAACAAAAACAACGAGATCGTTTACAGCGATCTCACGGCGGTCATCACCGGACCGAATCACGGCCGCTTCCCCGCCAATACAGACGATCCGAATCTGCAGACGATCAACATCGAACCGAATCGTCTCGATCCGTATCGCGAGTTCACGATCGAGTATCACGAGCTGAATGATGCCGTGCAGGCGTTTCCGCTCTTCAACGACCCCGCGAAGCCCGGCATCGCCAACACCCTCGGCGCCGCCGGCGACGCGTTCGCGATCAACTACGGCACCGGCGGCATCGGCGCGGAGATCCTCGCGAATCGTTTCGGCGTCGGCCCGATGGGCAGCTGTCCGGACTGCCGCTTCGAAGAATTCTTCCTCAGCGCGTGGTCAAGCGGCGATCCGGCGATGCTCGTCGACGTGCCGGCGAACACGCCGTGCGCGGACTTCGACAACCAGAAAGCGGTGACGACGACCGGCACGCCGGTGCCGTGCAAGGAAGGTGTCGCGGGCAACGCGCCGCAGGACATCATCCCGGTGCGCAAGGCGAAGAAAGCGCTCTTCGCCGACGATCCGTCGAACGTCTATCACTCGTACATCAACGATCGCGTGAAGTTCCGCATCCTCCATTCGGGCACGGGTGTTTCGCACGTGCACCATCTGCACGCGCATCAGTGGGTGCATTCGCCGAACAGCGACGGCAGCGCGTATCTCGACAGTCAGCTGATCAATCCCGGCAGCGCGTACACGCTCGAGATCGCATTCAACGGCGGCGGCAATCGCAACAAGGTCGTCGGCGACTCGATCTTCCACTGCCATTTCTATCCGCACTTCGCCGCCGGAATGTGGGCGCTGTGGCGGACTCACGATGTATTCGAAGTCGGCTCGCCGTTCTCGAGCTCGAAGTTCGTCCAGCTCGCGAAGTACAACTCGCGCGCGCTGCCGGACGGCGAGATCGCCGCGGGCACTCCGATCCCGGCGCTGATTCCGATGCCGGCGATTGCGATGCCGCCGATGCCTGCGAAAGTTTCGGTCGAAGCGGTGAACGATCCGAACGGGACGCCGGGCGTGAAGCCGGTCGGCTATCGCGCGAAGGTCGACGACACCGACATGCAGAAAGGCATCAACCCCGGCTTCCCGTTCTTCATCCCGGGCGTCGCCGGCGTGCGCGCTCCGCATCCGCCGCTCGACTTCGCGAAAGACAGCGCGGGCAAGGAGTACGACGGCGGCCTGCCGCGGCATCTCATCCTCAACGCGCACATCTCGAACGAACAGCACACGACGCTGAACTTCAGCAAAGACATGGATCGCGTGAACGCGTACCAGCTGCCGGAAGACGGCACGGCGGAAGAGAAAGTGGCGATGGCATTTCACGAGAAATGCTTCCACCCGTCGTTCACGCCGGAAGGCGTCTCGCGCGGATTCCGGACGAACGGCGTTTCGCGGATGTCGGGCGCGCCGTACGCGAATCCGGGACTGAAGTGGTACGACGAGAACAAGCCGCCGGTCGGCGATGAACAGTGCCAGCCGATCTCCGACTGGATCACGTACAAGGCCGCGGTCATTCAGACGGACTTCGTGCTGAACAAGAAGGGCTGGCATTACCCGCAGTCGCGGCTGATCACGCTGTGGCGCGACGTGCTGCCGACCGTCGACGGCTCCGTGCCGCCGCAGCCGTTTTTCATTCGCGCGAATGCGGGACAGGGCGTCGAGTTCTGGCACACCGATCTCGTGCCGAACTACTTCGAGCTCGACGACTACGAAGTGCGCACGCCGACGGACATCATCGGCCAGCACATTCACCTCGTGAAGTTCGACGTCACGTCATCGGACGGCGCGGCGAACGGCTACAACTACGAAGACGGCACGCTCAGCTACAAGGAAGTGCACGAGCTGCTCGACGGCATCAATCAGTGCGGCGGCCTCGCGCTCTCCGCGTCGTCGATCAAAAAATGCGGCACCGGCGACGGGCGCATCAAACGCGACCCCGAACCGCCGCCGCCGGAGATCTGCGGTCCCGATCCGACGAGCGAACACTGCAAGGAGTGGGCGGGCGCGCAGACGACGGTCCAGCGCTGGCTCGCCGATCCGATTCCGCACGAGAACATCAACGGCACGCGCACGCTGCGCACCGTTTTCACGCACGATCATTTCGGCCCGTCGACGCATCAGCAAACCGGCCTTTACGCGGCGTTCCTCGTCGAGCCGACCGGCAGCAAGTGGATGCAGGGCGAGACCGGAGCTCCGCTGCACACGCGTGACGACGGCGGTCCGACGACGTGGAACGCCATCATCGAAACGCCGAACGAGCCGCTGAACACGTATCGCGAGTTCGCGCTGGCTATGCAGGATTTCCAGTTCGCGTATCGCAACACGAGCAAGTCGAAGGTCAGCCCCGATCCGAACGTCGGCTGGTCCGATCCGACGAATGCGATCGATCCGGTGCCGCATCAGGACGACATCTGCCCGCCGAAGAAGACGTGTCCCTCGCCGCAGCCGCAGATCGTCAGCGCCGGTCCGACGCAGGGCACGACGTCGTTCAACTATCGCAATGAGCCGCTGCCGTATCGCGTGGCGCCGTCGTCGACCGGCGATCCGAAAGCGTCCGATCTGTCATACGTGTTCAACTCGAACATCCAGCGCAACGATCCGCAGATGAACGATCAGCCGCCGATGGGCGGGCCGATCGATCCGGCGAAACCGAACGGCTTCTTCTGGCCGCGCACTGCGCTGACCGCCGGCATGGAAGGCGGCGATCCGTACACGCCGCTGCTGCGCGCATATGAAGGCGACCGCGTGCAGATTCGCGTCGTTGCCGGCGCGCACATGCTGCCGCACGCGTTCACGGTCGGCGGTATGAAGTGGCTCTTCGAGCCGTCGTGGGACCAGTCGGGATGGCGCAGCTCGCAGTCGATGGGAATCTCGGAGCACTTCGAGTTCATCTTCGAGGCGCCGCGCGCGAGTCCCGCCGCGGATGGAAAGCCGAACTGGACCGACTATCTCTACATGCCCGACGCGTCGAACCAGAAGCATGGACTCGTCGACGGCACGTGGGGTCTGTTCCGCGCATACAAGATGACGCGTCCGGATCTTGCCGCGCTGAGCACGAACAACTACGTTTCGCCACTGCCGCCGTCGACCGCCGAAGCGGGTTACAGCTGTCCTCCCGGCGCGCCGATGCGCCGGCTGACGGTCGTCTCGCAAACGCCGTCGCCGTTCAACATGAACAGCCGCGGCGCCGGAGCGGCCGGCCGCTTCGTGAACCCGATCACGAACAATCAGCCGATGCTCTACACGCTGTCCGACAACACGTCGACGACCGAGCCGCTGATCGTCCGCGCGAACGCCGGCGACTGCATCGCACTGACGGTGAAGAACAACTTCATCGCCACCGCGCCGCAGTTCACGCAGGGCGGATCGACCGCCGCGTTCTCGAGCATCCCGCTGCTGCCGTCGAAGCAGACCGGACTCACGCCCGCGCTGCTGTCGTTCGACGCGATGCGCAGCACAGGACTGAACGTCGGCTGGAATCCCGATCAGACCGCGCCGATCGGCTCGCAGAAGACGTACTACTGGTACGCCGGTCAGACGAAGGTCGCGCAGGACGGCACGATCAACGCGACGCCGATCGAGCTCGGCGGCGTCAATCTAACGCCGTCGGATCCGCTCGAGCAGGATCTGCACGGTCTCGTCGGTGGTCTCATCGTCGAGCCGCGCAACAGCATCGCCTGCCCCGACGTCTTCAACCCGCGCAACAACATGCCGCAGTACGGCTCCGCGACGATTTACAGCGGCGGCGACTGCTCGTCTCCGCAGGGTCTGCTCTATCGCGAATTCGTGCTGCTGACGCAGGACGATCTCGCGAGCGTCGCGTGGCCCGGCGCCACATACACGACGCCCGGCGCGGGCGGCCAGACTTTGACGTCAGCCTCCGGCTCCACGCGCGTTGCCGTCAATTTCCGCACCGAGCCGATGGCGTATCGCTTCAACGCCGCGACGAATACGTTCGTGACCAACAAGAACATCTGGCAGGGCTTCTCGAACGGTCTCGTGCTCGGCGAACCGCAGACGCCGATCTTCGCGGCCGCCGGCGGCACGCCGGCGCGCATGCGCCTCCTGCATCCGGGCGGTGCCGGCGATCAGCAGGTGCTCGCGCTGCACGGTCACGTCTGGCAGGAGTTGCCGTACACGGGCGTCGCCTCACTCTCCATCGGCAACAACCGCAACTCCCAGCACCTCGGCGCCCGCGACAACTACGGTACGAACATGGCGTACGAAATCGATCTGCCGAGCGCCGGCGGATTGACGCCCGTCGCCGCCGATTACATCTGGCGAACGACGCCGGCGAACTTCGTCGAGCTCGGACTGTGGGGAATCATGCGCGTGACCGAGAAGTCGGGAACGGACGCCGTGCGCATCGCCGGTGCGGAGTTCAGCAACGGCACGCTGACGGTCACCGGCTCGACGACGGTCTACGTCGACAAAGCCGCGAACCCGAAGAACGGCCAGCGCGCCGCGACCGTCTCACTGCTGCTCAACGGCAAACCGCTGACGTCTGATGTGAAAGTCGGCGAGAACGGCTTGTGGAGCTTCAGCACGACGAGCAGCGGCATCACGACGAATGCAAACCAGGTCGTGACCGCGACGTCTCCGTACGGCGGCACCGCCACCCACCCCGTAGAAAACGTAGTCCTTCTCGGCTCCCCCGCGACACCTGAGGTACAAGGCGAGAGCGGCCGCTTCGTGTCGTCGCCGCGCCAGCACACGGGCGAAGAGCTGCCGAAGGATGAGCAGGCACCGGCGAAACTGAACGCGCCGAAGCCGGTGGCGAACGGAAAGACGGCGAACACGGAGCCGCCGCCGAAGGAGTAAAGTTTTTGTTTGTTAAGTGAAGAGGCGGCCGATTTCGGCCGCCTCTTTTTTTGTGGTGAGGTCTTACCAGCTCTCGTTGCCGGCCGGCGCGCCAGTGTCTACTTCGGCGTGCCTGTTTGCGTCGGTGATGTTTGCGACCAGCGCGTCGAGCGTGACTTCGTCGGCGGAATCGTCACCGCCGTTCTGCACGTACTTTTCATGTGATCGCACCGCAGGCGAGACGAATCTATCAGCAAACCTCACCGCGCCCGATACGCCGCCATCGACTCCTCAAAATCCGCGGGCGGCGGCGTCCTGCGCACCTCGAGGTGCGTGACGTCGCGGCCTCTCGCGACGATCACCGGCGTCACGGAACGCAGCATCGCGGGGGTCGTGTACCGGACGATGAATCCGGTGCGGGTCCAGTTCGAGCGGTTGGCGTTGCTGCCGTGGATGATGTCGACGTGGTGCAGCGACATCTCGCCCGCTTTGAGCTGCACGTCGACCGCGTCGCGCTCGTCCACCTCCACCGCGATTTCGTGGCCGTGGTTGAGCATGTTCAGCGGCTTGTTCGTCTCGGCGTGTTCGAGCTTGCGGCCCTGCGATCCCGGCACGACGCGCATGCAGCCGCTCTCGATCGTGCTGTCGCTGAGCGCAATCCACGCTGACACGCTGGGAGCGTCGCCGAGAAAGCCGGCGTAGGCGCCGTCCTGATGCCAGGCGACGAAACTCGGATCGTGCGGCGGTTTCGACAGGATCAGCGTTCCCCAGACGATCACGTCGTCGCCGATGATCGACGCGACTTCATCGACGACGCGTGGGTGACGCGCGAGATCAAACGCCCAGCGAAAGTAGAGATGCGAGCGATCGAATCGTTTGAGCGGCTCTTCATGCGCGTCGACGATTCGCGCGTACTCATGCTGCGCGGCGCGCAGCTCTTCGTCATCGAGCACGCGGATCGGAAAACGGACACCGTCCTCGGCGAACGCGCTCATGCAAACACCTTCTCGATGGCGCGAATGGCGTCGCGCATGTCGTCGACGTCGTTCGGCGGATTGACGAACGGGAACCAGAGCAGCTCGCGATTCAGCGCTTCCGATCGCGGACACGTTCCCGTCCCGTAGCGCGCGTGCTCGGTGAACGGCGCGCCGCCGGTGCCGTACGCGATGCGTCGCGTGAAGATCGCGTTTTCGTGAAGCAGTCGCGGATAGCCGGCGACGACCGGTATGCCTTCGGCGGCGAGAATCTTTACGAGCTCGTCGCGCGACGGCGACGTTCCCGTGTAGCGAAACTTCAGCATGTAGCAGGCGCGCTCCGCGTTCGCCGCGAGTCGCTGCGGAACGAACTGCGGAAACGGTCGCAGACCTTCGATCAGCGCGGCAGCGTTCTCGTTGCGCGCGTGATTGCGCTCATCGAGTTGTTCGAATTGCGCGACAGCAACCGCCGCCTGCAGCTCCGTCAATCGGAAGTTCATCCCGACGACGTTCGCCAGCTCTTCGTCGCTCCAGCTTTCGCTCGCCGCGCCTTCGCCGTGATTTCGAATGAGGCGGCACTTCGTAGCGATGGCGGCGTCGTTCGTGACGACCACTCCGCCTTCGCCGCAGGTGATGCTTTTGGTTTCGGTCAGCGAGTAGACACCAACGTCGCCGATGGCACCGGTCTCGACTCCGTCGACGCGCGCGCCGAGCGATTGCGCGCAGTCCTCGACCAGTTTCAGTCCGCGCTCTTTGGCGAGCGCGACGATCGCGTGCATGTCGGCGGGGACGCCGCCGAGGTGGACGGCGACGATTGCGCGTGTGCGCGAGGTGATCTTCGTCGCCGCATCGACGGCATCGATGCAGAACGAATCGGGATCGACTTCGACGAAAACCGGCACCGCCTGAAACGCGAGGATCGCCGTCGCGGTTGCGTGGAACGACATGCACGGCACGAGCACTTCATCGCCCGGCTCGAGACCGATCGCGCCGAACGCCATCACGAGTCCCGACGTCGCCGAATTGCACGCGATCGCGTACGTCGTCTGCGCGCGCGCGGCGAACATCGCTTCGAGCAGTCGGACGTAGCGGCCGCCGAGGAAGCGGACGTCGTGGAGGTCGCGAACGATGGAGGATGGAGTCGCGCAGAGCTCGCGGACATTGCCGCTCGCGCCCGCGCGAAAGCCGGACCAGTTGCAGCTCTCGAACGCGTCGAGCAGCAGCTCGCGTTCGCGTCCGCCGATGTGGCAATTCGGTGCGAACGGACGCTTGCGAACCGGCGTGCCGCCGTCGATGGCGAGACGCGACGTGGTATCGACGATCGTCATGTGCGCACCTGCATGCGCAGACAGTCATCGGGCAGCGGCACGAGCGGCGCGCCGTCCGCGCTGCAGTGAAACCACGGACGGTTCGGCTGCAGCTCGCGATTCGAGATCGGGCTGATGTTCATGTAGAAAATCCGGCGCGGCCACGGCGAGACGTTCGGCGCGGAGCCGTGAATGATCAGACAGTCGAAGAGCACGACGCTGCCCGGCGGTCCCATGAGCGGCACGATGCCCCAGCGTTCGGCCGCGGCAGCGACTTCCGAGTCGGGAATGTCCATCGCGTCGGGATTGAAAATGTGGCCACGCTGCTGCGAGCCGGGAATCACCATGACCGGGCCGTTGCACGGATTCACGTCGTCGAGAAAAACGCCGAGCGCCATCGCATTCGGCGTGCGCATGCCGTCGAGGCGATGCCACTGATTGAAGTCCTGGTGCCACGCCCAGCCGGCGGAGTGAAAGCCCGACTTCACGTTGAAGCGCGACTGAAAGAGATACGCCGGCTCGCCGAAAATCTGCTCGACGCGCGACAGCAATCGCGGATGCTGCGTCAATCGCCGGAACGCGTCGTTGAACGTGTGCGCGGCGAACACCATGCGCACCGTCGACGGATCGTGCTGCTCGCGAATGACCTCCGGCCCTTCGCGCTCGACGACGTCCGGTACCGCGGCGCGCAACAGCTCCACTTCGTCCGCATCGAAGAGCGACGGCAGCAGGAGGTAGCCGTCCGTCGCCATCTGCGCGAGCTGCGAATTCGAGAGTGTCATGCGGTCTCCAGGACGAGCGGCAGATGTGGCTCGAGCCAGCGCGCGACGGCACCGGCGCGATCGATCGGCGGCTCGATCGTCGAGAGGTAATCGGCCGTGCGCAGCGACTGGTTGTAGTGCACGTGCACGAGCTCTTCGAGCGGCATCGAACGGAACGGCTCGGCCAGCGCGCTGCGGCCGGGCAGCGGATAGTTGTAGCGGCCGTCGAGGATTTCGACGCGCGGCCAAATGCGCGTGAGCGTCGCGGCGAGCGAGAGCTGATCCATGTAATGCAGCTCGCGCGGGACGTGATTGGCGGCGATGAGTTGCAGAAAATCGTCTCGCCACTGCACGAAGATTCGCGCGCTGCGACGTACTGAGATCAGTCCCGAATTGAAGTACGCGCGGATACGCTGGCGGGAACATGTTGTTTCGACGAACGGAGCATTCGTGCTGCCCAGCAGTTCGTACATGCGAAGCCAGTACGCGTCGTTGCGATCGCCGGGACCGGACGAGCTGACGCGACGATGACGCGTGCGCCAGAACGGATCGTCATCAGCATCCGGTTCGGCGGCCGTGCGATGAATGTCGACGGGACGGACAGCCGCATCGACGCCATCGGCCAGCGCGAGCTCGTTCGGCTCGGAGGTGATCAGCGAATCGCTGTCCAGGAACACGACCACGTCTTCCGTCGCCAGCTCCTCGGCGCGCGCCGACGCGAAGATCTTGTTCGCGATCGCGTAGTGCGCGAAGTCGCGATTCAGCACTTCATCGATATGACGAACGCCGAGCGCGTCGAGCTGCGCTGCAGTTTTCGCGGTGATCGTCGTGCCGGCTCGCGGCTGAAACGTGTAGATCGGCGCGCCTCCGAACTTTCCGCCGAAGCGGCGGATGCTGCGGCAGAGCAATAGCGCTTTCTCTTCGAGCGAGCCGCGTTCGATACACGCGACGAACGCAATCGATGGCTGCGCTCCCGGCAGCGACTCGCGCCGCATTTCGCGCAGCGCCGTTCCCGGCGTCAGATTCACCACGTCGATCCCGCGCTTTGCCGCCTCGGCGCAAAACCGTCCCCAGCTTTCGCAGACGCGGCCATAACGCCCGGCGTTATCAGCGAAGCCGCTGGCGTGAACGCCGGCGCCGCGCGCGTGACGGCCGTCGTCGGGATGCATGTCCAATCCGACATACGCGAGCCGGCGGAAGCCGCGATTGCCGAGCCAGTTGCCGACGATCATCCCCGTACTGCCACCCTTGTAGCCCTGACTCGGGTCATCACTCCAGCCGTAAATCCCGTGCTCTTCGTCGACTTCGACGACGTGGAAATCGGCGGACGTTTCGGGATGATCGGCCGACGTCAGCCGCTTCGCGGAGGTCGTGTTCCAGATCTCTTCGAGACGCGGGACGCGCGTGAAGAGACCGTTGCCGATGTCCATCGCCGCGAGATGCGTGAAGCGCACGTTCGCGCACGCGTCGGCCGCCGCGGCACCATTCACGGAAACGATCGCGCCCGCTTTCGCGAGCTCGCGCCACACGGTCGGCGACAGCGAGTCGAGCGAAGGACCCGCGCAAACGATGACGGCGGTCGATTCGTCGATCGCGATCATGCAGCGCGCTTCTCCGCGAGAAAGTTCACATGCAGCCGCGGATGCGGCGTAATCGAACGGATCGACACGGCGTGCAGCGCGTCCGGCGACTGCGCGAACATCACCAGCCGATTCGCGGCGTACGGAATCGTCTTCACTTTTTCGACGAGCGAATCGGGCACGATGCGCGACTTGTCGAACGCGCGCTCGTCGCCGCGCCAGCGATAGAGCTCGAGATCGCCGCCGCGCGAATCGTCGTCGGCGCGGCGAAAGTAAAGCAGCCCCGCGTACAGCGCGCATTCGCGATCGAGATGGACGGGATGCGGCCGCGACGGCCACTGCACCGGCGAGCCCCACATCAGCTGACAGTCGAGCGCGACGTCCGCGAAGGGCTCGACGAAACGAATGCTCGTCTGCACGTGCGCGAGCTGCGCGGGAAGATCGAACATCGCAACGACTTCCCTGAAGAACGCGCGTGACGTGTAGTACGCCGCGAACTCGCGCCAGCATGGCGCCGCCTCGCGCAGCAGCCACTCCGCGGACGTGCGATACGTCGTGTTGTTCTGCAGCGGGCGTCCGCGCAGCAGCGCTTCATCCGACGGCATGTTCGCGACGAGCTCGCGATAGAGCTCCGCGTCGAGCGCGTCGTCGATGACGACGTGTGGAAACGGATCGCGCTCGACGATTGCTTTCATACCGCGCGCGCCTCTTCGCGCTGCTCGCGCAGGCGCACGAGCGGCAGCACGTCGCGATGGAAGTTCGTCATCTCCTCCATGTCGGGCCAGCCCATGAAGAGGAATTGCGAGATGCCGGCGGCGCGGAAATCGAACAGCGCGTCCGCCACTTCTTCCGGCGAGCCGACGATCGCCATTGCCGGTGCGCCGAGGTATGGGACGGCGCCGGCCCAGAGATATGGCGTGAGCCATTCGCTGTTCTCGGCGAGCTTGTACGTCGACGTGAACGCGACCGAATCCGATCGCTTCGCGAACTCTTCGTGCGTCCGCTTCGGCTGCTGTCCGACCGCTTCGAGAATCGCGTCCGCGGCGCGGACCGCTTCGTCGTGCGTCGGCCGAATGATCAGCGAGACGAGCAGTCCGACTTCGCTCCCCTGCTCCACTATCTCCAATGTGCGCGTGCGCAGCTTCTCGGGCGTATCCGGCAGACGCCACAAACAGTCGGCGTGTTCGATGGCGAGTTTTTCCGCGACCGCGGAGCTGCCGCCGAGGTAGATCTCGGGCGATGTGCGGTCGGGGGCGGAGAACGGGATGTTGAGTTTCCCGTTCGCGACGCGGTAGTGACGGCCGGTGAA
>Ga0070701_10000220_pt1 | contig 17945 bp, 14 predicted proteins | sample KBSK5102metaG_FD_65451 | JGI IMG/M metagenome (GOLD analysis project Ga0070701, IMG submission 65451) | Corn, switchgrass and miscanthus rhizosphere microbial communities from Kellogg Biological Station, Michigan, USA - KBS K5-10-2 metaG | ecosystem: Host-associated > Plants > Roots >... | reverse complement strand
GCCACCATCCACCACGGCATCGATGTCGATGCGTTCGCGGTCCATCCCAGTCCCGGCGAGCATCTCCTGTTCTTCGGACGGATCCACCCCGATAAGGGCACCGCCCAGGCGATCGAGGTCGCCCGCCGCTGTGGTCGCCGGCTCGACATCGCCGGGATCATCCAAGACGAGCAGTACTTCCGCGATGAGATCGCGCCGCAAGTCGACGGCGAGCTGGTGCGCTACCTCGGCGCCATCGACACCTCTTCACGCGCTGAGGTACTTGGGGGTGCGCACGCGCTACTCCACCTGATCGACTTTGACGAGCCGTTCGGTTACAGCGTCGTCGAGGCGATGGCCTGTGGCACGCCGGTCATCGCCAATTCCAGAGGCTCGATGGGCGAGCTGATTGCGCACGGCGTCACCGGCTTTCTGGTCGACGACATCGATTCGGCGGTGGCCGCGGTCGCTACTGCTGGCGAGCTCGACCGGCGCAAGATCGCCGAGCTCGCCGCCGAGCGCTTCGCAGTGGCCATCATGATCGACAAGTATCTAACGGTGTACCGCAACGTCATTGGCAATCGGAAGTGAATCTGGGCGGCCGACGCGATCCAGCTTGGTGGAAGTCTGCTGTCGTCTACCAGATCTATCCGCGCAGCTTCGCCGACTCGAACGGCGACGGGTTCGGTGATCTGGGTGGCATCATCGGGCGGCTCGACTATCTTTCGGCACTCGGGGTCGATGTGGTCTGGTTGTCACCGATCTACCGTTCGCCTCAGGCCGACAACGGCTACGACATCAGCGACTACCGCGACGTCGATCCGCTGTTCGGCAGCCTGGCCGAGTTCGACGTGCTGCTCGCCAAGGTGCACGAACTCGGGATGAAGCTCGTGATGGACCTGGTGGTCAACCACACCTCGGATGAGCACCCGTGGTTCACCGAGTCGCGTTCATCCCGCGACAACCCGAAGCGGGACTGGTACATCTGGCGGGACGCCCGTGAAGGCAAGGAGCCGAACAATTGGAGCTCATTCTTCGGGGGATCGGCGTGGGAGTGGGAGCAGACCACCGGCCAGTATTACCTGCATCTGTTCGACCGTAAGCAACCGGACCTGAACTGGAAGAGCCCGCAGGTACGAAAGGCAGTGCACGACACCATGGTTTGGTGGCTCGACCGCGGCGTCGACGGCTTCCGCATGGATGTCATCAACTTCATTTCCAAGAGCGAGGGCCTCCCCGACGCACCAGCGATCCCGGGGCAGCGGTTCGTCAGTGCGATGGACAAGTTCGTCGATGGGCCGCATGTGCACGACTATCTCGCCGAGATGACCCGCGAGGTGTTCGACGGCCGCGACGGCGAGTTCATCACCATCGGCGAAATGCCTGGGGTGACAACCGAACAAGCGCGTCTCTACACCGATCCGGCTCGGCACGAGCTGAACATGGTCTTTCAGTTCGAGCATGTGTCCGTCGACCAGGGCCCAGCGGGCAAGTTCGACTACCTCGGTCTCGACCTGGTCGTCCTGAAGAAATCGCTCGATCGTTGGCAGGCGGCGTTGGCGGAGATCGGTTGGAACAGCCTGTACTGGAACAACCACGACCAGCCTCGCGTCGTGTCCCGGTTCGGCGACGACGACCCGGACTATTGGGCCGCCTCGGCGAAGGCGCTCGCAACCGTTCTGCACGGCATGCGTGGCACACCGTTCGTCTATCAAGGCGAGGAACTCGGAATGACGAACTACCCGTTCAGGGTTCCACAGGACCACAAGGACATCGAGGCCGTGAACTACTACAAGAATGTGCGTGAACTGGGCGGCGACGAGGGCGCGGCGCTGGCCGGTCTAGCCAAAATCAGCCGCGACAACGCCCGCACACCAATGCAATGGGACGCGGGACCGAATGCCGGGTTCACCACCGCTGACCCATGGCTGCCAGTCAACCCCAACTACACCTGGCTGAACGCCGCAGCCCAAATCGAGGCAACGGATACGGTTTTCGCGCACTACCAAGCTCTCATTCGCCTCCGCCACGAATTTCCTATTCTGGTGGACGGCGCCTTCACGCCGCTGATGGCGGAGGACCCGCAGATCTGGGCATACACCCGAACCGCCCCGAACGGAAAACTCCTCGTCATCGCCAACTGCGGACGCGATCTCCGGACCGTCGAAATCGGCCGAGATTGGATCGCGGCCGATCTACTACTCGGCAACCTGCCCGATACCCCGGCCACGTCGGCGTCAACGTCTCTGGTCCTGGCCGGCTGGGACGCGCGCATCTACTCCGCTGCCCATTGACGGACGCACTTCGGGCCGAACGGACGGCTTACCCAAGCGAAATCGCCGGCCTTCGGTCCGGGGGGCTACGCCGCGGTGGCGTCGACCTGGGCCGCCGGGCCGAAGATGAGCTGGTTAAGGCTCGCCGGCTTAACCGCCGCCGTCGCCTTGCGCAGGACGTCGTTTGGCGGCGAGAGCCGGAAAACCTTCTTCCACGCCGAGCCGACCTGCTTGACATCGGGCCGCTGACGTAGGTCAGGCCATAGCGCTCGAAGAGTTGTTGGACCTTCGGCGCGATCTCCTGGTAGCGGTTGCTCGGCAGGTCCGGGAACAAATGGTGTTCGATCTGGAAGGACAGATTGCCGGTCATTAAGTGCAGCAACCGGTTCCCGCTGATGTTGGCCGACCCGAGCATCTGCCGTAGGCACCAGTCGCCGCGGGTTACGCCGTCGATCGATTCTTTCTCGTAGGTCTGGACGCCTTCGGGAAAGTGTCCGCACATGATGACTGAGTGCGTCCAGAGATTGCGCACCAGGTTGGCGGTCAGGTTCGCGGTCAGTGTCGTGATCGCTGAGGGCCCGGACAGCAGCGGGTGCAGCACGTAGTCTTTGGTCATCTGTCGACGGATCATGGAGCACGTTCTTGCCCTGGCGTGGGCGCCACATCATGGCCGGGTACTGGAACCGACCGGAAACGACCGCGGAGGCCATCACCGACGGCTGGTTGCACACCGGGGACATCGCTGTCCGCGACGCGGACGGCTTTCTCTATATCCAGGACCGGATCAAGGACATGATCATCTCCGGGGGAGAGAACGTGTATCCGGCCGAGATCGAAGATGTCCTGCTCAACCACCCTGGCATCGCCGACGTCGCGGTGCTGGGCACGCCGTCGGCCAAGTTGGCCCGGTTCAAGCTGCCGAAGCGGGCCGTTTTCACCGACGTCATCCCGCGCAGCCCGACCGGCAAAGCGCTGAAACGGCTGCTGCGTGAACAATTCCCGTTAGACGCCCCCGAGTGATCAAGGAACATCCGTGAAACAACTCACCGGCCTGGACGCCGCGTTCCTCTACATGGAGACCCCGACGACGTTCGGGCATGTCACCGCCCTGATGATCTTCGAACGGCCCAACCCGGACTACGACCCGTACGCGGCGGTGTACGCCAAATACGCCTCACTGGTCGGTCAGCTGGAGCCGCTGCGACGCCGTTTGGTCGGGGTGCCGTTCGGATTGGACCATCCGTACTGGGTGGCCGACCCCAACTTCGACCTCGACTTCCACATCCGCGAAATCCATCTGCCCCGGCCCGGCATGGTCGATCAACTCGCCGAGCAGGTCAGCCGGATCGTCGGCCGGCCCATGGACCGCTCCCGGCCGCTGTGGGAGGTCTACGTCATCGACGGCCTGCACAGCGACCGCTGGGCATTGCTGACCAAATACCACCACGCCACCATCGACGGCGCCGCCGGACAGCTGATGCTCAACATCCTCACCGACACCGACCCCGACGCGCCAGCGCCGGGCCCCGGCCCATCGTGGCAACCGGAGCCGCTGCCAGGCAACATCGACCTGCTGCGCCGGACCGTGGGCAACCTGGCAAGCCACCCGTTGCGCGCGGTGCGGGTACAGGCCCGGATCGTGCGTCAGCTCGCCGACGCCGCCGGCATCCACAGCCTGAGCAGCGCGGCCACTCAGGCCGGTGCCGGTATCAAGGCCATCGCCCGACTGGGCAAGGGGGATGGGCCGACGTTGGACCAGAACAAGAGGCGGGCCCAAGGGATCGGTGACGGCCCCTCCGCTCATATGACGACGCCGCCGGTGGTAGCTGGTGACCCGGCGGCGCCGTCTCACGCCATGCAGGCCTCGCCGATCACCATGCCATCAGTCGACCCTGAACTGCAGGCGCATCACCCCGGTGTCGCTGGGGTTCAGCTTCTCCGTCAGCCGCGTCATGCTGCGGCCGGGCGCTATGTAGTGCACACCTTTGGGCATCTTCGCTCCGTGTTTGCTGAACCAGTTGGCGTCCCAGCTCAGGGTGCTGCCACCCCAGTTGCCGCCGTAGAACCCGCCGGGCACCAGCTCGCCGCGTACCCAGGCTCCCGGGTGCACCGCATCCCAGTCCGCGTAGTACCGGCCGTACCAGTGTCCGGGCTTGGCGTGTCCGGTCCAGTCGGTGTTGATCTCCAACTCCGGGCGGCGTTCTCTCACGTAGCGGTCCTTTCTGGTTGGCCTCTCGCAGCAGGTTCAGCAGCAGCGCGGGTTCGTTGCAGTTGGGGCAGGTCGATAGGGTTGCGCCTTGCCTCATCCCCCACCACCGGGCCGCATCGGCAGCCAGCCGTCCAGTGTGTAGCGGTTCGGCGGGGTGTGGATCACGGTCAGCAGGTTGGCGGGGCGCACGCCGTCGTCGTCCAGTGCCCGCTTCTCTCGGCCTGCAGTTTAGTGTCATAGCGCGGCGTTCGGTAGCTGAGAGCAGGGGGCCAGGTGTGTGATTCAACACACTGCTCAGCAAACGATCGCGTAGGTACCGTACGCAGCGCCTGTCCCCGGCGGTGCCGGGCGGCATCAGTGCATGGATTCGGCCTGGCGACCGCCCGGGCACTGTTTGAGGACGGCGCGAGAGTCGTGGTGACCAGCCGCTCGAGCGAGCGCGCCGAGGAAGTGGCAGCCGCGTACGCGATCGGTATCGGTTGCGATGTTCCGGGCGCCGGGCCGGGTCCATTGAGCACGAGGATGTCAATCTTGCCGACACGTTTAGTCGATTCGCCGAACAGTCGCGCTGCACCATCGGCGGGTCGCTTTTGATGATCTAACCGGCGACGGTGTCGATGATGGAGCCATGGTGACCGCCTGTACCGCTGGGGGTGTCGGGTGGCCCGCTACTGTTCAGCTCTATTCGGCGGGCCCGACGCGCTTGGGCGGAATCGATTTGGGTGACGTCACGCACGGTGGTCGGGAAAGCGTGACCGACCTATCGATTTCGAATGGGGTGGTGCATGTTTCGTGGATCACGCAAGGCCCCGGCGAGCCGGCATGTTGCGGAACAGTCAAGATGGCTGGTGATCTTCGGGTAAACGGACCCAGCGTCAACATCGAGAACGTTCGCAAACTTAACTAGCCCATCTGTGGGTGCCGGAGCACAAGCCGGTGCGACGGGGTGCGAGATGATCGACCTGCTCGCTGCGGTGCGCCTGGTTCGGCCCTAACCCCAACAAGCAGTCAGTAATCCCAGACGGCCGGTACACAACGAAAGGCGTCGCCGGCGACTGCCACGTGGCAGACCGATGGGAACGGCAGGTGAGTGGCCACCAGCGCCTCGCCGGTCGCCGCCAGTTCCCGCAAGAGACGGACCCGGACGCGGGCTGCCTCCTCGGGGTCGTGTTCGAAGCCGTTGAACCAATCGGGGCGGTCGAACGCGACCTGGAACACGGCGTCGCCGGCGAACGTCAGCCGGTCGCCGCCGGACGCCAGGCGGACCACGCTGTGCCCGGGGGTGTGGCCGCCGGTACGTGAGACGAGCACCCCCGGCGCCACCTCGTACTCCGTCTCGAACCGCCGTAGCTGGCTGCGGTACTCGTCCAAGAACTGGGTGGCGGCCGACCGAAGCGCGTCCGGCACCCCCGCCGGCATGTGGGTGCGGGAGAAATCGGGCGACTCCCAGAACTCGGCTTCGGCGCTCGCCACGTGGACCCGCAGGTCCGGACTCAGGTGGCGCCTCAGCCCGTCGCCGAGCAGCCCGCCAACGTGGTCCATGTGCATGTGGGTAAGCACCGCGTCGGTCACGGATGCAGGGTCGATGCCGGCGGCTTTTAGTCGCAGGGCCAACTGTCCGGCCCGCGGGAAGTCCGGAAACTCCACCCCCAGCCCTGCGTCGATGAGTATGGTCTGATCGCCGCTTCGCACCACGGCCACGTTCAGCGGCCACTCGAGCACCTCCGGCGGCAGGAAATTGTCGCCCAGCCAGCCCGCCAGGTCGGCCGAGTCGGCGTTGTAAGCGATCGTCTCGGCTGAAATCGGTAGCACCCCATCGCTGATCACCAGCACCTCAATGTCGCCGACCTGCAGCGCGTAGCGCGACGGAACCAACTCGTCGAGCCCCGATCCACCGAGGTGTGAAATGTTGTCCAAGCTCATGATTTCTCCTCCTTACCGCCTTACTGATCCTCCTGCCGGGTCGAACGCCAGCTGTCTCGAGAACTCATCCCGATCGGGAAGTCCTTGAGGTTGTCAGCGACGATGGCGCCCGCACCACCGACTAACGCTGTTGGCACCACACGTTCAACGTCCGGGTCTGGCGGGTTAAAGATGCCGTCGTGCGGTTCCCAATTCTCGACTCGAGCGTCGTCGAAAGCGGTTGTCATCTCGCTGATTGGGCGGCTGGCCCGCGGTGCCGCGGCATCGGGTCGTTCTCCTCGATTTATCAGCTTCTGTGTCTCGTGGTAGTCGCGTTCGGACAGGATTTCGGTGGACCGCGGTGGTCGATAGAGCCCGTCGATAGCGGTAGTCGCATCCCATCGCGGCGTGTCAGCCGTCGAGTACGGGAAGCGGACGCGAGTCTTTCCGCTGTCGCAAGCAGACGACGCGCCACCGACGACCGTTGTTGACGCGCTCGATGTCGCGATCGAGAGCGCAATCCCGTAGACGACCTGTTCTTCGATTACGTGAACCGGATAGTGCAGGCCGAGCCGTGGCTGACCACCAAGATGGCCTGACCGGTCGCTCCTGCACCCGACCGACCTCAAAGCGAGGTGTCATGAAGGCATTGCGATTGATGGATTGGAAGTCCGAACCCGAAATTGTCGATGTGCCCAAGCCCACTCCCGGCCCTGGACAAGTGGTCGTCAAGATCGGGGCGCTGGGGCGTGTCACTCCGACCTGCACCTCATGCACGACTTCGAACCCGGCATGGTGCCGTGGCGGATGCCGTTCACCTTGGGTCACGAGAACGCCGGATGGGTCGACTCCGTCGGTGACGGCGTGAGCACCGTGGCCGAGGGTGACGCCGTCGCCGTCTACGGCCCCTGGGGCTGCGGCGCGTGCGAGCGGTGCCGGCTCGGCCTGGAGGGCTACTGCGGGAATCAGGCCGCGGCGCCGGTCATCAGCGGCGGCGGGGGGCTGGGTTTGGACGGCGGGATGACCGAGTACCTGCTGGTTCCCCACGAGCGCCTGCTGGTACCGATGAGGCCCCGCAGGCCTACCGTGACCTGAAGGAAGGGATCGTCCAAGGTCGCGCGGTCGTGGTGCCATGACAGCCGAAGTACCCCTCGTTAGATCAGGCTTGCGGTCAGCCCACCGTCGACGACGTAACCGGCGCCAGTGCAGAACGACGCCCGATCGCTGGCGAGAAACAACGCCACCGCCGCCACGTCCTCGACTGTGACGTAGCCACCCTGGCTCTGGGCGATGACGGTATCGAAATCGACGCCCAGCGCCTCGGTGTAGCTCTTCTTGTTGCCCGTGACGAGCGCGGTCTCGGCGAAGCCCGGCAGGATGGAATTCACCCGGATGCCGTGCGGGCGCAGTTCCAGCGCAGCGGTTTTGGTCAGGTTGACCACCCCGGCCTTGGCCGCCGCGTAGTGCCCGACCAGAGGAGTGCCGCAGAGGGCCGTGACCGATCCCATCGTGATGATCGAGCCTTGCGTGCCCGCCGCGGTCATCGCGCGCGCCGCGTGCTTGACGGTCAGGAACACGCCGTCGAGGTTGATCGACATCATCTTCCGCCACATGTCGAACGACATCTCGGTCAGGGGAGCGACAGTGGCGATGCCGGCGTTGGCGACGGCGATGTCGACCCGGCCGTGCAGGTTGAGTATGTGGTCGATCAGGTCGGCAACGCTGTCCTCATCGCGGACGTCGCACGGGTGCGCCGAGGCCCCGGGCAGGTCCTGTGCGGTTTCGGCGGCGATGTCCCGGTCGATGTCGGAGACCACGACCTTGGCTCCGTGCGCCGCATAGGTGCGGGCGATCTCCAGGCCGATGCCGCGGGCCGCACCGGTCACGACCGCCACCTTGCCGGCCAGCGACTGCGCCTCAGGTGCGGCGTTGTCGAGAGTTTGGGCTGCGTGTGTCATGAGATTTGTTGCTCCTTAACGAGATTCAGAAGAGGTTGGCGGTCAAACCACCATCGACCAGGTAGTGGCTGCCGGTAATGAAGCGGGCGTCCTCGGACGCCAGGAATGCGACCACCTCGGCGACGTCGTCGGGAGTGCCGAATCGACCCTGCTTCAGGGTGATCAAGTCGTCGAAGGGAATCGGTGAGATCGCTTCGATGGGCGCGGCCAGTCGGTCGGCCATTTCCGTCTGCACGATCCCCGGGCATACGGCGTTGACCCGGATGCCCGCGGCGCGCAGTTCGATGGCGACCGATTCGGTGAAGCGCACCACCGCGCCTTTGGATGAACAGTAGGCACTGAGTAGCGGCCCACCAGCGGTGCCGGCCACGGAGGCCATGTTGACGATCGCGGCGCCTCCGGCAGAGGCGAGCGCGGGGACCGCGGCCTTTGTGAACCGGAACGTGCCGACCACATTGATGTCGAGGATGCGGGTGAACTCCTCGTCGGTGATCTCGACCAACGGCTTGGCGATCTCGATGCCGGCGTTGTTCACCAGCAGGTCGAGACCACCGAAGGCGTCGACGGCGGCCGCGACGGCCGCGGTCACGTCGGCGGTCGACCGGACATCGCAGGCGATGCCTATGCATCCGTTGCCCAGTTCGGCCGCAGCGGCTTTGGCGCCGTCGCCGTTGATGTCGGCGATCGCCACCCTGGCCCCGCCGGCGACCAGCCGTTTTGCGATCGCCAGGCCGATTCCGCGGGCAGCGCCCGAGACGATCGCCCGGCGCCCTAACAGATCATTCATCTTGTTTTCTCCGATTATCTTGTCGCAGTCAGTGATTGAGGTCGTCAAGTGCGGTCCGGGCCGCGTGGTACCCGCACATGCCGTGCGCGCCGGGACCCGGTGGCGTGGCCGCCGAACAGATATAGAAGCCGGCCACGCCGGTGGAGTAGGGCGACAGCGTCACGCGCGGTCCGAAGGTCAGCTGCCGGATGTCTTTGGCTCCGGTCATGATGTCGCCGCCGGCGTAGTTCGCGTTGTATGCGGCCATCGTTGTCGTGGAGCGCACGGTATGGCCGACGATCCGGTCCCGGAAGCCGGGTGCGAAGCGCTCGATCTGGGTGATGATCGCCTCGGTGGCGTCGCCGGTGTAGCCGTTGGGCACGTGGGCGTAACTCCATACGGGGTGCACGTTTCCGACGGACCGTTGCGGATCCGCAAGATACTGCTGCCCGACGAGGACGAACGGCCGTTCGGGCATTCGCCCCGCGGCGATGTCGCGCTCGGTCGCGGCGATCTCGGAGAACGGCCCGGCCAGGTGCACGGTCCCGGCTTTGTGCGCGTCTCGGTTGGTCCACGGCACGCCGCCCTCGACGGCGAAGTCGACCTTGAACGCGCCCGGCCCACGCCGGAAGCGGCGGTACGCGCGAGACACTCGGCGCGGCAAGCGGTCTCCAAGGATTTCGGCGACCGCCTCGGGCGCGAGATCGAACAGGGTGACGTCGGAGGGCGGGAGTTGACCTGCGGTGTCGACGCGGATCCCGGTCTCGATCTTGCCGCCCAGGTCGAGGAGCATGGCCGCCATCGCGTCGGTGATGCTGCGCGACCCGCCGGCGGCGACCGGCCAGCCGTGCCGGTGTCCCGCGGTCAAGATGCCCAGCCCGATGGCAGCGGTCATCGGCAGGTGCAGCGGCCGAAAGGCATGCGCCGCAACTCCTCCAAACAACGCGCGGGCCTGCTCGGTGCGGAAGACCCGCGCCAGAGCTGCCGCCGGCAGCACGGTCGGCGCCCCGAATCGGGCCAGGGTGAGCGGATGGGAGGGCACCCGCAGCAACGGTCCCATGATGTCCTCGGCCAGTGCGTCGAAATGCGCTGCGGGACGGGCGAACAGCGCCCTCCACCGCGAACCGTCGCTGCCCAGGGCGGCAGCGGTCTCCTCGATGGAGCGATACAGCACTCCGGCGTCGCCGTTGTCGAGCGGGTGGACACAGTCGATGTCGGTCAACCGCCACTCGAGACCGTAACGTTCCAAACGGAATTCGCTCAGTATGGGTGAGCCGACCGCCATCGGGTGGATGGCCGAGCAGTGGTCGTGCAGCAGGCCGGGGACAATGGCCTCGCTGGTGCGGGTGCCGCCACCGATCTCGTCGGCGGCCTCCAGCACCGTTACCGAGAGCCCCGCCCTGGCGAGGGTGAGCGCGGCCGCGAGCCCGTTGGGCCCGCTGCCGACGACCGTCGCGGTGCTCATGCCCGTGTCCCGTGCCTTTGATCGGTTCGCTGCCAGGTGATCTCGGTGGGGATCGGGCCGTCGGGCAGCCAGGGCTGTGCATCGACCGCGTCGGCGACCTTCCAGGTGCCCTTCTCGATAACCCCGAGCGCCCCATCGATCAGTTTGTAGTGCTGCACCGAGCTGCCCCACGCCTGCGACTCCACCCAGACGACGATCAGCTCGCCGGGTTCGAACTGGGCTTCGCTCTGCACGGCGGCGATCAGGTCCGCGTTGTGCAGATGTCCGTCACCGAAGTTGAAGCCGATCAGCGTGTTACAGATGAACTCGGCGTCCCGCACGGTGCGGGCGTCGATGTCCGGAAGCGCCTTCAGCAGCACCGAGAACAGCCCGCGGCCCTGGCTGTGCAGCGACCGCCACGCGAGCGGCTGGTTCATGGTGACCTCCGCCCATTGCGGTTCGTAACCGAACGCGACGAACTGGTCGACCGTGTTGGACGCCGAGCGGGTGACCTTGTTCAACTTCTGCTCGGCGCCCGGCGCGAACGCCCATGTCGCCGACGCCCAGTTGCCGGCGTACTGCCGCATCGAGGGCAGGAACGACACCTTGTCGGGCCGGAAGTTGCCCAGGATCGGGAAGAACACCAGGCCGGCGACGATCGCGGTGGTCAGCCGCGGTGAGGACATGTCCGTGACGGCGTAGCCATCCCAAGATGGGAAGCCGATGAACAGGAACAGCGTGGCGTAGGCGAACAGTACGTTCCATTCCAGCGGCACCGCGAGCGGGAACGTCGAGATGATGAACAGGTGGAATACGACCATCAGCACCGCGGCGGCGATGGTGAGCGTCTGGTTCTGTGAGAACAGCAGCACCAGCGGAGCGATGATCTCGACGGTGGTTCCGAGCACATGGGCCATCACGTCGGCGACCCGCGACGGCCGCAGGTCGTGCGGATAGTTGCGGTAGTGCGCGCGCTTGACCCACTTGAACGGAATCAACGGGCTGTTGCTCACCATCGGCGGAATCACGTTCGAGAAGTGTTTGCCGAACTTCGACACACCCGCGCCGACCCACACCACCACGATGAGCAGCTTCAACGCGACGATCATGTCGACGAACGGCAACACCGTGAAGAAGAACATCGCAGGCAGGTACTGCTCACCGCGAGCACCCAGAAAGATGGTCTTATCCCGGAGCCCCATCAGCACGAGCAGGACCATGGGCGCGACGAGCAACGCGGGGTTCACTAGTCCGGAAGTGTTGTCCGGCAATACTTCCGACATCGAAGTGCTGGGCACGCCGGGGGCCAGCAACGGCACGGCGACCGAGATCAGCAACGCGCCATAGAGCGCGACGTCGAACCGGTTTCGCCGATCACCGGCGGTGAAGGGCACCCATTTGTATGGCCGCAGCCGGATGGTTCCGGGCCGCGCCCAGAACCGGATGCCACCGGTCATGGGTTTGACCTTCCCAGCCAGCGGACCCCACGAACCTGCGACGCCGATGGTCTCCAGCAGGACAGTCCACAGCACCGCTTTCTGGTAGACGATCGGTTGGTCCCACCACTGCGATACGTGCCAGAACGCCGGCAGACCCGACGTGACGGTGGCGACGACGGCGGCACCGAGCGCGTAGAAGAAGATCAGTTTGAGAATGTACATGGTGTGCACCATGTAGGGCGAGCCGAAGCCGTGCTCCACCCAGTTGGTGCTGAGGATGCGCAGGCGCTCCCGTAACGGCTTTCGCAGGAACTCCTCCGGGTCGAGTGCGGGGAGATCGGGTTGGGTGAATCCCATGGCAATAACTCCTGTTTCGGATTTGGGTGTGGTGGTCAGGCCGACGGTGAGACAGCGGCGGCGTGTTTGCGCAGCGACGGTTTGTCGATCTTGCCGACGGCGTTCTTGGGCAGCTCGTCGAGAATCGTGATCTCAACGGGGCGTTTGTATTTCGACAACGATGCGGCCAGATGATCGCGAACGCGGTCCACGTCGAGGGTGAAGCCGGGTGACGCGGCGACGAACATCACGGGCTCTTCCCCGTAGACCGGGTTGGCGCGACCGACAACCGCCGCCTCGGCGATTTCGGGCAGCCGGTAGGCGACCGTCTCGATCTCCTTGGGGTAGATGTTCTCGCCGCCGCGGATGATCATGTCCTTGGCGCGGTCGACGAGCACTAGGTAGCCGTCCTCGTCGAGACGGCCGATGTCGCCGGTGCGCAACCAGCCGTCGACCAGGGTCTTCCCGGTTTCCTCCGGACGGTTCAGGTAGCCGCGCATCACGTTCGGGCCGGCGATCAGCACCTCGCCGGCTTCGCCATCGGGCACCGGGTTGCCGTCGGTGTCGGCGATGCGAATGCGTTGCCCCGGCAGCGGCAGCCCGACTGTTCCGGGTTTGCGCTTGCCGTGCAACGGGTTGCCGGTACTGGCGCACGAGCCCTCGGAGAGACCGTACCCCTCGACAATCGCTGCGCCGTAACGGTTTTCGAACCTGTTCAGCAGTTCGACGCTGGCCGGCGCCGCACCGCATACGGCGAATCGCAGCGACGACGTGTCCGGGGTCAGGTCGGCGGGCAGGTCGGCGAGCATCGTGTAGATGGTCGGCACAGCGGAGAAGTAGGTTGCCCGGCTGCGTTCGACGCGGCCGAAGAAGCTCCTGGGGTCGAACCGGCCGGCGACTGTGGTGCACCCACCGACGAGCAGCGGCGACAGCGTGCCCACCACGATTCCGTTGACGTGGAACAGCGGCAGGATCAGCAGGCTGTGGTCCGCCTCGGTCAGACCGAACGCGTCGATCACCATCTGGCACATCGCGTTCAGGTTGGCGTGGTCGAGCATGACGCCCTTGGGACGCCCGGTGGTGCCACTGGTATAGATCAACAGCGCCAGCGCACTGTCACCGCAGCGATGTACGTAGTCACCCGACGCCGGGTCGGCGGTGAGGCCGCCCGTGGTGATCTCCACCGCGCACACGCCGAGATTGCGGGGCGTGGTGACGATCAGCACCTTCGCGGCGGCGTCGGTGACCTGGTAGCCGGCCTCGTCCGCCGACAGCGACGGATTGAGCGGCGTGACGGCTGCCCCCAGGCGCCAGGCCGCGAACAGCGTCACCACCAGGTCGACGGTGTTGGGAAGCATGACGGCCACGACGTCGCCGGCCCCGACGCCGTGTCGACGCAGCGTCGATGCCGCCCTGCGCACCGCGTCGAGGAACTCGGTGTTGTCCAGGGTGAGGTCGTCATCGGCGATGCACGGCGCGGAGGGAGCCTCGACGGCTCGGCGGTCGGGCAGAGTGGGCAGGTTCACGGTCGGGTCCTGAGGGGTCGGGGATTTGATCGAATGTCACAACCGTAGGAAGCGGTGATGCTGCACACACCGTCGTCGCGCACCCAATTCCGATCACAGGATTGTGTCGGGAAACCAAAAGCGGTATTCCTGCGGCCAGACCCGTGGTTACGGTGCAGGACGTGGATAACCAAGACGACGAGGCGGCCGTCGCCGAAAGCGTGGCGCTGATCATCGATCGGATCGGTGAGCGGGCGCCGGATGTTATTGGGTCTATCCAGCGGTACCTCGCCGCCGAGGTCGTCGAGCTTCGGGGCGATCCCGCGCTTCTTGAATTACTCCGCGCCAGCGTCGCGGGAAATGTGGAAACAGTGTTTGATGCGCTGCGCTACCACATCAGCATCGAACGGGTCGAGCCACCGACTGCAGCGCTGGAGTACGCGCGCCGCGTCGCCCAACACGGCATTCCGGTCAATGCTCTGGTCCGCGCATACCGGTTAGGCCAGCAGCAGGTGCTCGCCCACGTGCTCGAGGAGATCCGCCGTGCCGGCCTCGAACCGGAGGCTGCGCTGAACACGTACGAGGCGATCAGCATCGTCGCGTTCCGCTACATCGACTGGATCTCGCAGCAGGTCACCGACGCTTACGAGACCGAACGTGAACGCTGGGTGGAGAACCGCAACAGCGTTCGCGCGCTGCGGGTGCGGGAGTTGCTCGATTCTGCCGCGGGCTCGGTCGACATCGACGCCGCTATTGCCGCCATCCGTTATCCGCTGCGTCGCACGCACCTCGCGATGATCCTGTGGACCAGCGCTGATGACGCACCCGGGCGCGAGCTGCTGAGACTGGAGCGCTTCGTGCGCGACCTGGCCGACTCGATGACGTTGCGGGACGGCGCGCTGTTTGTGGCCGCCGACCAGGTCAGCGGGTGGGGGTGGCTCCCGCTCGGGACCGCCGCGACAGCGGACCCGGTGGAACACATCCGACGATTTGCCGCCGACAGCGTGGATGCGCCTCATCTAGCGATGGGAACCGCCCAGTCAGGACTAGAGGGCTTCCGGCGCTCACATCGACAGGCGCAGAAGGCACGCCGGGTTGCGGTCGCCGGCGCGCAGAATCGCCGTGTCACTGCGGCGGGTGACCCGGGAGTGGCGGCCGCGGCCCTGCTCACCGAGGACCTGGCCGAGACGCGTGAGTGGGTGTGCGAGACGCTGGGCCCGCTGGCGAGCGACACCGACAACGACGCCCGCCTCCGGGAGACGATGCGGGTGTTCTTTGGCGAGGGGTCGAGCTACAAGGGGGCGGCTGAACGCCTGAACCTGCACCACAATTCGGTCAAGTACCGCGTCGACCGTGCGGTCGAGCGGCGCGGTCGCCGGATCGGCGATGACAGGATCGACGTCGAAATCGCACTGCTGGTCTGCCACCATCTCGGCTCGGCCGTGTTGATGGCGGCACCCTGACCACCCCGACAGCGCAGTCAGCGCCGCATTCAGCCGCGCCAGTTGTCCGGGATCCAAGGGCAGGCTGCCGTCCGGTTCGGATATTTCTCAGAACGGAACTTGCCTGCGCGGTTGAGCGCGCGGTCAGTCCGGCCGCTCGATCCGACCCCTCCCGTCTCGGCTATCGGTGAGCACGCCGACATCACCGTCATGGTCGCGCGCGGCCCGGCGTGCCTCAACGCCGAGCCAGCAAAGACGAAGCGGCACAGCAACTGTCGATCGTGACCTAAGCCATTAGCACGGTGGTTGACCGGCAGAGCGCGGCGATCGAGACCGCCAACGTTATCCGGGGTGGCCCCAACGCCAGCTGCGCGACCGGGTTTCCGGCGACGCGCCTGGCTGCGCGGCATCGACCATCGGTTAAAAGGTCACCTTCCGGCGTAGGTCCCGTGGGTTTTGCGCATGCCGTCCACGTGACAGCGCTGTAACGCAGACGTTAAGACGAGCAGAACGAAACACGTTGCAACCAAGTGTTATTCGGATCACAGGTAGCGGACTACTCATGATCCCAGATCGCTCTGATCGTAGTGTCCGAATTGACGCATGGGTCGATTTCTATAACGGGGGAGGCAGGCGCATGTCGATAACGCCAAACACATCACGCAATCAGGGTTCACCCGAGGAGCCTGCCGCAACAGCCGGTCCAGAGCCTAAGCCAGGCCAGGAGGTTCCAGTAATCACCGTCGCCGAGGTGATGCTGTCAACCGCTGCCGCGCAGCCGCTGGGTGAACGACGTAAGCGGTGGGTCGACTGGAAAGGCCGGATCGCCGAGCTGACAACACTGGCGAAGCGACCTCGCCCTCGGCCCGTTCCTCGGCGGCGTAGTCAATTCCTCGAGGATGCTTGCATGGCGCGAGAGATGCGCCGACTGTAAACCAGGAGAGAACGAGCCCGGGAGAGACCAGAGCCGACGGCGCAACGGTTGCCTGCCATTACTGACATTAACGCGACGACCGGCACTATCGGGTGAAGGACGCTCCGAGGCCGTTTTCATGGCATTTCTGAATGGATTTGTGAATGTCATGCCTGCTCAGCACCTTCGGGCTTACGCCTGTCTCGAGCGGCCCTGTCGCGTATGAGTGGCGGAGGTCGTAGAAGGTGATCCGCGAAGGGCCCGCAGCGTCAGCAAGTCGGTCGAAGCGGTTCCTAACAACCCTGGGGCACTTCAATAAATCCCGGTTTTCCCGCGTCGACCACCGAGTTGAAGCGGTAGCGAGTCTCGAGGCGCTCGTTGATCTCTACTATCGCGCTCTCCGGAAGCGCAGTGACATCAAAGTTCTCGCCTATGCGATCGGGGTTGACAGATGACGTCAGAACTGCGGTGCCGCGTTGAATACCCCACGCCAGAAGTACTTGCGCGGGTGTCTTTCCAAAGCGCTGAGCCATCCTGACGATCAACGGGTCGTCGAGCAGTCGCGGCTCCAGCGCATGCCCGAGCGGAGCGAATGCCAACAGGATGATGCCGGCAGTCTCGCAAAATTCGTGGAGTTCCCATTGCGGGTGATAGGGGTGCGACTCGACCTCCACGACGGCCGGCTTGATTCGGGCGGTATTGACGATCCTACGAGTGCCCTCGACGTCGATATCGGACAAGCCGATCGCGCGAGAAAACCCTTCATCGACAAGGGTTTCCATCGCGGTCCACGTTTCCTCCAACGTGACTCCAGCGTCGTAGACGACGGCGCCGTTCGGGTCCCGCGGATCTTGGTCGTCGCCGGGCTCGAACGCGAAAGGGGTATGCACGAGATACAGATCGACGACGTCTAGCCCGAGGCGGTTCAGACTGGCCTGCAGCGCGGGTTTGACCCGCTCGGGTCGATGATTGTTGTTCCACAGCTTTGTGGTCACAAACAGGTCCTCACGCCGGACCGTTCCGTCGGCGAGCAACTCTTTGAGCGCTGCGCCAACCTCTTCTTCGTTGCGGTACCGCTCGGCACAGTCGAGGTGGCGGAACCCTACTTCGACCGCGGCCCTGGTGGCATTTCGCGTTTCTCTACTATCCGAAACCAGCGTCCCAAACCCAAGCGCCGGAATCTCACCGTCGCCATTGTTCAGGACAAACCTCTTCTGCCTTGGATTTTCACTAGGTGTCATGTTTTCGGGCTCCTTGCTGATGTCTTTCGTCATTGGTATTGCCTCGGCGGCAACATGTTTCGATCTGTCACCGTGATCGAGCGGGATCATGATGACTGTCCTTCAGATGGGTGACGGCCTCGGCAGTCGTCCAGACAGCGCTGGCGAGGAATCGGAAGTTCACCAGCGCAGCGAGGTAGCCATCGCCTTCGGGAAGCCGTGGGCCCGCCGTGGCGTCCTTGACGACAGCGACTTCGAAACCCTGCTCGACGAGTTCGCGCATGTGGCCTTCGACGCACAGGTTGGCGGCCATTCCCGCCAGGATGACCTGGTTCACGCCGCGCTTGCGCAACTGGAGCACGAGGTCGTTTGATTCGGGGCCAACGATCTTGTGCGGAGAGGCGATCACGGTTTGGCCGTCGTGGATGTGGTGCTGGTAGTCGGGCAGGAAGTCGGCGCCGGAGCCCGCGAACCCGTCCGTCGTGTAGGCCCCCTGGCGCCCGAACATGCCGACGGCGCTCATGAACTGCTCGAGCGGATCACCGAACCGCCACTGCTT
>Ga0070701_10000217_pt1 | contig 18091 bp, 18 predicted proteins | sample KBSK5102metaG_FD_65451 | JGI IMG/M metagenome (GOLD analysis project Ga0070701, IMG submission 65451) | Corn, switchgrass and miscanthus rhizosphere microbial communities from Kellogg Biological Station, Michigan, USA - KBS K5-10-2 metaG | ecosystem: Host-associated > Plants > Roots >... | reverse complement strand
ACTCCTATGAGCCACCACGCGTTGCGCCTAGCATTGAGTCGACCGCCACACGACCAGGCTTTGCGGGAATACCTCGTCACGACTTGGGCGCGGACGACCGGCAACGGCTTCGCTGCTGCCCACCCTGAGGTCTTCGATGAACTCGAGGACCAAATCATGCGGCGGATCACACCACGAAGCGGCCTCGTCAACCAGGCGCGGGCAATCATGTCCTGGCATGGGCCAGGACGCCTGCAGCTCGTGAGCGCGCCAACGACCATCGTGCACGGCGACCAGGATCCGTTGATCGCGGTAGACAACGGTCGGCGGCTGGCCCGACTAATACCGGCCGCCAGGTATGTCGAACTAGCAGGCGTCGGACACCTCGTCACCCATGAGGCCGGTGACGCCCTGATCGGAGTGCTATCACGAAGTTAAACATGGCCTCGCTATCTGGATGAACTGCATATGTGTCACGTACGTCCGAAGCCGTTGCGGCAGTGGGTAACTCGTCACCGCGATGGCCTTCGTGTCCTCGGCATGCCAGCCGGGAAGGATTATTCGGCGAGCGGCTCTGTCAGGACGCCGGTCGTGCCGTGTGTTGCAGAACATCACCGCCAACCCGACCGAATACGGCCTATTCGAATATGGAGGGTTACCAGTAGAACCCGACGGCGGCCCGGCGCGAAATGGCCGAAGGTCGCTGTTGCGACCTACACGGCGGGTTCTGGTAGCCGTTCCGGACAACTCGCCCCTGCTAGGGCCTGTTGTGGCGGTTCAGATCTGGCGGATTGACGGCACCACGGGTCCAGGCTCCCAATGAATTCGGTTGGGCCGCTGAGTGCGACACCGCCCCAAAAATAGCCAAACAGCTGCGTCAGCCGCGCCGTGGGGCCACCGCAACACTGCTGGTGCTTATGCCATCAGCGTGTAACTGCGATCGTGCGGCTTGCGCGCGGCCAGCTCGTGTCCGGGCCGAGCGCTGGCAATGCCGAGGGGCTTCTTGTCGCCGAATTGGCAGGTGTCCGGGTATTGCCGAAACCAATCCACAACGATCGACCGTTGTGCGATGCGCCATTCGTCGTTGCGCTTTTCGAAACGGTCGACGTACCGACCGGCGACGACCAGATCGTAGCTGCCGCTGTTCTCGTCCTCGATGAGGTGATAGGCCTGAAAATACGATTCACAGTCGGCGCTCGTGTCGTCGCGCATCTCGATGAGGATGTTTCCCAGCAGGTGCTGGGTGCGCGGTATGGCCGACAGCATCTCTCTCGCAACCTCGATGAAGCCCTCCGCCGGGCCGGAATAGGCAATGTGGTCATCGGTGGCTTCCGGCCAATACACCTCGCGCAGCATCGCCTCATCGAATCGATCGAGACCCCGGCAATACCGCAGGACACAATGCCTGATCGCCTCCCGATCGGCAAGCTGCGCTGTGATGGCAACCACCGAATACTTAGTCACATCAACTCCTTTCGTTCGCCCGCGACCACAGTCGCGGCCGATCTTGAACCTACTGCACAAGAAATCCCTGCGCGGCGACCCTCACACACGCACCCCGCCTCCGCCAGCCACGGCCAGGTCACAACCTCTTTGAACGGCCTCCACGCACAGCACCGCGCTAGCTCACCGCAACTAGAATGATGAAACTGCTTCCTGGATAGGCGAATTCGGTGGACTCCAGGCGCACGGGGTACGTCATTGCGGGGCGGCAAGATCTAAGTCAGCTCTTGACCTGGAAGCCCGCGTCTATGGGCAGGGCGACCCCGGTGATGAGGCGGGCCGCATCCGACGCGAGGAACTCTACGGCGTTGGTGACGTCCTGCACTTGCAGCCAAGGAACAGGCAGGGCGTTGATCCGCACGAAAGCCGAGTCGGGCTTGGCGGCGTCGTCTCGGGTCGGTCGCTCGAGTTCAGGCATGAAGGCCCCGAGGATGGTGTCGTTGTCGATCATCGGCGTGTCGACCGTGGCGGGATTGACGGTGTTCACCCTGATGAACTGTGGTCCCAACTCGGCCGCCAACGTCTTCATCAGGGCCACAACTCCGGCCTTCGAGGCACTGTAGTGAGCGAGGCCCAGCGGAGGGCGGAGCGCAGCCATCGAACTGACGAAGATGATCGAACCGCCGCGGCCGCCTGCGACGACATGCGGAACTGTGGCTTTGGCAGTGTGCCATGCCCCGGTCAGATTGACGTCGAGCACGTCCTGCCATGCCCTATCGCTAAGCTCGGTGGCCGCTCCGAGTGAGAAGATCCCGGCGTTGGCCACCACGATGTCGAGGCGACCCAACGCGGCGACGCCGTCGTTCACCACCGTCGTGAGCGAGTCCAGGTCGCGCACGTCGGCCTGCCGGACGATAGCGCGCCGCCCGGTCCGCTCAATCAGCTCGATCGTCTCCTGGAGGTCGTGCTGCGATGCGAGGTGATAATGCAGGCCAGGTATGTCCGCAACGATGTCCACGCCGATGATGTCAGCTCCACCGCTAGCCAGTCGCAACGCGTGGCTTCGGCCCTGTGCGCGTGCGATTCCTGTGATGAACGCGACCTTGCCGTCGAACGTGCCCATCGCCATTTCCTCGTTTCGCGCACACAATCAGAAGTCTGGAGACCCCAGCACCGCCTCCAAGATCGGAGGCTAACAACCCGCGTTGAACGCGAACAGTCGTTATTGGCGTATCAACAGCCGGATTTCGCCGACACCCGGGCGGACCGCCGAGCGGCGCGCCGGGCAACGGTGCGGATCTCCACCAAGCGAAGCTGACCGCCCGGCGCCCCAACTCGCGCCGAGTTCATGGATATTTTGCGAAAATGACTGCGCATCAACACGATTCGCACATGCGCTTACGGCACAACAGCACAGAGTCGGCGAGGCCGGGATGGATACCCAGACACCATCGCTCACCCGAAGGGGACAGACCCGGGAGCGAACCCAGGCCCCGGGCAGGAAGACTTGAATGCCAACCCCGCCGGAGTCACAACGCGGCCGAACGGGCCACTACCCCGAAGACTTCCCCGCAAACGCGGAAGGCCCCGGCGACGGCTGACACCGACCCTGTGTGGCTGCGGCCTGGCCGGATCCGCCAGGGTCCACGCGAGTACAAGGGCGACAATTTAGCTGATTATTGGCCCTCCGGGGTCAGCAGAGTATCGAGCTTAGCCTTGTTGTCATGTCGTGGCGCAAGACTTATACGGGTTACAGCATCGGTTGCGCAGTCGTGTGGGCTGTGATTCTGAGTGTTGTTGCCGTTGTGTATCGCGAACCCGGCCAGCGTGAACGCCACCAATACCTGCTCACCGAAAAAGGCCATGACCTATTCGCGGCCTTGGTCGTACTGATGCACTGGGGGGACCGATGGGAAGCCGCCCCCCAGGGAGGACCCGTGGTGGTCAGGCACCGTGACTGCGGCGAGCCGCTGCACGTGGAGCTGCGGTGCGCCCACGACCACCGGGTGTTCGAGGTCGAGGAAACCGAATCCGGGCCCAGGGCCGGCCTGACTCATCAGTCGAACAGCTGACTGCGATGGCTCCGGGCGTGTCATTAGGGACCGCCACGACGCAGCAGCAGCACGGATCGGGTAGTCCTCGCACACGCGACGACCATAGATGGAAACCGGTGCGGGACAGCGTGATAACGAAACGGCGCGGTTCATGGATATCTGCTGTTATCCATGAGTAGTCGTTCGAGCATTGCTTCAGGGAGTCGGCGCCGCACCGCCTCGACAATCACGAATTTCGTACCCAGCGCGGCCTTTGGCAGTCCTGCCCGATTGGGCGTGGCCAGGACGTCGTCGCGTATCGCCAAGGCATACCGTCAGGACTTCGCTCCGATCGCCACGCTGCTCGCCGGCGATCCCGAGCGTGCTATCGACCTTCATTGGGCTACCCGCAGGGACAAGCTGGCGCAACGATGGTGGAGTCAGTATTTACCGGGCCGCCCATGGAAGGGACCTCAACTCCTCACCTGCGACGACTTGATCGGTCGATTCCGGATTGGTCTGCTCAGTAGTGTTGTCGCACTACACTTCACAGAAGTTCGGTGCGACAGATGAGCTGGGCAAGGACATGCATTGCTCGCATGAAAACGACGACTGACAAGCTCGGCCAGGCGCTAACCCGCCGCGGCCGACGCATTGGGACCACGTTCGGCGCGGTCGACGCGACCGGACGCCCCACCGGCGCGGCCTTCCCGCTGTCGCATTCGGTGATGTAGTCCGCGTAAACCGTCAATGTGGTCACGTACGAGGCGTGCCCGAGCATCTTCGACACCGCCATGGAGTGCTCCCCCGCGCTCAAACTCATAACCGCGAACGCGTGCCGCAGATAATGCCAACGCACCTGCCAACCCCAACGCCGCCAGGGCGGGTGTGAGGTAGTGCTTGGCGATCCCGGCCGGGTTCACCGACACCGACCATCTGTAGCCGTCCGACCTCGCAACGCGGATCGTGGCCGCATGCGGGTCGGCCTTGACGTAGCGCCGATCCGGCTCCCCCGTCTTCCGACTCACCCGCGCGATCGGATCGGCGACCATCGGCCGCACCGGCTCGATCTCGTCACGCGAAAACCCCTTGCGGCAACGGCTCAGTGACCCCGTAGCGGCTGGGAAACAGCGGCGCAGCCGGGACATAGTTGGCGTTCGCCGGGCGGCCGTGCGGATGATCGTTGGCCAGAAATGCGCGCAGATCGTCGACCAGCCACGCATCATCGGCACCACCCGGCGCGACTTGGCCGACTTCGGGGTCGAAGTTTCCCAGCCGCCGCGAACTGCCCGGCGAGTCCGGGTCACGTTCACCGAGCCCGCCGAACCCAGCACCTGCGGCAACGTCAAATCCCCGACGTTCAACCCGGCGAGCTCACCGGCCCGCAAACCGGTGAACGCGGCGAACATCACCGCCAACGCATAGATCGGGTGACCCTGCACCCGGCCGATGTGGTCGGCCACGGCGGCGATCTCGGCTGCGGGTCAGCGGACGGGCGGTGAACGGCTCGGCGTCAGGGTCGGTCGGCCGGGTACGGGGCACCGATGCGCACGGGTTCGCGGTGATGGCGCCGTCCACCACCGCCACGTCGAGGATGCGGCCCAACGTCTCGAACGCGTGCTTGATCGTAGAACGAAGACCGCGCAGCACATCAACTGCAGTCGCGACGCGCCACCGAACAGTCGCGACCGGCGCATCACCCGTGTCCGATACGGCGCCATCGGGTCGTTCGGTCGCGCGGCGGGCACGAAGACCGGCCGCGTGCGATAGCCCAGCATCAGGGCGGTGCTGCTCACCACCAGCGCTGCCCGATACGTTCCCGGCACCACCACGAGGTGCGCCTCCACGAGGGCGTCCATCCCCGTGTGAGCGTCCGGCCGCGAGGAGTCGGCGCGGCTCTCAGCGCTGACCACAATGATCTCAAAAGGGTGGCCGGTCGTCGATCTAGAGCGACCGCATGCCGAACTCCGGAAACAGATCCGTGCTTCCCCAATTCAGTTCTCTCGCAGTATCCATTACGCCGTGGAAGTCGGGATACACTCGGTTTCCGCGGTATGCCGTGCTGCCCCACAGAGCCACAAACCCCGAGTCGCCGTCGAACTGAAAGACGCTGGCCGCGTTGGCGATTAAGCCGCCCTTCTGCCCGTAGAAGCGGTCATTGCCCTGGTTCCTCGCATCGTCGAGACCGTAGCCGGCGCGGCGCTGCCCGGCCTCCCGGACATTCGCTGCGTTGGTCAGCATCTCATTGAGGGTTCGGCGTTTGAGGGCGGCGGTGTCTTTCGGGTCGATCAGCACCGCAACCAGTCGGGCCAAGTCTGGGGCCGCCGCGGACAAGCCCCCGCAGCCTTGGGTGTTGGCAAGCGGGTAATCGCCGTATCCCGTGGCCACCAGGGGCTGGTCGTTGCTATTGATGCTCTTGGCCACCGCGAGGTCGGATGTCCAGTCCGGGTCGACGAACGACGCCGCCTGGTAGCGGGCTTCGTCGGCAGGTTGCGCCTTTAGCAGATCCACGGCGTTGCGAATGCGGGTGATCCCCAGCGGTGCCATTAGGTGCTTGCGGTAGGCATCGATCGGTGCGGCGGTCCCGCGAAGTTTGGCCGCCAGGCGACCAAGAAGGTAGTAGCCGCAGTTGCTGTACACCTGTGTTTGGCCTGGCGGTGAGTCCAGCTTGAGGGTGGCGATGTAGTTGTCGGTCATGGTTTGGTCGACCGGTAGCGATGCTGGCAAGCCCGCACTGTGGAACGCGTTCACCACGGCGGTAGCGTCGGCGAATTCGTCGTGCTGCAGTCCGCTGGTGTGCTCGAGGAGCTGCTGGACGGTGATCGACCCGAAGTCCGGATCGATCGGCTGGCCACCGGACGGCGTGTGCAGCTGCAGAAACTTCTGGACAGGGTCGCTGAGCGTCAGCTGCCCGCTTTCGATGAGCTGGAAGACCGCAAGCGCCGTAACCGTTTTGGAGCCGCTTGCCAGCCGGAAGAACGTGGTGGGGTGCACAACCGGCCAGTCGGGCTCGGCCAGGGCGTAGCCACGTGCGTAGATCAGCCGGGTTCCGTGCACAATCGCCAGCGCCGCGTGCCGCACCGGCGGATACGTAGCCATCGTCTTCTCCATGACGGCGTCGATGTCCGCATTGGCGACCGGTCCCGTCGCGGTGAACCGCTTCTTGATGGGTTGGGTGCCCTTCACGAAAATGGCAGCCAGGCGCGCGCAGGCGGCGTTGGCGCCGGCGGCCTGCACGCAGCTCGGGAAATAGCCCTTCTTGGTCCAGGTGTCGAACTCGGTCTGGTAGCCGGCTGGCGTCATGTTGTGGCGGGCTACCCAATCGCCGATCTCATCGGCGACAAACAGCGACAGGTAGGCGTTGTCGGCGTCGAGGGTGACGAACGACGGCCGACACCAAGCGGCGGTTTCTGCGTTGAATCGGGCCTGATAGTTGCTGGCCGAGTCGGTCAGGCCGTCGTTGTTCCACAGGGTCGCTCCGGAGTTGGGTACCCAGATCGCGGCAAAGCGTGGATCATTCCCAGACCCATATGAGGCCGCCCAGCGCAGAATCATCCCGTTGGTCCTGGCAAAGTAGTCCATGCCCTGAATCGAAGTCGCGTCGGTTAAGGTCCCTTCTGGATTGCTAACCAGCCCATGGCGGGTGATCACGATCGGGCTCTGCGGCTGGAACACTGCAGCGAAGCGGGGGTTGCTGGCCGACCCGGTAGCGGCCAAGATCACCGGCCCGAAACCGTCGAACGCTTGCTTGTCGAAGGTCTGTTGCCACTGCGCGACGGTCATCAAGGGAAAGTTCCGCTGTTCGGGCGGTGGATTCTGCTTCACCATCACCGCCGCGTACACCGGAGCGAAAACATCTCCGTAGATGCTGAGCGAAACAAACCGATAGCCCTCGGCGACATATTTGAGCGTTTTGGCCACGTGGTCGGGTCGCGTCTCGCCATGCCAGGCGACGAAATCAACCATCGGTGTTCTCCCCCTTCTGCCAACCGCACCGACTACGGCTGCTAGAGCCCGCCGCGGCCCAAATCCGGCTCAGCTGCGCAGGTATGGCCGGCGCAGCCACCAGTGCCTGATCGAATTTGTCGAGGTCCCACATTGAGCACCGGTCGGGATCGCTTGGACAAGACCGCGCTGCACCGCGCCGATGCTGATGAGTTGTTCGGCGAGCCGATCGGCCGAGGTTTGCCAACCCGTTGGCACACGCCAGCGCGGTCAGCCCCAAACCCGCATCGGCATCGGCTGCTTCTTCGAGGGCGGCGAACGCACCGTTCAGGACACCGCCGACGACCGGGCTCGAATTCGTACCCGCTGGACGATGGCCCGCACGGTGATCCGACTTCAGCGCGGCGACCTCGACCGAATCGTCGTCGACGCCTTGCGTGGTGACCGCTGCGGGCTGCGTCATGTTGCCCCCCGAGCCCATGCTGACACGTTGACGTCAACGACGGTAAACCCGCGCCGATCGTCAATGCTGAGTATGACGGTACTCGATTTATCCAGTGCCATAAATGATTTCGCGAATTTCCTCCAAATTTGCTGTGAAGTACCAGGAGTCGGCGCAGACACCTCGCAGCGCGTCGCAAGCAAAATCACAGGCAAAACAGATTGGCTGCCCGCGAAATTACAATCAACGGCGCGACTGACACGTCCATTGCATCGCAGGGCACGGAGGCGGTCACCCAGGCTTCCAAGCGCGGCGTCGAGCGGGCGCTTATTGCTAACGTCGCCGGGCGAGGCCGTTGACCGGGCTCGGCGGCGGCACCGTCAGAAGGTCAATGAGTTCTGAATGCAGTTTGGGGTCGAGCGCCTGCCGGATGAGGGTTGCGCCGTCGGTCTGCTCGCTGGATAGGTGGCTGTTGTGTGCAATTACACCGTCAACGAGTCGGCGTTGTTTTGCGCGACAACGACGCCGGCCGCGCCGGTCAGGATCATGGAGGGGCGGACAGTACGGCGGATGGAGCCGACATGCCCAATCGCAGGCTTAATCCAGCGGCGCTCACCGGCATCTACGGTGCCGAGGAACTCGCGGCGCCGCCGGATCTGCTTTGGAGTCTGGGCGCCCTGACACCCGTCGACGGGCGAGTCGTGCTTTGGTCAACGCTGGGCCGGCGGTCTTCGGGCCGTTCGACGCGAAACCGCGGCGTCACACCCACATCCGCCTGCAAAAGATGGGCACCAACGCGACGCTATGGCGCCCCGTCCGGATCCACGCGGCTACCGCAATGGCCAAAGCACGAATCTGGATACGCGCCGCTACACGGCCACGGCCGACGTTGGATGCGGCCGACGTGAGGGCACGACTGATCGTTTTTGCGGCATTGGTGTTCGCCGTCCTGGCGGGAGTCCTGGCCTGGGTGCTCAACGCACACGTGTTCAACAACTGGCTGCGCGTGCACGCAGGGATTTCCGACTTAGCCGGCCCCTACTACGGCTTCTGGTCCGGGATCGGATCTGATATCGCTGAGTTCAGCCTCGTCGGGGCAGCCTTTACGGGCGTGTACCAAGTAACGCGCAAGTTCAACTGCCATCAGCGCCGCTGCTGGCGCGTCGGCACCCACGAAGCGGCCGACGGCCAGTTCTTGCTCTGCGCCCGCCATCACCCTGACTACCACGGAAAGAAGCCGACCCGCGAGCTGATCGAACAACTGCACCGCCAGCACATCGAGCGCGAAGAAGCGATCCACGACAAACTCGACGAGATTCAACGGCGCCTGCACCAACCAGGACATGACCCGTGACGCGTACAACCACCGGTCGTTGGTGTCTCCGATTTGTCCGCCGTGACAACGACATCGAGTGTCTCGATCGGCAAGCCTGCTTGATCGGCGAAGTGCTGTGCATGGAGCCCGAGTGTGTAGGAAACCTTGGCATCGAATCTTGTCGCGAGCCGCGCCCCGTATCCGAGCGTGTCTCGGTTGCCTGTCGTTGCGCTGTGATCCACGCCAACCGGCAGCTACCTCTGGGGACGTGGCGCTGATCGCAAATCATTCCGAACGGAGGGTTCCATGGCGTAAATATCAGTCGGGCAGGCATATTGACGCTCGAGGAACACCACGATGGTCACGAGGGCCATCAACGGAAGTCCTCAGCATCAGAAGAACAAAACACGAAGCGAATTCGGTTGAATGTGAAAGGGTCCTATTATGACTAATGTTCGTGAGCCAAGGCCAAGTCTGCTGCATCATCTGTGGAAGTCCGCACTGCTCTCCGGACTGTTGGCGGTGATCCTGGGAGTTCTGGTTCTGGTCTGGCCGGGGAAATCGATCATCGTCGCTTCGGTCTTTCTCGGCATCTATCTGTTGGTTAGTGGTGTAGCGCAGGTGATCTTCGCATTCAGCTTGCCCGTCTCCGCAGGCAGCCGGATCCTGCTGTTCGTTAGCGGCGCGGCATCGCTGGTCCTGGCGGTTCTGGCCTTCCGGCACTTTGGCGAGGGTTACGCCATTCTGCTGCTGGCCATTTGGATCGGTGTCGGGTTCGTCTTCCGCGGTTTCGCAACGACCGTCGCGGCTGTCAGTGACCCGCACCTGCCAGGGCGGGGATGGGCGATCTTCTTCGGCATCATCACAATCCTTGCCGGCATCATCGTGCTGGGGTATCCCTTCGATTCGCTCGTCACACTGACACTCGTGATCGGCATCTGGCTGATCATCATCGGGGTGATGGAGATTATCTCCTCGTTCGGGATCCGTAGCGACGAAAAGAAGCTCAACGAGGTCGTGGCCGGTGCCAACGCCTAAGCCGCACAATTTCACCGCAAGCCCAGCGACAAGCTATGTGAGATGGGTTGTGTGCGTCAGTCGTTGACGTGTTTAGCCGGCCTTCCGTTTGACCGCCCCGTGAACGTGGTGCCAACATCTGGTGATGGTCGTGTCAAGCGAATGGACGGCTGTTCAGTAGGTAGTGGGCCGACTCAAGCAGAGCTCCCGAAGTGTGCCGCCGGATGCCGTCACGATGGTGGTTCACCAGAATCATGCCCGGTCTCATGGAGGACCTGTGCGCGACTTCGTGCCGCTATTTGTTGAGGGCGGTGCCCGCCAAGTGTCGGCGAAGCCCGGCGGCTAGTCTCGCCCGCCGATTTGCTTGCCGACGCGGTGATCGCGCCTGGCGATGAGCTGATCTAGCTTAGTGGGCCGGTCGTACGCGGCTGCGGAGTCGGCCCCCACCAGCCGAGCGTGGCGTTGAGGATCAGTCCGGGAAGCAGTGCGGTAGCCAGCAGCCCGTCGATGGGGTGACGCGACCTGGAACAACGTGGAGACGTTGCTGACGTCGACGTCGATGCCACGCGGTGCCGCAACGGCTTTGATGATTAGATGCACGCTCAAGGTGTTGTCTGTCGGTGAGCGCGAGGTGGCCGGCTCGTCCAAATCATGTGTGCGTGAGGGTGAAACCAGCTTTTTCGGCGTCGATCTCACGTTAGGGATGTCATGTCCGTCTACTCGGTGGGTGCTCCATGAGGGGTGCCGCAGGAATCCGACGGAGGAAAACGATCAATGTCCATTAAGGAGAACAAAGCTGTCGTCGGGCGGTGGTTCACCGAGTTCTGGGGCCCCGATTTCAACCCCGGTGTCATCGACGAGCTCGCCGCGCCGGATATCCGCTTTGAGTATTCGCTGCACGCTCCCTGCCGGGGCCGCGATGCGGTCCGTGCCTTCGCGACGAAGTTCCGGGCGGCGTTCCCGGACTTGGCGTTCGGCGGCACCGCGGATCTGATCGCCGAAGGTGACTACGTCGTCGGGCAGTGGATCGGCGGCGGAACACACACCGGCGCGACCTTCGACGACATGCCGATCGGTGCGCTGCCTGCTGCCAGCGGTAAGGCGATGCGCTTCACCGGCACGTCGGTGCTCAAAGTCGTCGACGGCTTGATCGTCGAGGAGATCGGTCTCGACGATGGAGTCACTGTGCTCCAGCAGCTCGGCCTGATCAAGCCGGCCTAGGCAGCCGGACACTTCGGCCCAAGTCGGCTGGTTCAAGCGGCCGTTCGGGCGGGCCGCGGTGAGGAACACATCTCACCGCGGCCCGCTCCCCGCCCGCACGTGGTTCAAAGGCCCGTCCGCTTTCCTTTTGGCGCGCATCGACGTTGAGTCACACCGCAGAGGTCACCCTGACCCAACCGCACCTCATCGACGTGCACTCGTGGGCGAAGTGGTACAGGAAGTTGGACGGCAACGGGTTAGCACTGCCGGTCGTCGTTCACCGACGAGAAGCGATGGGGTCGTCGAACAGGTCGTAGGCGCCGGTGGCTTTCCACTGCTCCGCCGCGGTGTGTGTGGTGCCGAACCACCGGACGTGGCCGGCGACTTCGGCCGGCGCCGGCGCTGCATCGCTGAGATGACCCGTCGGGATCTCTTCGGGCATCACCGGTTCCCACAGATATGGGTGTAGCAGCCGCACACCGAACATGATCAGGTTGTACGTACCCGGCAGCCCCGCCGACGGCACCACCATTGCTGTTGCGTCGCTCGCCCGTACGGCATCGGCGACCGCCTGCGTCGGCGCGTAGTCCTCACCGACGAGCTCATCGGCGGTGCACCCGTATCGCTCGCAGTCGGCGAAGTCGATCCGGGTGACGTCGTCGACATCAATCATCGCGGTCCACAGATTCAACAACACGTCGTCGGGGTCGCCGTCCGGACCGACGTTGTGGCGCAGCATTTCAGCCGCCGGACCCAGCGGATGAAGGCTGCAGTACTGCACCGTGTCCTGGCCCGCCCGGTGAAACCGCCCCTCCCGCGAACTGGGAGCCGCCCACCACGGCGAGTCGTAGGCGGCGTTGCGGAACGCAGTGAATCTCATGCCGTCATGGCACGCGCCGCGGTCGCGGCACCAAGCAACTGCGGGTAGCGCAGCGGGTCATCGAGCAGCTCGATCGGCGGCTTCTTAAGAACAGGATGGCGCCGGTAGAACCACGCGACCGTGCCCGGCCCGGTAAACGAATGCCGCAACTGATTGACGACCTGTCCGACCACCCGGATACGCGCGGCGTCATCAGCGGCCGGATCCGGCCCATCGGCGCCAAGCCAGCGCTGCAGCTGACGAACCGACACACCGAGCAGCTCGGCGACCGTCTTCTGCGGGACGGAGACGGTCTCGACGGTGCGCGCCAACACGTCGCGGATCGCGGCGTCCTCGCTGTAGGGCTGATTGTCGACGACATCGCGCAGTGCCTGGCGGAACTGCTCGAGAGCGATCCGAACATCCCGGCGCTGTTGCTCGATGTTGTCGTGGCGCAGCGCCTTCTGCGCCCGAAGTGCCGCGGGCCACAGCGCTGCGGCCAGGTACGGGTCGGTCGCGCCGAGCACCGTTTCGAAGCTGTCGATCAACCCGATGACCTGCTGCGGAACCGTCTTCGACCGTTGCAACAGCTTGGTCGCGTCATTGACGTCAGCGAGGAGATCGCCCAGCTCCACCCCTGTCGTAGTCATGTCATCATCATACGACAGATCTACGCCATCCGACCCTTCGTTGTCGTTCCCAAGTGCCGGGCCAAGCGGGGCGACAGGCAGGGTACGAGGGCCGCTGAGCAACGGGTGCCGTCGGCGCCGAGTGGGCCCGCTATGGGCCGCCCGTCTGCGGGAATGACTACAACAGCCCGATCGCAGGTGCGGAAGTTACGACGCCCGTGTGCGCACGTCTCGGAGTGTGGTTTCGCGCAGTAGTTGCGCGACGCTCATGTCCCGGCGGTCGGCCTCGTACCTGAGCGCGTCGAGGTCGGCCTGCGTGAAGCGAACGTAGACACCCTCCGTGGCCGGCGACCATTCCGGCGGCCGAGATGGCAGTCATCCGCCACCACGGTCCGCATGACAGTGCGCTCGGTGAGTACGCGACCCGTCACGAGATCAGCGTCGAGGGTCCGCTGCGCGAGTACTACGACCGCTTCTCCTGGGACAGGAGACGATTCCGCACAATGGGTGACCGCGTTGTGCTGGCCGGTCTTTCGGGCCGACGCGTGAGCACGCTGCAGGGCCGACGCGCAGTGATGACCGGCGGCACCGAAGGCACCGGGACCGCGATCGTGGCCCGGCTGCGGTCGGCAGGCGCGCCCGATGCCGACGACGCGTAACGACCATCCGGCAACTAGCTCACCGCGACGATTCCGCCAGCTTCAGAACCTCTCAGTTCCCGACAACTTCGATGATCCGTCGCCTGACGCGGAAATCGCTGCGTGGCTCACCGGCTCGACGATGACCTTCCTCAGCGTCACTGGCAGTAGCGTCATCCAGCCCGAGCATCGCGGCCAGGCAGCCGCGATCCGCGCATTCATGTTGCGCGACCGCTCCAGCGGCAACTCGGCGGGTCGAGGTGATGGTGTTGGCAGGGTTCTCAATTCTCCTGTTTGCGTGATCATTTCGGATGTTCACCGGTTTGTTCCAGCGACCACAAGCTATGTGTCCGCACTCGCCGTGGCTCGCTTGTGCGCGCAAACCGCACAAAACGCGATTTACGACTCTTGCGCATTGTGCTCAAGGGTCGATGCTGGGACGCTGGCCGGAAAACATCAACACTGCGCGTAGACGGCACCTTTCAGAACCACTCACTGTCGCCTGAGCTGGGATCGGTGCGGCTGGAGCGAGCCTCCCCTTGTGGTTCACGACAACAAGGACCTGAAGGATCTTCGCCGACTCGTCACTGCCCACGTCAAGGCTCCGTGCTCAACAATCGGTATCCGGGCGAAACCTCAGCGGTCAAGCGAGGAAGGGTTACACCCAGACCGACGTTAATACGTCCGTTTGGCCTTCCAGGCGTGGCGTGAATGGCAACCCATCGACGTCCGGGTGTCCACCGGGCAGGTCTACCGCAGGATCGGCTACGGCCCGCTGCTCGACGTGTTCATGCGCGACATGCGCAGCTATAAGGACCCCAACCCGGATGACTGGTCGACCAGCGACGGCGGCGGGACCCTAGACGCCAGACAGGCGCGGTGGTTTACCGATTCGCTGCGCCTCCAGCGCGACGTGGAAGGTCGTCGCCATCGACCTGCCGCTCGGCATCGTCGTGCCTGACGCCCTGTCCGATCCGCGGTCGCGGCCGAAGTCGATGGAAGCCGTCGCCCAGGGCGATGCGGGGGTTCCGCTCGGGCGAGAGCAGCAGTTCGCCCGAATATTCAGTGCGACAAAGGATGTGCACAACATCGTCTACCTCACCGCCGATGTGCACTGCACCGCCCGCGATCTCCTGTCATCCCGACCGCGCGGCGTTTCAAGATGTCTGGTCGCGAGCCCCCTAGCGCGCCAGGATTTTGCCGGCCTGTACGACCGGTCGGTGTCACTGCAATCGGAGCCCGCTGATGGAACGGGCGATGACCAGCTGTTGGATCTGCTCGGTCCCTTCGAAAATGTCGAAAATCTTAGCGTCGCGGTGCATCCGCTCGACCGGATATTCACGCGTGTAACCGTTTCCGCCGAGGATCTGGATGGCCCGCTCCGTCGTCCATACCGCAACCCGGCCGGCCTTCAGCTTGCTCATGGATCCCTCCGCGGAGGCGAACTTCTGACCGGTTGCGCCCATCCACGCCGCGCGCCTGACGAGCAGCCGCGCTGCGTCGATCTCGGTGGCGATGTCGGCGAGGAGGAACGAGATGGCTTGTTTTTCGATAATGGGTCGCCCGAAGACAACTCGATCCTTCGCGTAGTCGAGTGCGTACTCGTAGGCGGCCCTGGCGACTCCGACGGCCATCGCCCCGACGGTGGGCCGCGACAGCTCGAACGTGGCCATCGCCGCCTGCTGGGATGTCTTGCGGCCTTTGCGCGCATGTGTGAGTCTCTCGTCGAGCCTGTCTTTGCCGCCGAGCAGGGCACTGCCTGGGACCCGCACGCTGTCGAAGAAGATGTCCGCGGTGTTCGAGGCGCGCAAACCGTGCTTGCGCAGCTTCCGCGGCGCTGCAATACCGACAGTGTCGGCGCTCACGAAGGCGGCCTGCCCGCGTGCACCGAGTCCGGGTTCGACCACCGCCTGGACCACCAAAACGTCGGCCACGCCACCGTTTGTCACCCACGCCTTCTGGCCGGCGATCATCCACTCATCTGACGCTTCATCGTATTTGGCGGTGGTCAGCATGTTCGCCACGTCGGAGCCGGCCTCTGGCTCGGACGAACAGAACGCGCCCAGCTTGACGTCCTTGTCGGTGCCATAGCACCGGGGCACCCATTCCGCGATCTGCTCTGCGGTGCCCGAAGCGATGATGCCAACGGCAGCGAGCGTGCTTCCCATGATCGACATCGCTATTCCGGCGTCACCCCAGAACAGCTCCTCGGCCAGAATCGGAAAACCCTGTCCGGTTGGGTCTCCCAGGAGCGTCATCAATATCTCGTCGCCGTAAAGCCCGATACCGGCGGCCTCCTGCAAGATCGGCCATGGCGTCTCCTCGCGGTCGTCCCAGTCGAACGCAGCCGGGCGAATCACCTTTAGGGAGAATTCATGCGCCCAATCGCGCAGTTGTTGCTGTTCTTCGGACAAAGCCAGCGAGAACGTCATCGGGAATCATCCTTTCGTTGGGTGCTGCCGTTTGAATCATCGGACAGGCAGCCCATCTCGCTGTGCGCTCACCGCGGTGTCGACATGCGCCGATCTTCTACTACCATTACGGTCACACACCCTGAGTTGTTCAATGCCCCCACTGTGATCCCAGTATCTGAGCTAGATGGCCTCGGCTTCGAGGAAGCTCATCGATGAGGCAGTGGGCACCCATCGGGTAATCCGGTATCCGGCGCGCTCGAGGAGTCTACGGTACTCCGGCACCGTTCGTTCGCGTCCAGCCTGCAGTAGCAGCATCTCCAGATCGGTTCAATGACCGAAGAATTCGCGATCGTGGTCCGGGATCACGCAATCGATCACCAGTACCCTTGTGCCGACCTCCGCCACCGAGCGGACGCTCTGGAGAATCTCGACCGCCGTGTCGTCGGGCCAGTCATGCAGGATCATCTTGAGCACGTAAACATCGCCACCCGTGGGAACGCTGTCGAAGAACGATCCCTCCTGTAACTCCACTGAATCTCAGACATTGTGCTGACGCGACTCGGTCGCCCCTTCGACGCTGCCGCGCGAGGTCGTCGCCGGCGGTGGCGACATCAGGATCGCCAGCCGCGCCAAAATTCAGACGAAGGCGGAACTGAAGCCTGTGCTGAATCGGCTTGTCGATCACGGCTACCTCCACCGTCGCCCGTCATGAAGCGGCGGGCAGCCGGGCCGTACAGCATCCCCGTGGCGACATAGCCCACGAAGACATCAACGACGCGTCCGTAGCGTCTCTCACGAGCCCGGCTCGGTCGATTCGTCAGGAGGTAGTCGTTGGCTGAGCGGTGTGCGTGACAAGCCGGGTGCACCGGCGAGTAATTCGCCGAATGTTGATGCGCGCTAGGTGGCTTTGGCCTCCACAAGGCTGAACGGTGAAGCGGATGGCACCACACGCGTGAGGTGGAAGCCCGCGCGCTTCAGCAGATCGCGGTATTGCGCTGCCGTGCGCTCGCGGCCAGCGTTCATCAGGAGCATTTCTAGATTTGTCCAGTTCGCGACGTGGTCACGATTGTGGTCGGGGATCACCGTTTCGATCAACAATAACGTTGTGCCAACCTCGGCCGCCGCGCGCACATTTCGCAAAATCTCGATCGCTTGGTCTTCCGGCCAGTCGTGAATGATCATCTTCAGCACGTAGATATCACCCCCGGTGGGGACGCCGTCGAAGAATGACCCCTCCTCCACACGCACCCGGTCGGCGATTCCGTGCTGGCGCAACAGCGCTGGGGCCTCGGCAACCGCTTGGGGCAAATCATAAAGGACTCCGTGTGCTGTCGGCGTGGCCGCCAGGATGGCGGCTAACAGTCGGCCGACCCCACCGCCGACATCTACCACGGTGCGGTAGGAGTCGAACGGGTAGGCGGCCAACAGGAACGGAACGGTCATCTCCGTGGTTTCCGCCATGGCCCGGTTGAAGACTTTGCTGAGTTCGGGCTGACTGCTGAGGTATTCGAATGCCTCAGCGCCGTGCAGCGCCGGGATCACTGCTTTGCCGGTTCGGATTGCCTCGGCCAGATGACTCCAATGCTCTCGGTGCTCTCGCGATCCGTACAAGCTGGCCAGGCCCGCAACAGATTTCGGCGCGTTGCACCGCAATGTGTCGGCAAGTGAGTTCAGCTGATAACGACCGTCACGGCGCTGTCGGAAAATGCCGCGGCCGACCAATACGCGCAGGAGGCGGTGCAGGGCATCGGCGTCTGCGTTGACCCGAGCCGCCAACTCTTCGGCTCCCAGCGGCCCGTCCGCGAGCACATCGGCGATACCGAGGTCCACAGCTGCCGTGATCGCCTGTGCCGACCAGGCATTCATGAGCATCTCCATCATCGCCGCATACGGAGGAACGGTTCGCTGATGCACTTGCAGCAGATAATGACGCGCCCGCTCAACCAGTCGCGCAACTGTCGGCGGTGGAAGTGGCGTAGACCTCGTCATCGCTGCCGCCTCTGTGTGGACCACTTCGAACTCGCAACCACGCCCCAACCCTGATCCTCGATCAATACGGGAAGGCAACAGGGCCGCACCATATAACGGTGCGTTAATCGCACAACATCCATCAGCTCATCGTGTCCTTTCACTAGAAATCATCAATCGCCATTGCCGTACCAAGCCCCGCCGAGGGC
>Ga0070701_10000213_pt1 | contig 18202 bp, 15 predicted proteins | sample KBSK5102metaG_FD_65451 | JGI IMG/M metagenome (GOLD analysis project Ga0070701, IMG submission 65451) | Corn, switchgrass and miscanthus rhizosphere microbial communities from Kellogg Biological Station, Michigan, USA - KBS K5-10-2 metaG | ecosystem: Host-associated > Plants > Roots >... | reverse complement strand
GCTTCCGCGCCTTCCGCGACCGACAGCAACGGCAGCACCGCGATCAGCAGCGAGCCGAAGAACATTGACACGGTCGCTGCGAGCAGGTCGTATGCGAGGAAGATCGCGACGACGACCGCAATGCCGCCGCATCCGAAAACGACGCGCGGCAGATACGGCGCGATCGGCACTTCCATCGCGCCGCTCAGCGACGCGTACGCAATCGCCGCGATGATTCCCGCCGGCAGTGCGCGGCGCCGGCTGCTGAATGCGAGGAAGAAAAGCACCGCGGTGATCGTGTAGACGATCGCCTCGATCAGTGCCGCGAGCAGCGCAGTTGGCGGGCCGCCGAGGGCGACGATGAGCTGCGTGCCGGAGCCCAATTGCGGGTGCGCGATGCGCAGCACGACTGCGATCGCGGCGACGAGTAATCCGCCGCCTGCGACAGCCGGCGCCGCGAGCAATCCGATCAGCGTCGAACGGCCGACCGTCGCATTCAGCGGGTCATGACGGAGGATCGCTTCGAACGAGCCGATGCGCTCGCCCCACCGCTCGCGCGCGTAACTTTCGCCGACAGCCCACGCGAGGAAGACGAGGAGAGAACACGGGAGATAGAAGAAGAGCGTCTTGAATCCGCTGATTGCCCACGCGGTCTGCTGCGCGTCAAGCGCGCTGCTGAGTCCCGCGCCTTCCGTGCTCGCCGCGGACATCGTGAGCTCCATCGCGATGAACGTGACGAAGACGAGCAGGAAGAGTCCCGACGCGCTGCCGATGCCGACTTCTCCCGCGTGGTACTTGCGCAGGAACATGATCACGAGCACGAGCAGCATCAGGTAGATGAGGCCGAACTGCGCGAGCAGGCCGATGATGTCGCCCCCGCCTTCGCTCCGGAACGCGCTGCCGTCCGCGTACTCTTCGATCAGCTCGTAGCCGGCGAGCTTGTCTCCGACGAAGTGCACGTGCAGATACGGCACGACTTTGCCGGTCGGAAATTTGCTCGGCACGCGGTAGCGGAAGAGCCAGTCCGTGCGCGTGCGCTGCACGATCGGACGCGAGGATTCGAACTGCGGCGAAGGTGCGCCGGCGAATGTGCGTGATGCGACGAACGCATCGGCGCGCGGCCGCAGTTGCGCTTCGGTGAGCTGCGCGCCGGGCGTTTCATTTCGCGCGCGCCGCCGCGCCGCGATGATCTCGCCCGTCGTGGCGCTCACATAGATGTGGCCGTATGGGACGAATTTTTCGAGACCGCGCCGGAAGTACTGAATGCGATAACCGCCGAGGCGCGGTCCGATGACCGGATCATTTGCTGCGGCCCGCCGCAGTTCCGGATTGCCATCGAGCTCTTTGTCGAGCGGCGTCGATGACAGCCACGATTCGACGGCCCACGATTTGTCGACCGGAATCCCCCACTTCGGCGCCTCGCGATCCGCAATCGCTTTCGCCTCGGCACGTGTCAGACGGATGCCCTGCGGCTGCGACGTGTTCAGCCGCGGAATCGCGACGCAAAGCGCAACGATGCCGGCAAGACACACGATCCAGGGGGCATGACGTTTCATGGAAGGGGACATGATATCGAGTCGGCTACTCCGTTTACGATCGTCGCGCGCGCTTGTTTCGCGCGTTGTTACACTCAGCGCATGTCAGTCGACGAACGGTTCGAGCGGCGATCGGCCTCTTACGCGCTGACGATTCTCACCTTCATCAATCTCTTCAACTATCTCGATCGCTGGGTCGTCTCCTCCGTCGCCGAATTGATCAAGCCCGAGCTGCGGCTGACCGATACGGAGCTGGGATTCGTCGCCACAGGCTTCGTGATCGTCTACATGTTGACGTCGCCGGTGTTCGGTTCGTTAGGCGACCGGAAGAAACGCCCGCCGCTGATCGCGCTCGGCGTTGCGATCTGGAGCGTGGCCACGGCACTGGCCGGATTCGCGCGCGGTTTCTTTTCGCTGTTCTCGCTGCGCGCGCTCGTCGGCGTGGGCGAAGCGGCGTACGGAACGATTGCGCCGGCGCTGCTTTCCGATCACTTCCCGCGCACGCGTCGCGGACGCATCTTCTCGATCTTCTTCGCCGCCATTCCCATCGGCTCCGCCGCCGGCTACATCCTCGGCGGCATCGTCGGCAAACACTACGGCTGGCGCGCCGCGTTCTGGATCGCGGGCGCGCCCGGCATCCTGCTCGCGCTGCTCGTGCTCGCGGTGCGCGAAGTGCCGCGCGGACAGAACGACGAAGCCGTCGAAAAGGTCGTCGTCGAAGGTCCGTGGTACACGGCGTACACCGATCTCCTCCGCAACTCTCCGTTCATCCTCGCCGTCCTCGGCTACGCCGCATACACGTTCGCGCTCGGCGGGCTCGCGTTCTGGATGCCGGCGTTTCTCGAGCGCGTCCGGAAGATGCCGCATGACGAAGCGACGGTGACGTTCGGGGAGATCGCGCTGATCGCGGGATTCGTCGGCACGTTCGGCGGCGGCTGGATCGGCGACTTCTTTCTCAAGTACACGAAGCAGTCGTATCTCTGGGTCTCCGGAATCGCGACGCTGCTCGCGGCGCCGGCGGCGTATCTCGCGCTGCGTCATCCCGATCGGTCCGTTTATCTGCCGGCGGTGTTTATCGCGGAGATTCTGATCTTCGCGTCGACGGGACCGATCAACTCGGCGATTGTGAACGCGGTGTCGCCCGGCGAACGCGCTACGGCGGTCGGCTTCTCGATCTTCGTCATGCATCTGCTCGGCGATGTGCCGTCGCCGCCGGTGATCGGATATCTGTCCGATGTGTCGTCGCTGGCTCGCGCGATTCTCATCGTGCCGATCGCGATCGTGCTCGCCGCCGCAATCTGGCTGCTGGCGGCGTGGCGAGGACAGCGACGCGACGCGGTTCACGCATGAGACGGCTCGTTACCGCGCTCTGCGCGCTCGTCGCGCGAACGTTCTTCCGGCGCATCGAGATCGCCGGACTCGAAAACGTACCGCCGAGCGGCGGCGTGCTGTTCGCCGTCAATCATCCGAACGGTCTCGTCGATCCGCTGTTTCTGTTGTGCTTCGCTCCGCGGCCTGTTTCGTTTCTCGCGAAGGCGCCGCTGTTTCATTACCCGCTCATCGGCTGGCTCGTGCGGCAACTCGACACGATTCCGGTCTACCGCAAAACGGACAACGTCGCGGGCTCGAATGCGGAGACGTTTTCGCGTGCGCGCGCGATCGTGAAGAAGTCCGGCAGCATCGCGATTTTTCCGGAAGGGACGACGCACAGCGATTCGAAACTGCGCGAGCTGAAAACCGGCGCGGCACGCATTGCGCTCGGCTGCGGCTGCGCGCTGAAGATCGTGCCGACCGGGATTTACTACACGGCGAAGCAGACGTTTCGCAGTTCGGCGCTGATGTATTTCGGAACGCCGATCGACGTTGCGCCGTCAGCGACTGTTGCAGAAAACGGCGAACCTGAACCTGCCGCCGTCGAGAAACTGACGGAGGAGATCGAGACCGCGCTGAATGACGTGACGCTGCAGGCCGACACGAACGCCGCGCTCGAGCTGATCGCGCGCGCGGAGCGAATCTTCTCCGGAGGCGCCGGCAGTCTCGCGGATGAGTTCGAGCTGCGGAAGCGATTCGTCGCCGGCTATTCGTATCTGCGCGAGCGCGATCCGATGCGGCTGCAGCGGCTGGCGTCGGAAGTCGCGCAGATCGATGCGGAAGTCGTCGAAGCGCAGCGACGCAGATTGAGCTCGCTGTGGCTGCTGATCCTGCTCCCGCTCGCGCTGCTCGGCGGCGCGATTCAGTGGCCGACGTATCGCCTCATCGGCGCGCTCGCGAATCGGTTTTCGCGCGGCGAAGACGAAGTGATCGCGACGATCAAATGCATCGGCGCGATGGTGCTCTATCCGCTGACGTGGCTCGCAATCGCTGCATTCGTTTTCACGCGCCTCGGTCCCATCGCCGCACTCCTCACTCTCATCGCCCTCCCGCTCCTCGGCTACATCGCGCTGCGCGTCTTCGAGTTGCTCGATGACGTGATCGGACGGCTGCGCGCGACGATGCGGCGTGATGTTGCGGCGCGTCAGCGCGCGCTGCGCGACGACATCATCGCGGTTGCGGGCGAGATGGGATTTGCGACATCACCATCGCCGCGAGGATGAGCGCGGCGCCGCAGAGAAACGGAATCGTGATCGCTTCGTGGTCCCAGACGATCGACGTGATCGACGCGGCCACCGGTTCGAACGCGAGGATCACAGCCGCTTCCGTCGCGCTGACGTGTGCCTGTCCCCACATCATGAAGACGAACGCGAGCGCGGTCGTCACCAGAGCCGTGAATGCGATGACGGCGACGATCGGTGTCGTGACCGGCGCGCGCGCCGCGAATTGCGCGGGGATGATCGCCGCGATGCCGACGAAGAACACCTGAACGGCCGCGAGCGCGGTGGCTGGCGTCGTCGCGGTGTACTTCGCCGACAGCACGACATGCAGCGCGAAGCACGCGGCGCAGAAGATCGTGACGAGATCGGCCCAATGCACGCTCGCGTCGACGGCGCCGACGAGCAGCATCATCCCGATCGTCGCGAGTACGGAACCGATCCAGGCGAGGCGCGAGATGCGCACGCGATGCAGCAGCCAGTCGGCGAACGGCACCATGACGACATACAAACCGGTGAGAAACGCGGAGCGCGACGGCGAGATGAAAAGCAGCGCGCGCGTCTGCGCCCAATAGCCGGCGAAGACGAGCGCGCCAAGCGTGACGCCGGGAAAGAGCACAGCGCGACGAAGCTCGCGACGCATCGCCGCAAGCGCCAGCAACACCGATCCCGCGAGCAGGAAGCGCAGCATGATGAAACGCTCCGGAGCGATCTGCGCGAGCACATTTTTCACGAGCGTGAAGCTCATGCCCCACGCGGTGGCGACGAGCAGCAATGCGGCGATCGCGAGCGCGCGCTTCGTCACGTCGTGGTCGTGCCGGTCAGCGGCGCGGTCGTCGTCGTTGCCGGCGCGGGCTCACGCCGTTCACGCAGCTTCACGAGCTGGCGCTCGAGATTGATGAACATCAGCGCGAACGCGAGCAGGAGCAGGAAGCCGAGGATGCGGACGGCCCAGCGGTTCATCGGGTGGCTCGCTCCGCGGCCCATTCGATCGCGTAGCGCATCGGCGCCGCATCGGCGATGTCTTTGCCGGCGATGTCGAACGCGGTGCCGTGATCGACGGAGACGCGCAGATACGGCAGCCCGAGCGTCACGTTGACGGAGCGCTCGAACGCCAGCGTCTTCACCGGAATCAAACCCTGATCGTGGTACATCGCCATGACGACGTCATATTGTCCACGAGACGCCGCGAGAAAGATCGTGTCGGGCGGGTGCGGGCCGCTGACGTCGAGTCCATCGGCGCGCGCTTCTTCGATTCCGCGCGCGATCGTCTGCTCTTCATCGCCGAAACGTCCGCCTTCACCTGCGTGCGGATTCACACCGGCGACCGCGATGCGCGGACGTTTTCCGATGAGGCGTTCGACCTCGCGCGACGTCAGCCGCGCCAGCGCTGCGATCGACGACGCATCGACAGCAGCGATCGCGTCGCGCAGCGGCACGTGCACCGAATGCAACACCGTGCGCAGCGTCGGCGAATCGAAGTACATCGCGTAGTCGTACGCGTAACGCGCGAGGCCGGCGCGTGCGGCGAGCAATTCCGTGTGGCCGGGATACGGCGAGCCGGCGAGCGCGATGGCCCGTTTGTGAATTGGCGCGGTGACGAGCGCGGAACAGTCGCCGTGGTTGATTGCGTCGAGCGCGGCGTCGATCGACGTCAGCGCGATGCGGCCGTACTCCGCGTCGATGACGCCGTAACGAACGTTGCCGCTGCCGCCGACGTCGTGGAAGGTGATGCCGTCCGGCGGCTGCGCGAGCGCGCGGCTGCCGAACACGATCGCCGGGACGTCCAGCTCGCGCAGCGCTTTGAAAACGACTTCCGCGCCGATGCCGGCCGGATCGCCGAGCGTGATTGCGAGCGGCTGCACGCGCTGATTCTAATGAGGAGGGCGGACTTATAGTCCGCCAGGTTTTTTGAGTGGGCGGACTATAAGTCCGCCCTCCTTACAGCTCGTCCTGTTTGAACAGGTACTTGATGCAGTGCTTCTGAATCAGCAGGTTCGGCGCGCCGTCGCGATTTACTTTCAGACAGTTCCGGTCGTACCACTCGATCACGCCGCGGATCTCTTCGCCGTCGGTCATGATGATGACCATCGGCGTCTTCGAGTTCATCTGCTTCAGGTAATAGAAGTTTTCGGCGTTCGTGTTCTCGGGGGGCGCCGGACGCTGCGCGGTCTTGTTGCCGTTCGAGCGCTCGCGCTTGAAATCCGTGACCGTGCTGCGGAACGTCCTGCGGATGTTTCCGCGGCTGTTATCTACCTCGCGCGTGCGATTCGTGAAAGGCATCGCCGACCTCCCTTTTTCTGCTGCTTCGTTCCGGGATTGAATCTCCCGAACGCGTCTGCGAACGTCGTGCCGCCTGCTTGCGGACACCCTTACTTTCCCCTAGAATCGCGCGCGAATCGGGCGTCCGCGTTCGCGGCTCTCACACTTCGCCCGACTGGAGGCTTCCCCCTTGAATTCCGTGGTCTGTATCAGTCAGGTTCCTGACACCGAGTCCCGTATCAAAATCGCGGGCGACGGGCGGCGCGTCGATGAGACGGGGCTGAAGTTCATCGTCTCGCCGTACGACGAGTTCGCGCTCGAGGAAGCGATCCGCCTGAAAGAGAAAAGCGCCGGCGACGTCACCGTGATCTCGTTCGGTCCGGATCGCGTGCAGCAGGCGCTCCGCGAATGTCTCGCGCGCGGCGCCACGAAAGCGCTGCACATCAAAGGCGAATCGGCCGACGCCGACTCGCTCGGCATCGCGAAAGTTCTCGCCGCCGCAATCAAAACGATTCCGCACGATCTCGTTTTCTTCGGTAAGCAGGGCGTCGGCAGCGACAACTCCCTCGTCGGTCCGATGGTCGCCGAGCTCCTCGGCTACCCGCAGGTCAACGTCGTCACGCACCTCGAAGTCGGCGACGGAAAACTGACTGCGCATCGCGAGATCGAAGCGGCCGAAGAGATCATCGAAGCGCCGCTGCCCGCGGTTATCACCGCGCAGAAGGGACTCAACGAGCCGCGCTACGCATCGCTGAAGGGAATCATGGCGGCGAAGAAGATCGCCATCGATACGAAATCAGTCGCGGACCTCGGCCTCGCCGACTCCGACGTGTTCAACACGCGCGTGACGTTCGTGTCGCTCGAGCTGCCGGCCGAGAAAACCGGCGGGCGCAAATTCGACGGCGCCGATCCGGCCGCCGCCGCTCAGGAAATCATCAAATACATTCGCGACGAAGCGAAGGCGCTGTAGCAACGGGAGACGTCAATGCCTGGTGTTCTGGTTTTTTGTGAAGTGCAGGACGGGAAGCTCAAGAAGACGTCGCGCGAAGCGCTGACGATCGGCAACAAACTCGCGCAGGCAGCCGGCGGCGATCTCGTCGCGTTCGCGACCGACGCCTCGGTCGCAGCAGACGCCGGACGTTACGGCGCGAAGAAGCTCTACGTCGCGAAGCTCGACGCCTACGGAACGGAAACGTTCACCGCTGCAGTCAAGCAGGTTGCCGATGATGTGAAGCCGGCCGTGCTGCTCCTCGGCGGCACGTCGAACGGTCGCGATCTCGCGCCGCGCCTTGCCGCGCGGCTCGACGTCGGCGTCGCATCCGACGTCGATCGCCTCGAGTGGAAAGACGGCAAAGTGCGCGCGCGTCGTCCGATGTACGGCGGCAAAGCGTTCGCGACGATCGACATCAGCGGTACGCCGGCGATTGCGACGACGCGGCCGAATGCGTTTCCGGCCGAGGAGACGGGCGGCGGCGCGGCGGAAGTGGTCGAAGTGAATGCATCGTCGGAATCGAAAGCGAAGCTCATCGACACGAAAGCGCCGGAAGCGGGCGAGCTGTCGATTGCCGAGGCGGACATCATCGTGAGCGGCGGCCGCGGGCTGAAGGAAGCGCAGAACTTTTCGTTCGTGCGTGACCTCGCACATGCGATCGGCGGCGCGGTTGGCGCGTCACGCGCGACGGTCGACGCGGGCTGGATCGATCATCAGCATCAGGTCGGACAGACCGGCCGTGTCGTCAGCCCGAATCTGTACATCGCGGCGGGCGTGTCGGGCGCGATTCAGCACCTCGCCGGCATGTCGTCGTCGAAGCACATCGTGGCGATCAACAAGGATCCCGAGGCGCCGATCTTCCGCGTGGCGGACCTCGGCATCGTCGGCGATCTCTTCACGATCCTTCCGGCACTCACGGAAGAAGTGAAGAAGGCGAAAGCGCACTAACGGCGCGAAACGCTTACGGGCGATCCGGCGACGCGAACCGCGGCTCTTCCTGGATGGAGGAGCCCTGGAACGCGTAGCCGGCGCCGAGCGAATCGGCGATCGGATTCTTTCCGGCCGGCAGGCACTCCATCGGCAGCGTGTTCATGTGGCGCGCGATCGGCGCGTCGCACGAAGCGGTCGCTTTGACGCGATAGATCTGCGGAGACTTCGCGACGACTTCGTTCCCCTTGATGACCGCGAAGTAGTACTCGATCTCCTCGCCGTCTTCGAACTTCGGCATCGTGATGCTGGAGATCTGGCCGCGATTCGTGCCGTCGACCGAGCACCAGTCGGTCGCGCCGACGCGGCGGAAGTACGCGCGCAGGGTCCCGCTGTCCTTCACCGACATCTGAAAAATCGCCATCTCGCCGCCGCGCATGCAGCTGACGGGGCGGTAATCGACCGTGCCCTGTTTCTGGGCAAAAGAAGTGGCGGCGGTTGCGAGTAAAACGATGCCTGCGAGTGCGTTCAGCCGTGTCATAGAAACCTCGGGTTGTCGGACAGAACAACAGAATAACAAAACATAGTTCAGCGGGCGGCTTCGATCTTCGACCGGTACAAAGCCACTTCACGGCTCGCGGGGAGTTTCGGCAGAGCTCGCCGCAGCAGTTCGCGAGCGATTGCGTAATCGCCGAGCTCGTAGCGATTCACCGCTTCATGGAACATGTGGAGCTCTTCGCCTGCGACGAGCGGCCATGCGCGCTGGTAGCTCGAGGATGAGTCGCGCCACGCCGAGGTTTGATTGAGACCGCGTGCGGCGTTGAGGAGCGTGGCGCGAGTCACTGTCTGTAAATGAGCGACGCGCGCGAAGGTCTCGCGAGCAGCGAGGATCTTTCCCTGCGCGAGCAGCTGATCGGCGTCGGCGAGCATGACCGCGGCGTCGGTGCTGAACATCGCGTCGGACGGCGTGTGGCGCGCGGCGGCGACGAGCGGTGAATTTGCTGCTGAAACGCGACGCGAGGAATCGCTGCTGCTGAGCACGATGCGGCCGTCAGTCATCTGCGTCGGCGGCGGCGTGCGCGGCGTGTTGGTCGGACGCGGCTGCGGCTGTGGTGGCGGTTGCGGAGCGGGAGCGACGACAGCCTGTTTCTTCACTTCGACCGGTGCAGGCGCTGGCGTTGGAGTGAGCGGCGGCGGTGGCGGCGCGAGCTTCGGCGCGACGATCGGCTGCGACACGCGCGTCGTCCGAATCGTGCGCCCGAGCGCCTCGGCATCGGCGGAACGGCCGACAGCGAGAAAGCCCATCGCGAGCTTTCCCTTCTCGTCGTCGGTCAGCCGCTGCGACGTGCGCGCGATCGTGAAGTGTTCGACGACGTCCGTCCATCGCTGCTCGAGCGCGGCGATGTTGCCGAGCACGGCGCGGGCCGGACCGTTCGCGAAGTCGCGCGCGATCGCATCGGTCGCCAGCTTCATCGCCGTTGCGAGATCGCCTGCAAACCACGAGCTGCGTGCGCGAAGCCCGATGTCGTTCCCGTCGGCCAGCGGTGCCGGCGGCTGCGTGACCGGAGCGGGAACGGGCGCCGGAATCGGAATCGGAATCACTGCCGGCGACGGCCGCGACACGCCGCGAATGTTCGCGAAGGCCGGAACCGAGGCGAGCCGTTCCGCGCTCACGTACTTTGCGAGCACCGCTTCGAACGAACTGCGCGTTGGTGCGTCGATGCGAAGCGATGCGTACGCATGCGCGAGCCGCTCCGCATTCACGACTTTCTCAGCCGACACGCGCGCTTCCGCGGCGTCGGCGCTCTGTTCACTCGCGATCGCCGCCCAGATGTGTGCGGTCTCGTACTGCGGCAGATCTTCGAGCAGTCCGAACGCCGCGAGCCGCATCTGCTGCGCGGCCTGCTTCCAGTTTCCCTGTTTCGCGTTCGTCAGGCCGCGATCGAAGAGCGACTTGTAAAAGGACTCCTGCGCGCGCAAGGGCGCGGCGACGGCAAAGACAACGAACGCCGCGGCCGCGGCGTGGCGAAGAATCACTGTTCTCACGATATGCCCAGGAAACGCTTCACTCGACCGAGGAACGGGGACTTTTCGACAGGATACGGCAACTCCGGCTCGTAGACGAAGGGCCGGCCCTCGACGATCGCGCGCGGATTCCCGACGAACAGCGCTTCCGCGATCGATTCATTTGCAGCCGCGGCAACGACTGCGCGCGCCGCGGCGACGACCGGCGGACGCTTCGTCGTGTTGTGCGCATCGGTCGCGACGACGTGCACCATTCCGCGCTGCAGCCAGTCGAGCGCGCTCGTGCGCGCGGTGTCGCCGAACTGTCGCGTGAAGCTCGCGGTCGTGATCTGCGTGCGCGCCCCCTGCTGAATGAGCGACATCAGCAGCTCGGGCTTCGACTGAAAAACGAGATTGCGCTCGGGGTGTGCGATCAGCGGAATCCAGCCGTCGAGCTGCATGCGATACAGAGGCTGCTCGACCATCGGCGGGATGTTGTTCGACGCGAACTCGATCAGCACGTAACGGCTGCCGGCCAGCGGCACGATCTCGCCGTTCGCCAGCGCTTCGTTGATGTCGTGCGCGAAAAAATATTCGGAGCCGAGAAGTAGGTGGGGGGATTCGCCGATGCGTTGCTGCAGCTCGTCGAGTCGCGACTGCAGCTCGGCGCGCGAAGTGTTCGACCAGCGGCCGCGCAGCACATGCGGCGTTGCGATGATCGTTTCGATTCCGGCTTCCGCCGACATGCGGCAGAGCGCGACTGCTTCGTCCCAGCCGCGCGGCCCGTCATCGACGTCGGGCAGACAGTGGTGGTGAACGTCGATCAACGCTCAGCGGCTTTCTTCTCGTCGCCGCCGCCCGGCTCGTCGCTGTCGTAGTAGTCGTAGTAACTCTTGCGGAACGTGTAGCCGTACTGCTGCAGATCGAGATTGTTGAGGATCGCGCCGAGCACCGGAATGTTGCTCTGGCGCAGACGCTCGGCGGAGCGCTGCACGAGATCGCGCGGCGTCTGGCCGCCATGCACGCAAAGCACGACGCCGTCCGCACTCGCGGCGAGAACGATCGAATCCGTCACGGCGAGCACCGGCGGCGAATCGAAAATCACGTACGCGAACTTCGTCCGGATCTCGTGAATCAGGTGCTTCATCCGATCCGACGCCAGCAGCTCCGACGGATTCGGCGGCGTCGGTCCGGAGAGCACGACCGAGAGATGCGGTACGACCGTTTCCTGGATGACGTCTTCGAGCGGAATGTTCGCCGCGAGGTAATTGACGAGGCCGAGGTTCATCTTTCCGCGGAAGACTTTCTGGAGACGCGGGCGGCGAAGGTCGGCATCGATGAGCAGCACCGGCTTGCCCATCTGCGCGAGAACGACCGCGAGATTGACCGACGTCGTCGTCTTTCCTTCGCGCGCGAACGTCGACGTGATCACGATGACTTTCGGCGAGTTCGCCGATGCGAGCAGCAGCGACGTTCGGAACGCGCGATACGCCTCCGAGATCGGCGAGCGCGAATCGACGTGCGGCAGCAGATCGATTCCATGCTGCAGCGCATTCGTGTCTTCGACCGCACGCAGGTTCGGCGAGTCTTTGCCGTACGCGCCGTAGCCGTACGAGTACGCGGCGCCGCGTCCGACCGACGCAGCCGACGGAATGACGCCGAGCGATGCGAAGCCGGTGACGCGCTCGAGTTCCTCCGGCGATTTGATCGAGCGGTCCATGTATTCGAGGAAGAAGATCGCGGCGAGGCCGAGGATGACGCCGAGCGGGAAGGCGCTCTGCAGATTGCGCTTCATTGTGACGTTGAAGCGTTCCGTCGGCAGCTGCGCGTGATCGACCCAGCGGATGTTCGAGCTCTGCGATCCGCGAAGACGCGCGGTGACTTCCGTTTCGTTCTGGCGTTTCGTCAGCTGATCGAGCAGCGCCTGTTTGCTTTCGACGATCGTGCGCAGATCGGTGTAGCCGTTCGCGTTCGCGTTGAGCTTCATCGCTTCGCGCTTCTGCTGCTCGAACGCGCCGCGCATCGACGCGACCTGCGCGTCGGCCTGGTTCATCTCGCTGCGCGCGCGATCGCGGGCGCGTGAGTACGCCTCCTGGATCGCGTTCATCTTCGACTGATGCGTGCGCTCGATGAGGTTCTTCAGCTTCACCATGTCCGGGTATTCGGGCCGGAACGTGCTGAGCTTCTGGTTGTAATCGCGCTGCAGCCGCGTCTCTTCTTCGTTGAGCTGCGCGACGAGCGAATCACCCGACACGACCGCTTCGGGATTCGCATTCACGATCGCGGCGTACGCGCCCTGCTTCTGAATCGCCTGACTCTGCACGTTCGTGAACTCGTCGTTCAAACGCTGCAGTTTCTGGACGGTGATGTTGTCGGCGCCGCCGACGGAGACGATGTCTTTGCTCTCGCCGTACTTCTGGAGCTCGGCGCGGGTCACGTCGATCTCGCGATGCAGCTGCGCGATCTGCTTCGTCAGAAACTCGCTCGCCTCGTTGACGCTCTCGAGCTTCTGCGCGAGGTTCATGTTCATGTACGAATCGCCCACGCCCTCGGCGATCTTCTGCGCGAGCCGCGGACTCGAGGCGATGTACGCGACTTCGACGAGCGACGTGTTGCGAACCGGCGAGACTTCGAGCGGCGTGCGAACCGACTCGATCATGTTCTCGCGGATCTTCGCGATCTCTTCTTTCGATTTGCCGGCGATGCCCGGCGGATAGAACTCCGGATCGCTCAGCAGCTTGTGCTCGTCGATGACGCGCGCCGAAAGGCCGCGGCTTTTGAGCAGGACGTACTGCGTTTGCAGGAACTCCTGATCGGACGCGGCGATGCCGAAGAGATCTTCGACAGTGAGCTGATTCGGGTTCTCACGCTCGATCTGAATGGTGATCATCGAGCGGTACAGCGGCTTCGAGAAATAGCTGGCGAGGAACGTTCCCAGCATCACCACGATGAGGATCGACAGCGCGACCTTCCATCGTTTGTAGATGATGTTCCAGTAGTGGGAGAGATGTACTTCCTGGCCTGTGCTGTTCAGATCCATCTGAGCTGCTACAGCGAGCGCTGCAGACCTCGGGCCATCAGAAGATGCTTTCGTTCACGTAAATCGTGTCGTTGTCCATGAGCGGGACGTCGGGCTGACGGCCCTGCACGATCTTCTTCCAGTCCGCTTTGATGGTGACTTCGCGGCCGTTCACGAACCGCTTGACGATCACCGAGCGCGACGCGCGATCGGTCGGAGCGCCTGCATCGGCGAGCGCCTGAAGCAGCGTCGGCGTCTGCGAACGGCGGAACTGCACTTTTCCGGGACGGGTGACTTCGCCGAGGATGTAGATGGAGATCGGCGTGTCCATCGGGATATTGATGACGTCGTTCGGCACCAGCGGCAGATTCAGATCGGGATTGCCGTTCACCATCAGATCGTCGATATCGATCGCGATCTGCTCGGTCAGACCGTTCGTCGCGGTGCGGAGAACGTAAATCGTTTTGCCGTAGCCGGGCGCGAGACCGCCGGCCTGCGTGATGGCCTGAATGAGCGTGATGTTGCCGGTGACGTTGATGCCGCCGGGACGCGTGACTGCGCCGATGACGGAGATCGGTTTGCTGCCGGCGATGAGCACGGAGACGCTGACGTCGGCCTGACGAAGTACTTTCGCTTCGAGCACCTGACGAATGCGAGCTTCTGCCTGAAGCGGAGTGAGGCCGGAGACATCGATCTTGCCGATGACCGGCATGTTGATGCGGCCGTCATCTGCAACGGTGGCGGTGGTGTTGAGCGCGGGATCCTGGGCGACACGAATTTCGAGCACGTCGCGGCTGCCGATCGGAGCGTCGCTCGATGTGGCGTTCGGACGCGCGGCGGGAATGGTGGTCGTCGCGGGCTGCGGCGGCAATTGAGCGAACGCGGCTGTGCTGAATGCAGCCACGGCGGCCGCGAGGACGCTCATCTTTCTGATCGTCATCGTCATTCTCTTGGGTGAAAAAACTCCGTCGCCTTCCCTGCGGAAGGCGACGGCTTGAACCCCTGAGCTATTGGACCGTGTCGTCATCGTAAGTTTCAAGTCGTCAAACCGGCGACGCGTGTTCCGTGAATTCTTCGTCAAGCGCGGTTATTTGTAGTTGCGGACTATGGCGTTAAGGACAAATGCAGGATGAGCCGTATTCCATCGGACTCATCCACATCGAAGTTCGAGACCCGCTTGTAGTAACCGATGTCGAAGCCTCCGGTGATGCGGCGTCGCGTGTACAGCCAGCCGACCGCGGGGAAGATCGCGGTGTCCTGACGGCGATGCAGCACTCCGTAGCGATCGACGCTCGGGACGGGATAACGGTTGCGCGTAACGGAAGTCGAAGCATTCAGGCTCAGCCGTTTCGTCGCGATGTATGTGACGGCGACGGCCGCTCGGTCGCTTACATAGAAGTTGTTCCTGTCAGCGAAGATCGAGAAGTCGGTGTCGCGCAGCAACTCGGCCGTCGCCTGCGAGCGGCCGGTCAGCTGATAGGTTCCCTGAAGATTACCAACGACGCCGCGGAAGTCGGGAGACTGCGGATCGAGAAAGTGCAGCTTCGCCAGCCCCGCTTCCACGCGCAGCGTCGCGCGACCGCTGTCGCGAACGGCGCCTGCGCCGGCATATGTCCGGTGCGCGTTCTTGTAAGTCGCGCGATCGAAGCTGTAACTGCCGTACTCGCCCGTAACGAGCAGCGACGTCAGCGGAAACGTCTTGTGCTGCAGCGAGACGCGGTAGCCGTGCTCCCTGCGGTCGAGCAGCGAGACCGGAATGCGTTCCGGCTGCAGGCGATCCGTCGGATACTCGAACTTGCGCGACGCAGCGCTGAACGACGCGCTCGTGCGCGATGAATAGCGAAACTCGCCGGCGACGCCGACGGTGTTCTCGCGCACGGTGACGAGCCGATTGATCTCGGAAGTCGCGGAGCGCGCTTCATCCGCGCGGAGGCCGTAGACGTCGAGGTAGAGATGGTTGAGCAGGTACTGCGCGTCGGCGCGGCCGAGGTAGCCGGCCTGTCCGTTCGAGAGCTTGTCGGTCGCGAATGCGTACTGAGGCGTGAGCTCGAACGAGTAGATCTGCTTCTTCGTCGGAACGAAGTAGAGGCGCTGCGGTGCGCGGATGCCGAGCGAGATTGCGCCGTCGGAGGAGGTGGTCGGGGAGAGCAGCGTCTGGTTGTAACCGATGTCCGAAAGCTCGAGGTTCGAGAGGACGTAGAAGGGGCCGTAATGGAAGCGCGCTCTCTGCAGATCGGTGGCGATCTTCCGGCTCGCTTCGAACGTGCGATCGCGATCGCGCAGACCTTCCTGCGCGTGCATGTCGGCGGGAACAATCGCGATAACGAACGCGACCGTAATGATTCGCAGCAAGGCCTGACGCACCACTACCCCCTCACTCTCCAACCCGGGCGAACGATGAATGGTAGCAGACAGAGGGTGTCGAGCCGGAACTCCCGCCACGTACAATCGGTCGGTAAATGCTGAAAACATGGGTCGAACGCGCGTGCGTCGTCGCGCTGCTGGCGTATCTCGCCTGGCTGCCGATGCCGTTCGCGTCGATCGTCGATGCGGCCCAGCCGGCGCTGATCGTGCCGCCGTTTCTGATCTGCGCAATTGCGGCTTTGCTGCGCTCGCGCGCGGAAGGAGTCGCGCGTCCGACCGCGCCGTATCGCATCTGGACCGCGGGCGCGATCGCGTTCGCGCTGCTCGTTTCGTTTCAGCTCGTCGAGCTGCCCGATGGTCTCCTGCGATCGCTGTCGCCGGAATCATTCGCAGTCTGGAGCCGCGCGGCAAACGTCGCGGCGCTGATGCAAGACACGACGCCGGCGGATGCGCATCCGATCACCGTCAATCCGTCGGCGACGTGGCTGCATCTCTTCCGCTTCCTCGCATGCTTCGCGACGTTCCAGGCCGCGGCACTGCTGATTCGCTCCCACACGCGTCGCGTCTCGTTCGCCGCCGTCCTCGGCGCGACCGCGGTGTTCGAAGTGCTCTACGGCGTGCGCGAAGCGGCGCTGCGGCGTTACGCGATCTGGGGCTGGAAGAATTCGAAGATCTACGATCGCGTGACCGGCACGTATGTGAATCCGAATCACTTCGCGCACTACGCCGCGATCGTCGTGCCGCTCGCGGTTTTTCTCGCGGCGCTGGCGTGGCGTGAAGCGGCCGGACCGGACACACCGTGGCGACGCCGGATCGTGCGCCTGCTCGAGCGGAAGTTCATCCTCTTCAGCGCCGGTACCGGCATCGCGATCGCGTGTGTCGTCGGCATTCTCGTCGCGCAGTCGCGCGGCGCTCTCCTGTCGCTCGCCGTCGGCGGCCTCGCCGCGGGCGCGTTGTCGCTGCGGCCGAAACGACATCGCCGGCACTCGCACGCATTCGCGCTCGCAAAGCTCGCGCTCGGCGTTTCCGCCGCGCTGCTCCTCATCGCCGGCCTCATCGCCTTCCTCGGCACCGAGCGCACGGTCGCGCGTTTCAAGCCGCTGCCCTCGGAGCAGACGAATCTCGTCGGACGCCGCAGCGAGATCGGCGCGGCGATCGCGATCTGGCGCCGCTTCCCGATTCTCGGCAGCGGTTTCGGCACATTCGTCGACGTCGTGCCGCGCGTGCAGTCCGCCGATCTCGACGTGATCTACAACCACGCGCACGACGATTACGCGGAAGTCGCTGCGACGACGGGCATCGTCGGCTTCACGATTGCGATCGTTTCGATCGTTGCCGGTTTCATCGCGCTCGTTCGTTTGTCGGCCGATCGCGGCGCGCGCTGGCGGCGGCGCGCATTCGTCGTCGCCGGTTTGACGAGCATCGTGATCGCGCTCGTCCACGCCCTGATCGATTTCAATTTCTACATTCCGGCGAACGCCGCAACGCTGGCCGCGATCGCCGGCGCAGCCGTGGCTACACGATCCGCACGCGGCGCCGAGATCGATTTCGAGTCATCGGATTTGCGAGTTGCAATTCCACGCGATGTCTCCCTTTCGGAATCGTGAACGTCCGCTTCGTCGTGACCGCTCCTTCATCGAGGAGCGCTTCATCGACGTAAAGCTCGATCCACGGCGGCACTTCATCGGCGGCGGTCATTTCGACGGTCACGTTTCGCGGCCCATCCATTTCCGTGCGCGCCTCGGTGCAAAGTTCGGCGCCGCAAAGTCCGGACCACTGCTGCTCGTGCGTCGTCGCGAGTGTCGCCTTCGCGCGATAAAGCTCGGCGCGATCTCCGTTGCCGTGCTTCGTCTCGAACTCCGCGCGCTCGACGTAGTAGCGACGCCATGGCGGCGACAACTCCGCGGTGCCGATCTCGAGCTCGCTCGCGCGATCGGAAAGATCGAGCGCGAGCGCGAGCCGCGCCCGATGCGCGGTCGACGCGGCGTCTTTCATTCGCGTGATCGCTTCGAGTCCTTCGAGCGGCGCGAGGTGATGATCGATCGCGTATTCAATGAGCGAATCGAGCGCGGGCGACTGCGGGTCTTCATCGAGCGGACGCGCCTGCAGCTCGCGCAGTACGTCGGCGATCAGCGGCTCGTCGGCGGCGCGAAACGGCGGCCGCAGTAACTGCAACAGCTGCGGCGGCGTCAGCGTCGCGAACTTCGCCTTCGCCTCCTCATACCGCAACCGCCGCGCCTCGGCGCGCAGCCGCTGATAAGCCTCGAACTCTCCGTTCGTCGCGGCGAGTTCGACGAGTTCCAGCATCGCGCTCTCCGTTTTCGGCGCATGTCGGACGAGCAGCTCGAGATCGTGCGTGAGCGACCAGACCGGCTGATACAGCGTTTGAAAACGATTCGTGTCGTTGAGCAGCGGACCAATCGACGCGAGCACTTCCTTCCGCTCCGCGTCCGACAGCTCCGCCCAGTGAAAAACGCCGGCGCGCGCGAACGCGATCTGCGCGTTGGTGCGATAGGGCTCGAGGTATCGCGCG
>Ga0070701_10000212_pt1 | contig 18307 bp, 16 predicted proteins | sample KBSK5102metaG_FD_65451 | JGI IMG/M metagenome (GOLD analysis project Ga0070701, IMG submission 65451) | Corn, switchgrass and miscanthus rhizosphere microbial communities from Kellogg Biological Station, Michigan, USA - KBS K5-10-2 metaG | ecosystem: Host-associated > Plants > Roots >... | reverse complement strand
AGCCGTCGCCGCCGCGACCGTTCGCATGCAGCCGTCAACGCTGCAGAAACTGATCGACCGCGCGCTGCCGAAAGGCGACGTGCTCACCACCGCGAAAGTCGCCGGCGTGCTCGCCGCGAAACAGACGCCGTCGCTGATTCCGCTCGCGCATCCCGTCGCGATCAACTCCGTCGACGTCACCTTCGACATCGATCAGCGCGGCGGCACGATCGAAGTGCGCGCCATCGTCCGATGCGACGGAAAAACAGGCGTCGAGATGGAAGCGCTGACCGGCTGCACCATCGCCGCGCTCACCATCTATGACATGTGCAAAAGCGTCGAGAAGGGGATCACGATCGACGGCGTGCAGCTGGTCCGCAAATCGGGCGGGAAGTCCGGGGTGTGGGAACGCCCGTAATTACGGGCGCATCCACGCCGGCCGCTGATCGTCCTCGTTCTTCTTCCCGCGATCCTCGCTCGCTTCCTCCGCGGTCACGAGTTGCTTGCGGATCGTGCCGAGGATGCGCTGGTCGGTGACGGCTGCGAGGTCGACGAGATGCTGCCGTTCGCGGAATCCATTGAACGCGATCACGAATCGATCGATCCGAAACGCCACCGCCCGTCCGAGGTACTTATCCTCGGCCGTGAAATTGTCTTCGCCGAGGTTGGGGATCGGATCGAGGAGCTTGCCGTTGCGGACGTAGAGATTGCGATACGCGTTCAGGATCTGCGTCGCCGCCGCTTTGTTCGCCGTCGGAATCACTAATCCATCGACGAGATCGCCGTCGACGTTGAACGTCGCCTGAAACGAATTCGCGAGATACGGCTGGCCGAAACCTGACTCCGCCGAATACCGCTCGCTGCCGGCGACGCGCAGCTTGTCCGGCAGGAAGTTGAAGACGGCCGGCTTCGACGGCGCGACCGGCATCCGATCGGCGACGAAGCGCACGAGCGACAGCGACGCATCGCCGGAATCGCTCGTCACGCGAACGTAAAACGGTCCGCGCCACACGTGAATCGAATGCGCTTTCTGAAACGACTCGTTCGGGATGTCGAGGAAACGCATCGTGCCGTTCTTGCGCGTCGAATACGCGCCGAACGCTTTCACGAAATCGGGGAAGCGGAAGATCTCCACCATCGCGAAGCGATCGCCGCCGAGCGATGAATACTTGCCGACCGTCACGTCAAACGCTTCGTACTTTGTGAAGTGCGCGCTCTCCCGTTCGAAGTACGCGTCCATTCGATCCGCCGGGATGACGATCGGATCTTCGTCGAGCTTCCAGCCCTGCGCTTCCTGCTGACGGGGAAGGAACGCGAGCGACGGCGAATCGATCGCCGTGAAGCTCAGCTCCTCGGCCGGACGCGCGGCCGCGCTGGCCTTCACGACCTGCGCTTTCTGTCCGCCTCCGCACGCGGCGAGCGCCGCGGCGAGGATCAGCGTGAGAGCGATTCGAGAAAAGCGACCGTCACGCGAACGCCGGCGCCGGTCGCGCCCTTCGCTTCGCGCGAGTTTTCGTGCTCGGCATACGCCGTTCCGGCGATGTCGAGATGAGCCCAGGAGGGACAATCGACGAACTCCTTCAGAAAGAGTGCCGCGGTGGTCGCTCCGCCCCAGCGGCCGCCTGAGTTCTTCATGTCGGCCCACTCGCTGCGGATCAGCTCTTTGTAATCGTCCCACTCAGGGAGTCTCCAGAGGCGCTCACCGATGCTCTCACCGCACTCAATCAACTTCTGAGCCAGCTCGTCATTCGGGGTGAAAAGTCCCGCCGCTTCGCTGCCGAGGGCGACGACGCATGCGCCGGTCAGCGTGGCGTAATCGAGGATGTGATCGGGCTTGAGCTTCGACGCGTAATGCAGCGCGTCGCCGAGGATCATCCGCCCCTCGGCATCCGTGTTCACGATCTCGACCGTCTTGCCGCTCATCATCGTGATGATGTCGCCCGGCTTGTACGCGCTGCCGCTCGGCAGGTTGTCGGTCGACGCGATGATGCCGGTGACTTTCACCGGCAGCTCCAGCTTCGCCGCCGCGTAAACGGTGCCGACGACGGCCGCGGCGCCGCACATGTCGAACTTCATCTCTTCCATCTTCTCGGCCGGCTTGATGGAGATGCCGCCCGAGTCGAACGTGATGCCTTTGCCGACGAGCGCGACGTGCTTCTTCGCTTTCTTCTTCGGCGTGTATTCGAGGACGATGAAGCGCGGCTCTTCCGCCGAGCCGCGATTGACGGCGAGCAGGCCGCCCATCTTCATCCGCTCGATCTCTTTGCGGCCGTAGACCGTGCACTTCACGCCGAGCTCTTTCGCCACTTCCTGGGCGCGCTCGCCGATGCGCGTCGGCGTCATGACGTTGCCGGGACTGTTGCCCATGTCGCGCACGATGCGCACGGCTTCGCTGATGGCGCGCGCTTCGCCGTCGACGCTCTTCGCGACTTTGTTGTCGAAGCCCGGCGGCGGGATGAGGATCGCGGAGATGTTCGGCTGCTTCTGATCTTTCTTGACGGTGATGAAGCCGTCGTACTTGTAGTCGGAGTGGCTGAGGTGATCGGCGAGGATGCGCGTCGTCTGCGCGGCATCGCGGCGGCCGATGATGTACGGGAAGACGACGGCGATGGAGTGGTCGCGCTGCTTCTTCGCCGTCTTCGCAACCGCGAAGAGCGCGCTGCGCACGCCGCGAATGGTCAGCTCGCTCGTCTTGCCGATGCCGATCAGGGTGATCTTTCGCGGACCGTCGGCGAGGATCGTGATCGACTCGTCGGAGCGTCCGCTGAATTTCGCGCGCGCGATCGCATCCCTGACGCCGGGATGTTCGTTCGCCGCCGCGGTTTCACCTTCGGCGAGCAGGACGAACAGATGATCGATCTTCGTGAGTTTCGGGTCTCGATTGACGACGACTTGCATGGCGGCGCGATTCTACAGTCAGACCTTGTCGGGAACCATCATCACCGGCAGTCCGGCATTCCGTACGATTTCTTTCTTCACGTCGCCGAGCGCGTCGCCCGCGTTGATCACCAGCATGTCGGCGTCGTGCTCGGCGCAGTATTTGACGAGCTCGCCCTCGACGTCGCCGCTCACGACCACCGCGCGCTGCAGGTTCACGTCGCCGAAGATGCGCGACGCGAACTCCTCCTGCAGCGCAGTGGCGCGATCGACGTCGGTCTTCTTCGTCAGCGTCACCAGATGCACTTCCGACGCTTCGCGTGTCGCGATGTCCGCCGCGAGCTTCGCCGCGGCTTCGCAGCTCTGCTCGAGATGCAGCGGCACGACGAGCTTCTTCATCCGGCCGTGACGCCGTCGGATTCCGTAACGCACGGCGAGCACGGGCGCGGGCGGCTTGCGCAGCACCGACATCGTCGTCGAGCCGATGATGAAGTGCGCGATGTGATGCCGCGCATGCGTCGAGATCACGATCAGATCGACGTCTTCATCAGCCGCCGTGCTGCAGATTTCCGCGCCCGGATTCGGCGCCTGACGCACGACGAGCCGCGTCGCGATGTCGGCGTGCGCGCTGCGAACGCGATCGCGCAGCATGTCGAGCTCGTGCTGTTCCGCATATTCGTAAAGCTGCGGATCGGCGGGGAAGCGGAGCTCGCCCGGACGCGAGGTGCGCGTCATGCGAATGTGGAGGATGACGAGCTCGGCGCCGGTGGCGGCAGCGAGATGAATGGCGTCATCGAACGCCCATTGCGAGGCGGTCGAAAAATCCGTCGGGATGAGGATGCGACGCCACGGGTACATCGTCGTCAGCGGCTGCTTTCGGCAACCAGACTACTACTGCTGCACGGGTTCGGCGCTTGAAATCGGCTGCGGCGTGACGATGTAACGGATCACCGTTTTCGGCTCCGCCTCGGTCTCCGCGATCTGCAGCGTGATCTGTTTGCCGCGCGGATCGAGCGTGTCGCCGGGGATGAACGGGTCCTGCATCGCCTGATTCAGCTGCACTTCGAGCGAGCGCCAGTTCTGCTGTTCCGGCGGATACGGATTCACCGGCGGATACGCGCGGAACTGCGCGAGATAGGTCGTGTAGTAGTGATAGACCTGCGGGAACGAGTCGTCGGTCGCGAGCGTGTAGACCTCGCTGTTCGGACCGTACTGATTGCGGATCATCACCGAGTCGCGGCGAGTGAGGTCGTCGCGGTACGTCGCGCCTGCGTAGATCGGAATGGCGTGACTGATCGATTTGATGTCTTTCGTCGCGTCGGTCGCGGGAACGGCGGGCTGCTGATCGCCGGCTGAGGCCGTCTGTTGCTGCGCATCCGCGTTTTTCTTCGGACGCTGCTCCTCGGCCGCGCTGCCTTCCTGTCCGCCGGTGCAGCCGGAAGCGAGCGCTGCTGCGAGTGCGATCGCTGCGAATCCGTTATTCATACGGACTCGGAAGAGCAAGCGATGTGCCGCCGCATTGCGCGGGGATTTCAATTGCGCTCGGCTCCGCGTGCACGCGCGGTCCGCCGCACGATGCGGTTGCTGCGCAGGCAATCGATCGCCGTCTCGCCGCCGTACTTCTCGACGAGCACTTCGTCGAACTCATCCGAAACCGTCGCGACGTTCTCCAGCGACGCGATCAGCTGCTCGGGCGGCACGCGCCGGCCGAGGAAGGAGTGCGAGTAGTAGATGTCCTGACCGACCAGGCTGAACGCGCCCAGCGGCACCTCGGCATTCAGACGCAGAAGTTCCTGCATCATCTCGAACGACGGCTCGACGCCCTGCACGCAGAACGCAAGGATTTCGATGACTGCTTCGTCGGTCTGATACGGCTCGATCGAGATTTCGACGACGGTCGATCCGTACTTCAGGTAGAAGTCGCAATGCTCCGCATCGTCGAAGTGCTCGTCGACCAGCTCATCGAGATACGACTTCACCTGCCGGTAGACCTCTTCCTGACAGGCGGAGTGAAATTGTTTTTCCTTTGGGGCCACGGCGTGATTATAAGGACGAAGACATGAATGACGATTTTTTCGCGCCCGAGCACCGCAAACGACTGACGCTGAAGTCCGGCAAAGAGCGGCTGATCGCCAATCGCCACCCCTGGATTTTCGCCGGCGCGATCGCCCGCGAGAACGGTCCGGGCGACGCCGCGATCGCCGATCTCTTCGATCAGTCCGGCACACGCATCGCGTCGGGATTCCATTCGCCGCACTCGCAGATTCGCATGCGCGCGCTGACGTTCGGCGGCGAAGAGCTGACGTCGCAAATCGTCGCCGACCGCATTTCGGCAGCGATCGCGCGCCGCGTGCCGTTCGTCAATGAGTTGACGAACGCGGTTCGACTCGTGCACGCCGAGGGCGATGAGCTGAGCGGACTGGTGATCGATCGGTACAACGACGTGATCGTCGTCGAGATCGCGAATCACGGCATCGACCGGCTGCGGCCGCTCATCATCGACGTCCTGCGCCGCGAGCTTTCGCCGCGCGGCATTTACGTGAAGAACGATCTGCCGGTGCGGAAGCTCGAGCATCTGCCGCAGGAATCGGAATGGCTCGGCGACGGCGAGCCGCCGACGGAAGTCGTCGAGAACGGACTGCGCTTTCGGATCGATCCGGCCGAGGGACAGAAGACCGGATTCTTTCTCGATCAGCGCGGCAATCGCGCGATCACCCGCGAGCTCGCGTCGGGCGCACGCGTGCTGAATCTCTTTTCGTACAGCGGCGCGTTCGGGGTGTACGCCGCGGCGGGCGGCGCGGCGTCGGTCGAGAACGTCGACGTTTCCGCGAAAGCGGTCGAGCTCGCGCAGACGAATCACGCGCTGAACGGACTCGAAGCAAACATCACGCAGACGACGGCCGACGCGTTCAGTTACGTCCGCAAGCTCGCCTCGGAGCGCGCGCAGTTCGACGTCGTCATCGTCGATCCGCCGGCGTTCGCGAAGTCGCGCGGAGAAGTCGACCGCGCCGCGCGCGGCTACAAAGACATCAACCTCTACGCGATGAAACTCCTCGCGCCGGGCGGGCGCATTCTCACGTTCTCGTGCTCGGGACACGTCTCGCCGGATCTGTTTCAGAAGATCGTCTTCTCCGCCGCGCTCGATGCCGGAAAACGGCTCTCGTTTCTGCGCAGGCTGAGCGCCGGCCCCGATCATCCGGTCTCGCTTTACTGTCCGGAAGGGGAGTACCTCAAAGGATTTCTGCTGCAGTCCGCGTGACGTCTTCGACCTCGAAGACGACTTCGCGCTCGGTGTCGCCGACGACGAGCGCGCGTCCGCGAAGCTCGAGCGTTTCGCCATTCGTGAAGTCGACGAACAGCAGCGCGGCGCGCGGCTCGACCGTGAGGTTGCCGAGCGTGTTGAACATGTTGTTGCCGCTGTAATCGGGCCACACGAGTTGCGACGCCGACTCGACGCGCACGAATCCGCGCGGCCCGCCGCGATGCGACGCGTCCGCGCCGCGCGTCGGATGAACGCTGGCGATGAAGAACGTGTCGGAGTTCGCGACCCACTCTTCCCACTGCGGCGCCGCGGGCGATGACGGATTCGGATGAATGTACTGCGGACAGTTCGCATACACCTCGGCAGTCGTCACGCTGATCGTCTGTCCGTTCTGCACGGCGCGTCCGTTCACGCGCATGCGCCGCTTGTTCGTGAAGTCGATCGCGAGCAGGCCGATATCATCGCGCACCGAGAGATCGCCGGCGACACGCGAGAGGTGGCCGAACGCCGGCGTCACGAGCAGCGTGTGCGGATCTTCGGCGTGCGCGAATCCCGGACTGCCGCCGAGGAGCGAGGCGTGCGGCGCGCCGGCCGCGTCGACGGTTGCGGCGATCACGAACGTGCGCGCCGCGAAGAACATCGCCGCCTGCGCCGTGAGCTCATCGCCGATGATTCGCCCGACGCGCGACGCGAGCTCGGTGACGCCCGCGCGCCGCTGCATCTCGAGTTCACCGTCGTGATACATGCCGCCACCATAACCCCGGGAGTAGAATTCCTGGCGCCATGACCGTCACCTCCGTCCCCGTCCCGCGCAAGTCGCGCGAAATCACGCTCTCCTTCCTCGGCGAGCTGCTGCGCAACGCGGGCTTCATCGACGACAAGCAAAAGCTGGAGGTTGATGCGCTCGATCGGCAGATGCGGACGCAGATGTCGCGCACCGGCACGAAGCTGCGCGTCGAGGAAGAAATCAGTCCATTCAAAACGCTCGTCGGCATGAATCTGACCGACGCGAGCGGCAGCGGCACGCGCATCGATGACTTCCTTCTGGCGCGACTGATCGCCGAGGAAGCGCACTTCCCGTTTCACAAAATCGATCCGCTGAAGCTCGACGTGCAGATGATCGAGTCGAAGATCTCGCGGCCGTTCGCGCGCAAGCACCGCATGGTGCCGATCGCCGTTCGCGACGGAAAGCTGATCGTCGCGATGGTGAATCCGTTCGACACCATCGCCATCGATTCGTATCGCCAGATGGCGCAGCAGGAGATCGATCTCGTCGTCTCGTCCGAGTCGGACGTGATGGGCGTGATCAACGAGCAGTACGGATTCCGCGCGTCGGTGACGAAGGCCGAGCGCGATCTGACGCGCGGCGCGATCGATCTGTCGAACCTCGAGCAGTACGTGAAGCTGAAGTCCGGCTCCGACATCGAGGCCAGCGACGCGCACATCGTCAACGCCGTCGACTATCTGCTGCAGCACGCGTACGAATCGCGCGCGTCGGACATTCACATTGAGCCGAAGCGCGAGCACGCGAACATCCGCTTCCGAATCGACGGCGTGCTGCACGAGATTCAGCGCGTGCCGAAGCTCGTCAATCTCGCGATCACGTCACGCCTGAAGACGATGTGCCGCATGGACATCGCGGAGAAGCGCCGCCCGCAGGACGGCCGCATCAAGACGGAGCACGGCGGGAAGGAAGTCGAGCTGCGCGTTTCGACGCTGCCGACCGCGTTCGGCGAGAAGATGGTCATGCGCATCTTCGATCCCGACGTGATGATCCGCGGCCTCGCGGAGCTGGGGTTTTACGAGGACGAACTGGCGGTGTTCCACGACTGGATTCAGCGGCCGCACGGAATCATCCTCGTCACCGGTCCGACCGGTTCCGGTAAAACCGTCACGCTGTATTCGGCGCTGAAGGCGCTGGCGTCGCCGGAGATCAACATCATGACGATCGAAGATCCGATCGAAATGGTGCATGAGGATTTCAACCAGACGTCGGTGCAGAACAAGATCGGGATCACGTTCGCGTCGGCGCTGCGAACGATCCTCCGTCAGGATCCCGACATCATCATGGTCGGCGAAATTCGCGACGAAGAGACTGCACAGAATGCGGTGCAGGCGGCGCTCACCGGTCATCTCGTTTTCGCGACGCTGCACACGAACGACGCCGCCACCTCCGTCACGCGCCTCATCGACCTCGGCATCCAGCCGTTCCTGATTTCGTCCTCGCTGGTCGGCACGATGGCGCAGCGGCTGATGCGGAAGATCTGCGAAGACTGCAAGACGAATCGCCCGCTGACGGTGGAAGAAGCGGCGACGCTGAATCTGCAGGCGCCGGCCGGCAAACGAATCATCGTGAAGGAAGGCGCGGGCTGCATTCGCTGCCGCAACACCGGTTACTACGGCCGCACCGGCATCTTCGAGATCCTGCCGGTCGACAACTCGATTCGCGATCTGATCGATCGGTCGGAAGACTTCCTGAAGATCAAGGAAGTGGCGATCAAGCGCGGCATGCGGACGCTGCGGCAGTCGGCGCTGCGGAAGCTGGCCGAGGGCTCGACGACGTTCGAAGAAGTCGTGCGGGTCACGGGGATTTAGTGACGATCAAGTCGCTGCATCACGCCAGCGTGGTCGTTGAGGATCTTCCGGGCGCGGTCGCGTTTTTCGAAGCGCTCGGGATGACGGTGGAAGGCGAGGCGCCGATCGAAGGCGCGTGGGTCGATCGCATCAACGCGCTGGAAGGCGTGAAGGTCAACATCGTGATGATGCGGACGCCGGACGGCCACGGCCGCCTCGAGCTGACGAAGTTTCACAATCCGCCGCTGGTCGAGTTGCAGCCTGCGATTGCACCGCCGAACGCGCCCGGACTTCGCAGCATCATGTTCAACATCGACGATCTCGACGAGACGGTCGTGCGATTGCGCGCCGCCGGCGGTGAGCTCGTTGGTGCAGTGGAGGAGTACGAGGACAAGTACAAACTCTGCTACATGCGCGGACCGGCGGGGATCATCGTCGCGCTGGCGGAAGAGCTTTTCTGACGCGCCGTTTTACATTCCTTACGAACGTTTAACGCCGCGCCGCATGCGCGAATCACGGCGCGGCGCCACATTGGCTGCATGCACGTGCCGCTGTTGCTGCTGCTGCTCGCGACGCCGATCGATTCGACCGAGGCGGCGAAGGTCGCTTCGTGGGTGCGGGCGCTTCCTCCGGTTGCCGCGGAGAACGCGCATTTCGGCGTGCTCGGCAGCATCTCGGCGATTCACGTCGGCGACGCGGCGAATCAGGTCATTCGCGCGAATGGTCCGGCGGCGTTTTACAAAAATTCGACGGCGGTCGCGCAGGCGACGACGGAGCTGAAGAATCGCGCGCTGTATGTCGACAAGCTCGCGGGCGCGAGCATCGCGTGGCATCGCGACGTACAGAATCTGCCGTGGGGTTTGCTCGAGCCGGCGGCGGGCGAGCGCAATTACACGCTCACCGACACGATCGTGCAGTCGCTCGAGAGTCGCGGTCAGCGATACGTCGGAACGGTGATGCCGTACGCGGGATGGGAACTGCGCGCCGCCGGTTATTCGGCGACTGCCGATCCGATGTGCACGCGCCTGCTGACGGAGGACTTTTTCTATCTCGATTACGACGATCGCATGGATCGTTTTCGCGACACCGGCGCGTGGCTTCGCTATCTCGATGCGGTCGTCGAGCGTTACGACGGCGATGGCCGTGACGACATGCCGGGACTCACGCGCGGCATTCAGTACTGGCAGATTCATAACGAGCCGGAAGGCGAGCACTGCGGCCTCTTTCGCGCCGACGTCGCAGCGTTCGTCGATCTGATGCGCGACGCATATCGCGTCGTACACGAGTCCTGTCCGGCGTGCAGTGTGTTGAACGGCGGCGCGGCGTTTCCGATGTGGGAGACGCGTCCCGTCGCCGGCTCGACTTTCTGGAGTGACTTCGCAGCGATGGGCGGCGCGAAGTACGTCGACGTCATTGCCGTGCATTACAACGACGGCAAGACCGACGGAGGCTCCGTCGCCAACTTCGAGACCCAGATCGGGCGGATGCGCGAGCTGCTCGGAACGGACAAACCGGTCTGGGTCACGGAGTTTGGCGTCGTCGTCGATACCGGTGGTCAGTTCCGCGCGCTGTCTGAGAGAGAAGCGGGATCGTGGTTCGTCCGCTTCTACAGCGCGGGACTGGCCGCCGGTGTCACGCGGTTTTTCTCCGACGCCGTCGCGTTCGTGCGCCATCCCGACGGCCCGAACCTGCTGCCGTTCTACGTGAACAAACTGCTCGAAGCGAAGCTCGGCGGATTCACCTCTGCCGCGAAAATCGCAGACGGCCAATATCGCTTTCGCGTCTCCGGCGTCGATCGTTTCGTGGTGTGGAACGGCATGCCGTCCGCGCTCACGGGACAGGTCGTGGTGACCGACATGTACGGCAACGAATCGACGATGGACGCGTCGGCGGTGCATCCGACGGAAGCGAATCCGTTGATCGTTGCGGCGGCGGCGCGAAAGTCGCGCGTCGTGCGGCGGTGATTACCGCCGCCGCGTATACAACCCGTCGTACGTCTTCACCCACGTCTTCCCGTCGTCGCTTGAATCCTCGAGCACCTGGCGTACGCGGTCGGGACCTTCTTTCAAATACGCCATGCGGCTGAGCACTTTTTTGCCGCCGCGATCGTGCGTCCAAAAGAAGCGCATCGTGTCGCCGTCCAGGCTGCCGGTCCATTCGTGGAACGCGCCGCCGGAGTCCACGTAGCGCTGCTCCCATTTCTTGTTTGCAGCGACCCACATGCTGAAGCTCTTTCCTGAATAGTTCCCGTTGAGCGTCGCGTAGTTTTCGAAGATCACGCAGTCGTCGACGACGAGCTGCACGCTGCTGCGCGCGGCTTTCTGTCCGCCGACCTCCACGTCCCATTCGCCGAGCCAGTAATCGAACTGGCGGAACTCGGGCGACGCTGCGCAGGGATGCTGATTCTTTCGTGCGGCCGCGACGATCTCCGCGAAGCGCGGGTCAGTGCGAATGGGGATGAAGTCGTTCTCCTGCCACAGCAAATCGGCCTGCAGGAATCCCGCGTCGACCGCCGCGCGCAATGACGCGAGCGCTTTTTCTTTTTCGCCGAGCTGTGCGTGCGCGGCGGCGATTCGGTAGTGCACGCGCGGCACGATCGGGTAACCCGCGCTGAGCGCGGACGTGTACGCCTCAATCGCGCCGCGCAGATCGCCCGCGTTCTGGCGCGTCACGCCGAGCGTGAAGAGCGCCTGTGGATCGGATGGAGTCGTTTGCGCAAACGCTCCGCCGGCGACGACGAGCAGCACGAGCAACATTTTTCGCATGCACTCATGCTGCTCGCGTTCGCGTCGCGATCCGTTACGGAACGTCAAACGTGCAGCAGCATTTCTTAACCCATCGCGCCGCGCAGCCGTTCGTTCGCGCCCAGGATCGCGGCGCTCATCGACGACAGGGAATGCACCGACGTCGCAGCGCCCGCGCGGATCGCTTCGCGCGGCATGCCGAAGACCGCGCATGACGCTTCGTCCTGCGCGAACGTAACCGCGCCGGCGTTTCGCATCTCGAGCAAACCCATCGCGCCGTCGTTTCCCATGCCGGTGAGAATCACGCCGATGGCGTTCGCGCCCGCCGATTGCGCGACCGAGCGAAAGAGCACGTCTACGCTCGGCCGATGTCGCGACACGAGCGGTCCGTCATTCAGCTGCACGCGATATTCGGCGCCGTCGCGACGGACGAGCATGTGCTGATTGCCCGGCGCGATGAGCGCGCGGCCGTCGATGATGCGATCGCCGTCCGCCGCTTCCTTCACTTCGATGCGGCACGTTTGATTCAGCCGCTGCGCGAACGCGGCGGTGAAGACTTCCGGCATGTGCTGCACGATCACGATTCCCGGCGCGTCGGGCGGCATTGCTTCGAGGATTTCGCGCAGCGCTTCGGTGCCGCCGGTGGAGGCGCCGAGGGCGACGACTTTTCGAGTGGTGCGGGCCAAGGTGGCGCGAGCGGGAGCGAGCACGACGTCCGCGGAATTGCGCGGCGAGATCGTCACCGCCGGCGGGCGGCGGCGACAACGCGCGTGCGCCGCGGCCCGGATCGAATCGACTAGCATCTCCGTCGACTCGCCGAGAAAATCGTGCAGCGCGATGCGCGGCTTCGTGACGATGTCGACCGCGCCTTCTTCGAGCGCGCGCATCGCCGTTTCCGTTCCGCGTCCGGCCAGCGCGGAACAGATGATCACCGGAATCGGATCGCTCGCCATCAGCCTGCGCAGGAACGTGAGTCCGTCCATGCGCGGCATTTCGATGTCGAGCAGGATCACGTCCGGCCGCAGCTGCGCGATCTTCGTCTGAGCGATGATCGGATCTGACGCGACGCGCACTTCGATATCGCGCGCGCCGCGACAGATCGCGATCATCGCCTGCCGCATGACGGCGGAGTCGTCGACGACGAGAAGTTGCAAAGTCATCGTTCAGAACTGCAGCAGCAGCTTGATGCCGTAGCGCGTGTCGTTCGGGCGCGGCGATGAGTAGTTCTTCTGCGTGAGCGAGTCGTAGTCGAGCATCATCGCGGCGGTGACCTTCTGAAGATTCGGCACCCACCATGCGACGCCTGCGATGTTGCGCGTGCGGCGCTGCGACGTTGCATCGTCCGGCTTCAGCTCATCGTGACGGAGCAGCAGTTCCCACTGCGGCGTGAGCCGCGGCGTCGCCCAGAGCGAGTAACCGTCGCCTTCGATTTCGCGCGAGCGCGATGACGACGCGTCCGTCGTGCTGATGTGATCGAAGCCGGCGTTCACGCGGGGATGCTCGTACGTCACCTGCGCGACGATGCGCTCGCGCTTCGCGCCGCGCACGACGTGATCTTCATTGATGAAACCGGTGAAGCGCAGACCTTTCAGCGTCGCCGAACCGGGGAGCGGCCGATACGACGCGCGCAGCTGCGCGGACTTCTGATCGTTCGCTTCCGCGCGATTGAAACCGTCGCCGTTGTACACGCCGCCGTGCACGTCGCCGTGGTTTCCCGGCAGATCGAAATGCGCTGAGAGGCCTGCGTCGGCGGACCCAACGTATCCCTCGCGATCGACGAAGATCGGTCCCTGAAAACGGTAGCGATAGATCTGCTCTTCGTAATCGACCAGAGGCGTCTGCTGTACGCCGAGCCGCACCCAGGTGTTTTTCGGCGCCCAGTCGTCGAGGTTGAACTGTGCGAATGCGTACTTCAGCCGGAACGTCTGCGAGCCATTCAGCGAGCTTCCGCTTCCCGTCTCGCGAGTCACCTCAGGCGTCACACGAAAAAGAATCCAGTGATTCAGCTTTCCGGTGACGTTGATGTACGCGCGGCTGACGTTGAACGACGACGCGTGAATTGCGTTGCCGTCGCTGTCGATCGTGCTCGGCGAGCTTTGATACGTGTAGTCGGCGAAGAGGAGCGTGCCGACTTTGAATGACGGCGTGTCATCGACCGGTGGCGGAGTCGCCGCCGGCGTCTGCGCGTTCATTACGCCTGCGCAGAGTAAAGCAATGAGGAATGCTGTGGCTCGCATGTGGAACTCCTTTTCGTCGATTGATAGATCGTGGGACCGGCATGGAGCAGACCGTGAGCGGCCGCGTTGAGGCTCTCCGAATGGCCGAGAAAAAGCAGACCTCCGGGAGTGAGCCGCTGCACGAGACGATCGATCACGCCGAGTTTGGATTCTCTGTCGAAGTAAATCAGAACGTTGCGGCAAAAGATCAGATCGAACTGTCCCTGCACGCTGTATTCGCGATCGTGCAGGTTGATTCGACGGAACTGAATGAGTTCCTTCAGCTTCGGATGCGCGCGCATTTTTCCTTCTTCGCTGCCGGTGCCGCGCAGCATGAAGGCGCGCTTGTACTCGATCGGAATGTCGTCGCCGCGCTCGAGCGGCCAGATGCCTTCGCGCGCCGCGTCGAGCACGCGCGTCGACAGATCCGACGCGAGCACTTCGACAGACCAGCCGGACTCGCGCGGGAAGTGCGACGCGAGCACCATCGCCAGCGTGTACGGCTCTTCGCCGCTCGAGCAGGCGGCGCTCCAGGCGCGAATCCGTTTCGGAATCACGCCTGAGTCGCCGAGCTCGCGCATGCGGGGAAGCACGTTGTCCTGCAGGTGCTCGAACTGCTTCGGCTCGCGAAAGAAGCGCGTCTCGTTCGTCGAGATGGCGTCGAACATGTGCACGCGCTCGCCGTCGCGATCGTGAAGCACGCGCTCGTAGTACGACGTGAAGTCCGTGAGTCCGAGCGCGCGCAGACGACGCGAGAGCCGGCCGCTGACGAGAGCCATCTTCACGTCCGCGAGATGGATTCCCGCCTCTTTGTAGATGAGGGTCTGAAAGAGGCGGAACTCGCGTTCCGACAGCGGCCGGATCCCGTTCGTCTGGTCCATCGATTACTCCTGCGCTCCGAGCTGCGGAAGAACGCCCGCTTCCTCGGGAATGACGATGCCGCCCTCGCTGACGGTCGCGCCGGCAGCGAGGATCTCGGTGCTCGACAACACGTGATCGATGTCGAGAATGACGATGAATTTGCCGCCGGTGGAGCCCATGCCGAGGATGCAGTCGACGCTGACGCGCGGGCCGAAGGCGGGAGGCGGCTGGATGTCATCCGCGCCGAGCTCCACGACCTGATGAACGGCGTCCGCCATCACGCCCATGATCATCGCCTCGTCATCGACACGCAGCTCGACGATGACGATGCACGTTCTGCGTGTCACCACCGTCGGCGGCAGGCCGAACTTCACCGCCAGATCGATGACCGGCACGACCGCGCCGCGCAGGTTGTGCACGCCGCGAATCCACGCCGGAGTGCCGGGCACTTTCGTGACGGCGCCGCACTCGATGATGTCGGTGACCTGGAGAATGCCGATGGCGTATTCGTCACCGGCGAGAAAAAACGTGAGGTACTGATTGCTGCTCGTCACTGCTGTCGCGGTTTGCATCGCGGCTCCCTAGAAGTGCGTGTAGTCGACGTACGGAGAGGTGGCTGCAGCGGTGCGAGCGACCGAGTCAGCGGCGACGGGATGCGTGCTGCGGAACGGAACGGTGTTCGTCGGCGGCCGCGATTCATTGCGGCGCGGGGCGACGTTCGTCTCGCGGCCGGTGTTGAAGAACGAGATCGTCTGCTGCAGCGCTTCAGCCTGCGACGACATCTCTTCGGCGGTCGAGGCCAGCTCTTCGGACGCCGAGGCGTTGCGCTGCGTGACCTGATCGACGAGGCTCATGGCGCGATTGATCTGCGCAACGCCGCCCGACTGTTCGTTCGATGCCGCGGCGACTTCGCGCACGAGGTCTGCCGTTTTGCGGATGGTCGGCACGAGCTCGGTGAGCAAACGTCCCGAACGCTGCGCGACGTCGACGCTGGACGAGGCGAGCTCGCTGATGTCTTTCGCGGCTGCCTGGCTGCGCTCGGCGAGCTTGCGAACTTCAGTGGCGACGACCGCGAAACCGCGGCCATGCTCGCCGGCGCGCGCTGCTTCGATCGCGGCGTTCAGCGCGAGGAGGTTCGTCTGATACGCGATCTCTTCGATGATCGAGATCTTCTGCGCGATCCGCGTCATCGCTTCGGCGGACTGCATGACTGCCTGCGCGCTTTCGTCGGCGTCCTTCGTTCCCTTCACGGCCATCGTTTCCATCTGGCCGCTGTTCTCGGCGTTCTGCGTGATCGACGCGCTCATCTCCTGCAGGCTCGAGGTCGTTTCCTCGACGGATGACGCCTGCTGGCTGGTGCCCTGCGAGAGCGCCTGCGCGCTGGCGGAAACCTGCGACGACGCGACCGTCAGCGATGCGGCGCCGGAGCGCACTTCGCCGATGATCTCGGTGAGACGCGTGATCATGTTCGAGAGCGCCTGACCGAGCGCGTCGCGATCGGAACGCGGCGAAACGCGAACGCGCAGATCGCCGGCCGCGATGCCTGCCGCTGCGGCGACCATCGCGTTGTTCGAATCGATCATCCGCTTCATCGCGCCGAAGAGCGTTCCGGTTTCGTCTTTGCCGGTCACTTCGATCTGCAGATCCGACTCACCGTCGGCGAGCTTGCCGGCGATGTCGACGACTTCGAGGATCGGACGGGTGATGCTGCGCGTGACCGCGACCGTCATCAGCAGCACGATCACGATGCCGGCGACGAAGATGATCCACATCGTGGTGCGCGTCCGCGATTCGACGTCGGCGACGACTTTCTCTTTCGCATTCATCCGCTCGACGTTCTTCGCGGAGAAGGTTTCAGCAGTCGTCTCGAGCCGGCGGATCTCGTCTTTGAACGGCGCGATGGCGAGGTTCGCCGCTTCCGTGCTTCGAATTTTTCCCGACGTGATGCCTGCCGCGATCGGCACGAAGCCGTTCGTGTACGTCGTCAGGTCGTCGCGCATGCTGCGCACCGCTTCTTTGTCTTCCGCGAGCGTGATGATGCGGTCGAGTGCGTCGAGATTGGTGACGAGCTGCTGATGCTCGTTGTTCCACTTCGCGGTGTACTCGGCGATTTTGTCGGCGTTGCCGATGTTGAGGAACGTGTCTTTTTCATAGCGGCGAAGCGAGAGTGAGTTGACCTCGGCCTGCGCGGCCTGCTCCATCAATTTCGCGTCGATGTGCAGGATTGAGTAAGTCGTCTGCACCGTGCGTGAAAGGCCCCAGAATCCAGCGGCGGCGACGATGGCCACCAGGATGAGCGTTACGGCGAACGCGGTCGCCAGTCTCTGTCCGATTTTCCAGTTGCTGAACATTGTTCGACTCCCTTTTTTTTGTTTAGCTTGCGAGTGATTGACGGTGAGCGGCTTCCGCGGCGCGGCGAATGATTTCGCCGGCGTCGAGAATCAGGGCGACACGCCCGTTGCCGAGGATTGACGAGCCGGAGACGCCGGACACCTGCCGGAGAAAACGACTCATCGGTTTCATGACTACCTGGCTGCTGCCGAAGAGGTGATCGACGATGACGCCGGCGCGTCCGTGTTCGTGTTCGACCACGACCACGTTTTCGCGCTCGGTGCGCGCCGAGGTGAGACCGAACAGCTCCTGCAGGCGAAGGCAGGGGAGCGCTTCGCCGCGCAGATCGATGACGCCCGTTGCGCCGTCGACGCCGTCCGGCAGTTCCGTGCATTCGCTGATCGTGTCGATCGGAATGACGTACGTTTCGTCCGCGACGCCGACCGCGAATCCTTCGAGGACGGTGACGGTGAGCGGCAGACGAATGTCGATCGTCGTGCCGGCGCCGCTCTGCGAATCGATGCTCATCGTGCCGCGCAGCGATTCGACGTTGCGGCGGACGACGTCCATGCCGACGCCGCGTCCGGAGAGATCGGTGACTTCGTGCGCCGTCGAAAATCCGGGACGCAGAGTCATGTCGCGCAGCTCCTGGCGGGTGAGCCGCTCCGGGTCGATGCCGAGCGCGCGGCAGCGTTCCGCGATGCGCGCTTCGTTCAAGCCGGCGCCGTCGTCGGCGATCCGGAAGAGGATGCCGCCTGCCTGATGCGAGGCGGTGATGCGAATGACGCCGACCGGATTCTTGCCGGCGGCGGCGCGGACGGACGGCAGCTCGATGCCGTGGTCGACCGCGTTGCGGATCATGTGCGTGATCGGATCTTTGAGCTGCTCGATGACGGTCGTGTCGACTTCGACGTCTTCGCCTTCGAGCACGAGCGTGACGCGCTTGTTCTGCGAAGCCGCGAGGTCGCGCACGATGCGGTGGAAGTGGCGGAGCGACGGCCCGACCGGCACGAGGCGAACGTTCATGATCGCTTCCTGCAGATCGAAGCTGAGGCGGTCGAGCTCGCGAACGGCGTCGAGCGTTTTCTCATCGCGCGTTTCTTCGATGAGCTGACGCACGTTGCCGCGCGCGGTGGCGATCTCGCCGGCGAGATCCATCATCCGATCGAGCTTGTCGATGCCGACGCGAAGGTTGCGGACGACCTGCGCGCGAGTCGTTTGCACGGTCGTCGCGCCGCGCGTCGGATCGACGGTTCCGGCTTCCGCCCAGCGGCTGACGTGCAGCAGCAGTGCGGCCTGTGATTCGGTGAGCGTGCCGTTGCCCTGCACCGAGCGGACGGAGACGTCGCGCAGTGCATCGACGACGTCGAGCAGCTGGCTGACACGCGCGGCGTTCGCATCGACGCGGCCGTCGCGCATCCCTTCCAGCAACTCTTCCATGACGTGCGCGAAGCGCGTCAGAT
>Ga0070701_10000205_pt1 | contig 18418 bp, 11 predicted proteins | sample KBSK5102metaG_FD_65451 | JGI IMG/M metagenome (GOLD analysis project Ga0070701, IMG submission 65451) | Corn, switchgrass and miscanthus rhizosphere microbial communities from Kellogg Biological Station, Michigan, USA - KBS K5-10-2 metaG | ecosystem: Host-associated > Plants > Roots >... | reverse complement strand
AGCGTGCACGCTGCTGTGAGCAACGTCTGCTATTTTTTGCGGCAACAACACACGGAGGAGAGCTCATGAAAGCACGTCACGTCATCATCACCACTCTGCTGTTCGTCTTCGGCATCGCCATCGGCTACGCGGGTGCGCGCAAAGTCGACACGAACAGCTATCACTCGAAGTCGAAGCAGGAAGCGGCGAAAGCGCTGCTCGAACAGGCGCGCCAGCAGGCGGGCAAAGGCAGCTGGGAACGCATCGCCGTCGGCCGCGTCTACTACCTCGGCGGCATGAAGGCCGAGGGGCAGGCGATCTTCGATGAAGTGCTCGGAAAGAAGCCGGAGTCGAGCGATCTGTTCCGCGTCGCGCGCGTCTATCGCGAGGCCGGCGAATGGCCGAAGGCGAAGGCGATGTTCGATCAGTACATCAAAGACAATCCGAAGGATGAGAAGGGACTGGCGGAAGTCGGTTCGTACTATCTGCTGAACGGCGACCGCGCCGCGGCCGAGGAGCTGTTCGATCGGTCGTTCAAGCTGGAGTCGGAGATGTGGGCGACGGTGAGCGCAGCGGGAGCGTACCTCGGCGTCGCGCCGCAGGAATGAGCGGCCACGGGCCGCTGCGCTGGTTCGCAAGCGTCGGCGAACGGCTTCGCGGCGGATCGTCGCGAAGCTTCGCGCGGCGCGTTAGAAGCGCGCGCCGAGTGAGAAGCGGTAAGTGCGCGGTCTTTGATATGCGAGGTCGTTGAGCGGCTGGCCGAAATTCGCGGCGAGCTGGTAGTTCGCGCCCATCGCGGTGCACGTGGCGGCGGCAGCGCCGCGCGGGCACTCGATGGGCGTTTGCGTTTTCGGATTGAACGGCGCGAACGTCGCCGACGTCGCCGCGGTACTGACGGTCGTGCCGAGCCGCTGCGGATCGGCGATCGCGTCGTTGTTGAAGATGTTCAGCAGATCGCCCTGCGCGAACAGTTCCGCCGCGCCGACGCGAATGCTGTAGCGCAGCGCGAGATCGGTCGAGTGAATGTTGTCCGTCCGCAGCGCGCCTCGCTCGCTGAAATAATAGAGACCGTTCGGAATCGAGTTGTATCCGGGATTCGCCGGCGCGCCGCTGTAGCGCGTGAGATTGATCGGACCGGAGATCGAGTACGGCAGCCCTGAATCGAAACTGTGCAGCACGGAAAGTGAAACGCCGTGCAGCGTGTATCCGGCCCACGCGCGCAGACGATGACGCTGATCGCCGGCGAGATAACCGACAGGCGTCGCGCGCTCGTACGCGAAAAACTCGGGATAGAACATCGACGGATCGATGTTCGTCGCGGCGCCGCTCGTCGCGCTCTCCCCTTCATCGTTGCCGCGCAGTTTCGACCACGTGTAATGCAGTCCTGAATCGAATGCGCCCGCCGACCAGCGAGCCTGCAGCTGCACGCCGCGGTACGTGCGCTCGACGTTGTCGCTGTTGCGGATGAGCGTGAGATCGACCGGGATGCCGAGGGGCGTGTTCGTGCGCTGCGTCGCGGTGGTGACGCTCGCGGCGTAGAAGTCGCGCCAGTCGCGATGAATGAGATCGGCGCGAACGTAACCGTTGCGTCCGACCTGCATGCCGTAGCCGAGCGTCAGCTCGCGCACGTACGGCGACGCGAGCGTGCCGTCGAAGTACGTCGAGTATCCCGGAATGCTGCGCGTGCCGTTCGCGCGAAGGTTGTTCGCGGCACGATTGTCCGTGCCGCCCTGTGTGTTGTTGAAGTACGCAAACACGCTGCGGATCACGTCGGCGAGCGGCGTGTTCAGCTCGCGATCGTTGATGGCCGGGCCGCGATAGACGAAGTCGATCGACGCCGCGTTGCCCGCCGCCTGATTCGATGACGCGATGCTGTCGGCAATGCGCGATGAGTACTCGCCGAACGATGCGTTGATGCGATGCCGTCCGTCGCCGCTCACGTCGAACTGCACCGCGAGACGCGGCGCGAGCCGCTTGTCATCCGAGCTCACGACTCCATCCGCATCCTCGGCGTGATTGCGATCGAAGCGCGCGCCGAGCGAGACCTGCCAGCGGCTGCCGATCGACCAGACATCGTTGATGAACGCCGAGTCGGTGCGCAGCTGATTTTCGCGCGCCGCGACGAGCACGGGAGTCCAGCGGATGAACGAGCCGCCGCCGGTCGCATTCGTCGGCGTGATGACGGGATAGAGCACGCCGTCTTTCGCCTGCAGCCGCGTCACGAAGAGGGAGAAGTCGCTGCCCGACTGATGGTTGTTCGCGTAACGCCGCTCGTTGAACCGATCGACGCCGCCGACGACGTCGTGCGTTCCGAAACGTCCGGTCTGCGCGAATTGATGCGCCTTCAGCAGGACGTCGTCGTTGTCGCGCCGCTCGACGTCGCACGCGCCGCAGAGCGTCGGCGAGTTGAAGCGCGTGTTGTTGTTCGCGCGATCAAGCAGCAGCGTGCCGCCGACGAGATCCGTCGCGAACGAACCGCTCCGATCCTCGAACCTCCGCGCCGAGTAATGCCCCTCGGCCAGAAAATTCGGTCGGAACACGCCGTCGTAATGCACGGCGATCAGCGACTCGGGATCTTCGCGCGTCGTGAGACTCGCCTCGTCGTAAACGTTCGCGTTGAAGCGGACGTTCGTCCCTTTCGTGTTGATGCCGAAGTACGACGCGGCGACGTTGTGATTCGCGGCGGGTTGCGCGGTGAGCTTCACCTCGTAGCGCTTCTGATCGTTGCCTTCCGTGTAGTTGATCGACGGCAACGCGGCCGATGCGGGATTCGCGAACGCCGGAACGGCGATCGTCTGCCGCGCGGTGTCGTTCTTCGCCCAGCGTCCGGCGGTGAAGAACCAGACGCGATCGCGAATGAGTCGGCCGCCGAGCGTCGCTTCCCACACGTGGCTCAGCGACGATTCGCGCGCTTCGAGCGCCGGCGTTTGCGCCGACCAGGAAGGATTCGAAAGTGAATCGCGGATCGACGCGCCGAGCTCGTTGCCGCCAGACTTCGTGATCGTGTTCACGACCCCGCCGCTGAAGCGGCCGTACTCGGCGGAGATCGCGCCGGTCAGCAGCGTCGTCTCCTGAATCGCGTCCTCGACGTACATCGGCCGCATCTGCCCGCGCGTGTTTTCCGTGACGACAACGCCGTTCACGAGCACGAGGTTGTCGTAGCCGGGACCGCCGGAGATCTGCAGCTGGCCGTTTGACAACACGTTCGCGGTGACGCCCGGCGCGAACTGCGCTGTGGCGAGTTGATTGCGCGGCACGGGCAAACGTTCGATGAGTTTCAGCGGGAGGTTCGTCGAGACCTGCGGCGTCTCGAGGACGGAGGGATTCGGCGCGGTGACGGTGATGTCTTCGACGTACGGCTCCGCCATTCTCACGTCGGCGCGCGCGACCTGCGAGAGCCGCAGCGTCGTATCGACGACAGTCGTGATCATCCCGTCGCGTGTGAACGTGACGTGATATGCGCCAGGCGGAAGCGCCGCGAAGTTGTACGCACCGTTCTCGCCCGTGACCGCGGTGCGCGTCCCCTGCAGCGCGGGCGACGCGATCGTGACCGTGACGCCGTCGAGCGGCTTTTCGCCGCGGTGATCGGTGACCGTTCCGGTCAGTGCCGCCGTCGTCTGCGCGAGCGCCGAACCACCGAGCAGGAGGCCGAAGAGAGTGAGCAGAACTCGAGTGCGCATTGTTTACATCTTAAGACGGTGCGCGCGGGTCGCGCGTGAAGCGTGGCGGCGGTGGAATATCACCCCGCCCGCCGACGCTTAACCCGCCTTGACCGCGCGAGATACGACGATGTATCTTCCGCGTCCCTCGCACCACGGCGCATTCGTCTAGGGGTCCAGGACGCCGCCCTCTCACGGCGGTAACACGGGTTCGAATCCCGTATGCGCTACCAAAATGCCAGCTCTTCCGGCGCACGGTCAATGCATCCGCCGACAGGCGCCGCAACGCCACGGCCGCCGCGGGGTCGAGGTCGTCCGCTACGGGACAAATGTAGTTCAGCGACTCCCGCGCGAGCCTCGTTCGGCGCGCGGCAGCGAGCGCACGGACGGTCAACATGTTGTCCCGGCCGTCGACGAAGTGGCCGCGCGTCTTTTCGCCGGCCGGCGTGATTTTTTCGATGCGGCCCTCGCCGGCGTCCTGATAAACCGTACGTCCGGCGCAGATGGTCGTCGCGAGTTCGCGCTGCTGCCGCTCGGATGCGATCCGGCGCAGTACGGCAAGGACGTTGCGCCGCGTGAGCGGCGGAAGTTCGAGCTCGCCGTGGCCCGCGCGCCTGAGGCTTACGACATCTTCATGGCGGAGGATCGACTCGACGTCACGGCCGAGGCGCGCCATCCGGCCAGTCGGCACCGGCATCCCGAAAAGCGCAATCCCGTACGCGCAACTCATATGAATCGCAGCCGTCTACCGACGAAATGTCACGCGGCCTTCGCCGTCGCGAAGATCAACCTGCCGTGCGACACCGCCCAGCACCACCTCATACACACCGGCCGGCAGTCGCCACAGCCATTCCGATGGTTGCGAGGGTCGCGGCTGGAACGCCGCCACGCGCCAGAGCAGCGCACTGATGTCGACTCCCGCGATGCGAATTCGCAGCTCATCGGGCCGCGTCTGTTCCGGAACGAGCACGTGAATCGGCGTCTCGGCGACGAGCGCGATCGGATGTTGCTGCGAATCGCCGGCCTCAATTGTGAACGCGGCAATCGTTCCGCCCTGCGCGCTCGACGCCGCGACGATCAGCGTTCCCGGCGTCAGACCGGAAATCTCGAACGTGCCATCCGTTTCGCTGAGCACCGATCCGGCGAAGCGTCCCGCGCCGGTTTCGAGCTGCCATTGCACCGTCAGGTCACGCGACGGCAGAACGCCGCGGAACGTGAACGCTGATCTGCTCAGTTTGACGTGAAGCATCTCACCGCCGGAACTGAGCGGTTGGGTCACGGCAGGGTAATCCGCGTGCGAAACGCGGACGCGCGCCGCTTCTTCCGGCGCGCTGCCCAACTCGAACCGGCCGGCGTCATCGGTCGCCGTCCGTTGAACGGCGGTGCCACGCACATCCTCCAAGACGACCGAGGCACCGGAAATCGGCTGTCCCGATTTCGCGTCGGTCACGTCGCCGAAGATCGGTGTCGCATCGAAGTCCGTCGTCGCATCGAAGACCGGAACGTCCGGAATGACGATGCGCCGCGAGCGGGCCGAATCTCCCTGCCACCATGTGAAGCGATAAGCGCCGGGCTTCACGTCTTCGAACACGAAGAAACCCGTCGAATCGGTCGTCACGAGGTTGTCGTGGGCGGCCTTGCCGAGTATCTGTTCGACGACCGTTCGTCCCTGCTCATCCGTCCTCTGGCGAACAACGGTCAGCCGCGGCGACTCCTCCTCCGCAATCGGAAAGAGCGAGATCTTCGAATCCGCGATTGGCACATGGCCGCGAGTCGCGAAGCCTCGCACGAGAACGCCGCCAATCTCGATTTCGACTGTCGTGTCGTCGCCGCATTTTCCGGCTTCAAGCGAAACGGCCCGAGCGGCCACCATGCGATGATCGATGCGAATCACCGCCGTGTAATCGTCGCCGGCCAGGTCGGTAAAACGTGTTCCGCCGTCCTCCTCGGTGCTTCTGATGATGACGTCGGCCTCATCGTCGGCCGTTCCGCGATGGAGCTCAACAGGTGTTCGAGAGACCGGCTGTCCATCTCGTATTACGCGAACGCGAAGAGCACACCCGCGCGCCAGCGCAAGCGCCCCGACATCGACATCGGCAGACACCACGAGGCCCGTCTTCACCGCAGGAGCGAAACCGGAAGCTCGAACGGAGAGCGAGTACGTTCCCGCACTTACGGGCAGTTCGAAATGACCGTCCTCATCGACGGACCCTTCGAAGAGCGTGGAATTCCGCTCTCCGGCATTCCACTCAGGCAACTCGTCCGAGCGTGCACGAACGAGAACGTTGGTGAGCGGTGCATCGTGATCGTCCACAGCACGTCCTCTGATACGCAACGCCGATACGAGTTCGACTTCGCCGAGGTCGCGGAGCGTGTCGTTGGGACGAGGCTCGAGGTCCACGGCCGCTGTCTGATAGTCAGCCGCCTCGATGATGACCCGTTCGATGTCGCGTCGCAGCGCGGGTGTGACGAATGAACCGTCATCGGCGTTCAGCCAGCGATCGAGCGCGTGCTCCGTGCGATCCGAAAAGCTGAGGAACTGCAAACGAAATCGGGTCACCGGAGCGCGTGTCGTTGCATCGATGACGCGGCCTTTGAAGCGCCCTCCACGACTGAGCGCGATTCGCATCGACGAGGCGACGTCGCTCGGCGCGAACCAACGCTTCCAGGTCACGTAGCCGTCGCGTGTGGCGGACAGTTCCGCCTCCTCGGGAGCCGTGGCTGTGATCGCAAACGCGCCGTCACTCTTCGTCGTCACCGCCGACTGGTCGTATCGAACAGTGACGCCCGATACGGGTCTCCGATCCTCATCGACGACGACTCCGGCGATGACGTACGGCCGTCCGGGACAGAGCGCGCCGGCATCGGCGTGCATACGATCGGGAGCGAGCACGACTTCGCGAACGGTCTCTCGCCAGCCCGCGGCGCCGACAGCCAGTCGGAGCCGTCCGGCGGCGAGATCTGCAATGCGCAACGTCCCGTCGTCGCGCAACTCGACCGAGCGTGGAATGGAGACGTGGCGCGCTTCGCGAGGTTCCCATCGTGCGTTCGCTCGAAGATCGGCGGGCGTTTTTCTGCACTCGACGTGCGCGGTGATGTCCGCGGCCGGGACCGGACTCACTTCGACAGTCGGCGCGTCGCGGGCCGCGCGAACGTAACGCACGACGGGACCATACCCGCGCGCGGCCGCGATGATCACGTAACGGCGGCCGGCTGCAACCTGCTCGAACATCGCGCGCCCGTTGGGACCGAGGATGCGACTTCGGGGAATTGCAGGCGCGGGCGATGGTTCGCCGCCGGCGAGATAGACGACACCGCCGGTCACGGCGTCGTCCGACCGCGTGATCGCGACCGATTGCGAAACGAGCTCACCCTCGGCCGGCTGCGGAATCGAGTCGAGCGCGATCGTCCTGATCTTTCCCGGCACCTGCACGTCGAAGACAGTAGCGTCGGAACCACAACGCAGGACCGCGTCCGCTTTCACTGCGGGCAGCGTTTCGACGTCGAAACGGCCAATCCAATCCATTGCGTAGACGCGCAGCGCGGCATCCTGCCGAACCGTTTCGGGCACATCCACCGCGGCACCTTCACGAAGTGTGATCCGTTCCACGACCTCCGTTTCCTGCGGAACGAATCCGGGATGAATGGCGAGCAAACGACCGGCGAAATCAGACGGAATGGCGACACGGCCGTCGTCATCAGACCAGAGCACCTCATATGGACCCGGTTTCCATTCGATCGCGAGAACTACCGCGGCATGACGGACCGGCGCGCCGCCGGCGCTTCGCAACTCCGTCGTCCGAGCGACTCCCGGCAGGGAAAGCAGGCACACCGATAAGAAGGCGGCGGCGTCAGCGAATCTGGTAGACGAAAACCTCATAGCTGAGCGACGGATGCTTCCCTTTTGCGACGAGAACGTACACGCGGTCTTCGCCGTCACCCCGAATGTGCAGAGGAAAAGCACCCGTGACCGGAGCAATGTTCAGCGATGCCGCCGCCGAAGCAGTCGCCGCGCCGTCTTTGTAATAGCGAAGCTGCACCTGATGCTCCTTGCCGGGCGTTCGCGTGGCCACGACGACGCCCGCACGCGCAGCCGCTACTCCCTCGATGACCGTTTGCCCGTTATAGAAGTCGTAAAACTTCGTGCGATCCATTCGAATCTGCAGCTCGTTCGCAGGCAACGTCGCGCGCGGAACGCCGAGTCCCGCAAGAGGGATGGCCTTCGCCGATGCAGTTCCGTTCGAGACGTACAACACCGGCTCGTACGGAGTCATGTAATAAGCAGCGGTCCTCGACCCGTCGACAAATTGCCGCGCATAGAGGAGCCACAATTTGTCGTCTTTGATGTTCAGCAGGCAGGTGGCCGATGAGGCGGAGGCCTCGAAATCGGTCGAGAAGAAAACGCACCGTTCGCCCTTTACCTTCGGCATCAGCGAACCGCCGCCGACAATGCGTCCGCCGCTCGTCGTCAATGCACCGGCCTGGAACGTTCGCAGGACGTCATCGGATTGGCACTCGCCTTCACGTCCAAACCGCATCAGATGCTGGCGGTCCCAATCGAACAGCACAAAGCCGTCCATCGTCGCGATGACGGCTGCCGGCGCGGCAATCTCGCAATACCGCTTTCCGGGCTGGGAGTAAGAATCGATTGCGTTGCCACTCGCGTCGATGCGAACGACAAGCGGAGCTTCCGAATCGACGACGAGGAGATTCCCGCGGCGATCGATATCGAAACCCCTGATGTTGCGAAATAAACCCTGAATCGGGAACCGCGCCGTCAGGCGCAGTTCTTCGGCGCGGAGAGTTCCCGCGCCGAAGATGGCGAACGCAAAGACGACTAGCAGTGGATGACGACGCATCCGTAATCCGAGATCGTCCCGCAGCTTCCTCCGCTGTAAGTCGCCCAGTAGCACGCACACCCTAAATCACATCCGCCGACGCGTGCGTACGCGGAGGCGGAAGCCAGCATGAGAACGAAAGCCAGTATGAATCCCTTGATACGTCGGGTCATGATCGTTTCCTTTCGTCTTGCAATTTTCCGGGGTGGCAGAAGCGTAACGACAGCGGCGACAGGAGTCAATCATTCACGCTCTCGTCAGTTCCGGCACGATCAGGGCGCGGCCCTTCCGCCGATCCGTCCAATAACCGGTCACGTGTCCCATTTTCCGTGGTCGCCAACCGGCTTCCGTCCGTGAAACATTGGCTCGGCTCTTGATGGCGATCTTTCAAAATGGCAGCAATGTTAAAAGCAATTATGTCCTGCCGCCTGTTATCGCCGCACGAATCGAGGGAAATGGAATGAACGAGACCGAAGTCGACCGCGGCAATCGCGGGAATGTTGCGGATGACGATCGGGCGGCGATGGAAGGGCGATACCGCGGGCTGCTCGAAGCCGCTCCTGACGCGATGATCGTCGTCAATGAAGCCGGTGCCATCGTTCTGCTGAACGTGCAGGCGGAAAAACAGTTCGGCTATCACCGGGACGAGCTGCTGGGCCAGCAGGTAAAAAACATCATTCCGGAAGGGTTTGCCGAGCGACTGATTGCCGACGGAACCCGCTCCGCTGCAGAAGCGCTGGCGCAACAGATCGGCACCGGCATCGAGCTCGTCGCGCGGCGCAAGGACGGCACCGCGTTTCCGATCGAGATCATGCTCAGTCCTCTGCAGAGTGCCGAGGGGATTTTGGTCACGGCGGCGATTCGCGACATCACCGTCCGCCGCGAAGCCGAAACGCATCTGGCGGCGATGCAGAAGGTCCGCAGCAGGATGGAAGAAGAGCTCCGCGACAGTGAAGAACGCTATCGCCTGCTGCTCGACGGCGTGCGCGATTACGCCATTTACATGCTGGACGCCAAAGGCGCGGTGCTCACCTGGAGCTCCGCCGCCGAGCGCATGCGCGGATATACGCCGGACGAGATCATCGGCCGCAATTACGCCTGCTTTTTTCCGCAGGACGAGATCGATGCCGGACGCCCCGAGGAGATTCTGCGGCTTGCGGCGGCGTCGGGGCGGCATGCGGAGCACTCGCTGCGCGTCCGTAAAGACGGGTCGACGTTTCTGGCGAGCCTCACCTTCACTGCATTGCGCGACGCGGCAGGTCATCTTCGCGGCTTCAGCGAATTCAGTCACGATCTGAGCGAGCGCAGAGAGTCCGAGGCGCGATATCGCGGACTGCTCGAAGCGGCGCCTGACGCAATGGTCGTCGTGAATACCGCCGGCGAAATCGTGCTGTTGAACGTTCAGGCGGAAAAACAATTCGGCTATCACCGCGACGAGCTCGTCGGCCAGCAGGTCACGAACATCATCCCCGAGGGATTTGCGGAGCGTTTGATTGCGGACGGGACGCGTTCGGCGGCCGACGCGCTGGCGCAGCACATCGGCACCGGCATCGAGCTGCTGGCACTGCGCAAAGACGGCAGCGAATTTCCGATCGAGATCATGCTGAGTCCACTCGGCATCGGCGAGGAAATCCTCGTCACCGCCGCGATTCGCGACATCAGCGTTCGTAAAGCCGCCGAGACGCGGCTCGTCCACATGGAGGAGCGATATCGCGGATTGCTGGAAGCCGCTCCTGACGCAATGGTCGTCGTCAATGAAGCCGGCGAGATCATTCTGCTGAACGTGCAGGCCGAAAAGCGTTTCGGCTACCGGCGCGACGAACTGCTCGGGCAGCAGGTGAAGAACATCATTCCCGACGGATTTGCGGAGCGTTTGATCGCCGATGCGCTGCGCTCGGCCGCCGACGCGCTGGCGCAGCAGATCGGCACCGGAATCGAGCTCACTGCGCGGCGCAAAGACGGAACCGAATTTCCGATCGAGCTGATGCTCAGCCCGTTGGAGAGCACGGACGGCATTCTCATTACGGTCGCAATCCGCGATATCTCCGCGCGCAGAAAGGCCGATGCCGATTTGCTCGCGAAAGTCGATGAGCTGAACCGCTCGAATGAAGAGCTCCAGCAATTCGCGTATGTCGCGTCACACGATCTGCAGGAGCCGCTGCGGATGGTCGCCAGCTACACGCAGCTGCTGTCCCGACGCTACAAAGGAAGACTTGACGCTGACGCCGACGAATTCATCGCATTCGCAGTCGACGGCGCAAACCGGATGCAGCGGCTCATCCAGGACCTGCTCGAATATTCGCGGATCGGCACCAAAGGCCGCGCGCTCGCGGCTACATCGAGCGAGAACGCATTGACACAGGCGCTGGTGAATCTCAGGGGCGCCATCGAAGGCGGAAAAGCGACGGTCACTCACGATCCGCTTCCTGTCGTCGACGCAGACGAGTCGCAGCTCATCCAGTTGTTCCAGAACCTCATCGGCAACGCGATCAAATATCAGTCGGCGGGCGTCCCGCGGATTCATATTTCCGTGACACCGGACGAAGACCGGTCGCTGTTTTCCGTACAGGACAACGGCATTGGAATCGAAGAGAAGTACTACAGCAGGATCTTCGGCATGTTTCAGCGACTGCACGGCCGCGACGAGTTCGCCGGTACCGGCATCGGGCTGGCGATCTGCCGAAAGATCGTGGAGCGTCACGGCGGGGAAATTTCGGTGCAATCACGCACCGGACATGGTTCCACGTTCACTTTTTCACTCATCACGAGCGAGGCCGCATGAAGAAGGTCATCGGAGGAGACGGCAACATGATCAACGTTCTATTGGTAGAAGACAGCCCGGGCGACGTGCGGCTGACGCAGGAAGCCTTCCGTGATGCGAACGTCACCATTCACGTCGCTGCCGACGGAGTCGAGGCGATGTCGTTTCTCCGCCGCGAAGGTATCCACAGTGCGGCCGTTCGTCCCGACCTCATTCTGCTCGATCTCAATCTCCCCAAGATGGATGGCCGCGAAGTGCTGATGCTCATCAAGGCCGATGACGATCTGCGAACGATCCCTACGGTGATCCTTACGACTTCCGAAGCGGAAGCGGACATCGTAAAGAGCTATCAGCTGCAGGCGAACTGTTACCTGAGCAAACCGGTCCAGCTTGAAGCGTTCGACAATCTGGTACAGAGCATCAACGATTTCTGGCTCACGAAAGTGAAATTGCCGAAGCCACAGCAGGTTGCGTGACCCGCGCGATCGCCAGCGTTCTCCTCGTCGAAGACAACGCAGGTGACGCGCGGCTGCTTCGCGAAATGCTGAACGAGGAACGCTCCGCGGAAACGGCCCTCGTGCATGTGAAAACGATGCAGGCCGCGGAAGCGCATCTCGCCTCGAACCGGCCTGACGTCATTCTTCTGGACCTCGGATTGCCCGACGCACACGGACTGGAAGCTCTTACACGCGCGCATGCGGCTGCGCCCGGCGTGCCGGTCGTGGTGCTGACGGGATTCGATGACGAGCTGGTGGCCACAAGGGCATTACAGCAGGGCGCCCAGGATTTCCTGATCAAAGGGCAGGTCGATACGCGCTCGCTTCTGCGAGCTCTTCGCTATGCCATTGAGCGCTGCGTTCTGGAAGAAGCGCTGGGACGAGAGAAAGAGCACGTCCGCATCGGCGAAGCCGCGCTGCGCGAAGCGGAATTGCTCGGGCAGAAGTCGGCTGCCGACGCCTCCAGTGCCGCCAAAAGCGAATTTCTCGCGCAAATGAGTCATGAGATCCGCACGCCGATGAACGGCGTTCTCGGTATGGCTTCGCTGCTGATCGACACGACTCTTACGCCGGAGCAGCGTGAGTATGCCGAGACCATTGAGAGCTCGGCGACCGCTCTGCTGGCGATCATCAATGACATCCTGCATCTGTCGACGATCGAATCCGGCAAGATGGTGCTCGATCATTCACCGTTCTCTTTACGCCGGACGGTTTCCGCCGCCGCGAAGGTCCTCGCGGTCGTCGCCGCGCAGAAGCCGATCGAGCTGATCGTCGATATTCAGGCAGATGTGCCTGACGCTCTCGTCGGCGATGCCACGCGCCTGCGGCAGATAATTCTCAATCTCGCAGGCAACGCCGTGAAATTCACCGATCACGGACAGGTGGTCGTCAGCGTGAGAAACGGTTCGGCGGCCGTCAATTCAGCGATGCTTCATTTCACCGTCGAGGATACGGGCGGCGGCATTCCTGAAGATCAGATCGACCGACTTTTCGAAGCGTTCGAACAACTGGACTCCTCCGATGCACGAAGCCACGGCGGATCCGGTCTCGGACTGGCCATTACGCGCCGCCTCGTCGAATTGATGGGCGGAAAAGTGTGGGCGGAAAACGTTGCGGGCGGCGGCTCGAAGTTTCATTTCAACGTCGCATTCAAAACGGGAGAGACGAGCGCGCCGGTCAAAGATCTTGCCGGCCGGCGCATTTTCGTCGTCGACGACAACCAGTCGTGTCTTGATGCGGTCGCCGGAATGCTCAACGCGCATGGTGCGGAGTACCGGGCATTTCTCGAGTGTGACGATGCGGCGCTCGCTTTCGGATCTGCGCCGCTGGCGATGGACGATTTACTGCTCGACGCGCTTCTCCCCGATTGCGGGGATCAGTCGCCCATCGAACGGACACTCGCCTGCGGCGTGCGTCCGGAGCAGCTCGTCCTGCTCGTTTCGGCAGCGCAGCTGGGAGCCGCTGCACGGCAAAGCCAGCGCTACGGAATTACCCGTTACCTCGTAAAGCCCGTCGCTGAAGAGCGCCTCATCGAAGTAATCCTCGGAAAGTCCCGAGCCGTCGACATGCAACCGGCGCTGACGGCGAACGTAGTGGCCCGCCCGTTGCGCGTTCTGGTTGCCGAAGACAACCTCGTGAATGTGCGCGTCATTACTCACCTGCTGGAACGCGACGGACATACGACGATGGTGGCGTCCAATGGCCGTGAGGCGGTCGATGCATTTCGGCGGCATTCGTTCGACATCGTGCTGATGGACGTACAGATGCCCGAGATTGACGGACTGGCGGCGACGCACAGTATTCGCGAGATGGAGCGCCCGCTCGGTCTGCACACGCCGATCATCGCTTTGACTGCAAACTCCGCCGACGGAGACCGCGACCGATGCATTGAAGCCGGCATGGATGGCTATGTTTCCAAGCCGATCCGGCTCGAGGAGCTGCGAAACGCCATTGCCGTCGGGATGATGACCGTCGCGCCGGAGTCAATGACGCCGAACGTGTTCGAAAACGCGACAGGTGACTGATTGGCGCACGCCGGCTCAAAGACGACAATACCGCCAAGTCGTCCATACGCAGTGCTTTAAGAATTTAACGACGGCGGCCCCGTCATTGCTCCTGTAAAGCCAGGAGCTCACTATGACAATCCCCGACATGGCCGTCACACCCGTGCACCACATCGCGATGGTTTCATGCCTCAATTGCCGTTCGTACTTCGACGCGGTTGCGGCGCCGTTTTGCGGATGCATCGCACGCGAGCGCACCTTTACCTGTCCCCATTGTGCCGGTTGCGCATGCAATGCCTCTTACGGTCAGCGCGAGAGTTTTGCCGCCGGAATCCCTCCGGTGCTGAACGAGCGCCGCCGCAGAGAGCGCGCCGAAGGCATTGGCCGGCTGCAGGCGACGAAGCCGGGGATGGTTCAGCGCCCGTTCGCGCTGATTGTCGATGACGACCCTCTCGTGCTCGTCGTTGCCGAGCGAGCCGTACGCGCCGCCGGTTACAGCACGATCGTTACTCGCAGTCCCGAGGAGGCGTTCGTCATTGCGGAGGCACTTGTGCCGGACCTCGTGCTGACCGACGCATTGATGCCGCTCCTCGACGGCCGCGAGCTTTGCAGGCGTCTGAAAAACTCCGAATTGACGAAGAACGTGAAGGTGATCGTCATGTCCGCGCTCTATCGCGGGATCATTCACAGAAACCGCGCGTTCAAGGAGTTTTCTGTCGACGAGTTCCTCTCGAAGCCGATCAAGCCGGCCGTACTTCGCGACGCACTGGACCGCCTGCTTCCGCGCGTCGCGCAGGCGCGGCTGCACTTCAGCGAATTGCAGGTCGCATCGTGAGCGCCGTCGGGGAGCCCCAATACGTCCGACGCTCCGAGCTGATCGAAATGTTCGAGGGTGACGCGGAATTCGTTGATGACCTGGCCGCGCAATTCACGGCGCAGTGCCGCGTCGCGCTGAACGACATGAATGACGCGCTCGCTGCCCGCGACTTGTCCCGCGTGTCACGGCTCGCGCATGCGCTCAAAGGTTCCGTCGCGTATTTCGATCCCGGATACGGACAGGCGATCCTCCGGACCATTGAACGCATTTCGCCGGACCAGCCGGAACGTCTTCGCTCGCTCGTCAATGCGCTCGAGACGCGTATGGAGCGACTGACACGACATCTCGCGGTCGCGTTTCCGCGCCCGGCAGCTTCGTTCGCGATTCACTGATCAACCGGCAGTGCGCGGACGAGTTTCGCTTGCGACACGCAATTCGCGGGCGAGATCCGGCAGTTCGAAAGGCTTCTGCAGGAAATGCCATCCTTCCCGCGCTGCATTCGTGCGCATGCTGTCGTCGACATAACCCGACATCAGCACCACCGTCACCTCGGGCCACCGCTGCCGGAGGATACGAACCACTTCCGTACCGGGGATTCCCGCCAGAGTCACGTCGGAAAGAATGAGATCGGGAACCCTGTCATGGGACAGCGCAATTGCTGCCTCCCCGCTTTCGACGGCGGTTACCTCGTATCCGATCATCTCCAGCACGATCGACAGTCCTTCTCTTACATCTGCGTTGTCCTCGACGAGCAGCACGTGGCCGCTCATCGAGGGGACGTGATCGTCGGTCGCGGGGCGGTAGTCGTTCTGATCGGTTTGATTCGAGCGCGGCAGAATTACGCGAAAGCAGCTGCCGGCGCCGAGCTGGCTTCGGACTTTGATGGAACCGCCGTGTTTTTCGACGATCCCGTGCACGACGGCCAGTCCGAGACCCGTTCCCGTTCCTGATTCCTTCGTCGTAAAGAACGGCTCGAAGAGATGGACCTGTGTTTCTTCGCTCATCCCTTCGCCCGAATCCTCGACCTCGAGAAATACATCATCGCCGACAGTACCGGTTCGGAGAGTGAGCACGCCGGAGTTATGGAGTGCGTCTCTGGCGTTGATCGCGAGGTTCAGCAGCACCTGCTGGATCTGTCCTCCGTCGCCATCGATTGGCAGCAGCTCGGGAAAGAGGTCCGTAACGATTTCAATCGTCTCCGGCACCAGCAGCCGCAGCAGAGAAGCAGCTTTGCGCACCTCGTCTCCGAGATCGAGCCGCGATTTTTCCATTGAACCGTGCCGCGAAAAGAGCAGGAGCTGTTGTGTCAGTCCTGCCCCGCGCCGAATCAGCGACTCCATTTGCGATCCGATTTCCGTGACGTCGGAAATCGGGGAACGGAATCGCACCACGGCCGTCATCGACATCAGAGCCTGAAGCAGATTGTTGAACTCGTGGGCTACGCCGGCGGCCAGTTGTCCGACCGCTTCCATCTTCTGAGCCTGTCGCAGCGCGCCCTCGGCGACCTTGCGGTCGGTGATGACGATCGCGGACGGAATCAGGAACACGACTTTCCCCGAATCGTCGCGCAGAGGCTCCAGAGAAAAATCGATGTCGATGAACTGATTGCCCGCGCCGCGGGTTCGGACGTCGTAACGGGACGCTTCACCCGCCGCAGCGCGGACGATGGCCTCGCGCAGCTCGTTCTGAACGTCCGCCGAGTAGCTCCACCAGTGTGTTTCCGCGAGAGGCTTCCCTATGACGTCGTCTGCGCTCAAACCGGCGGCGACGAGTGGCGAGCGATTGATCTCGAGCACGATTCCTTCGGGGCTGAGGAGCGCGACGAACAGCGACGGACCGAGACCATTGAAGACGTCGCGCAGCCGCTTCTGGCTCTGATGGAGCGCCTCTCCGTCGTGTGTGCGCTTCGTAATGTCCTGACAAGTGCCGGTCGCGCGTACCGGTTTCCCGTCCGCGTCGAACGAAACCTGCCAGATCTCCTCGACGAACTTGATGCGTCCTCCCGGCAGCAGCAATCGGTGTTCAATGGAGAACGACTCATCGAGCTTCAGAGACGCGGCGAACGCGTCCTTCATCTTCCGGCGGTCGTCAGGATGAATTCGGACGAGGAAATCCCGCTGAATGGCTTCACCCGGAGCTGCACCCGTTTCAAAGATCCGATTCATTTCTTCCGACCAGCGAACCGCGTTCGTTCCGATGTCGGTTTCCCAGCTTCCGACCTTCGCAACGCGCTGCGCTGCGACGAGACGGAATCGTTCGATCTCCAGCTGCTGCGCCTGTTGACGCTGTTCCTGCTCGCTCTCGCGAAGTGCTTCGAGGGCGCGCTGCTTTTCCGTCATGTCGGTGATGATTCCGATGTTCCGGATGAGCGCCCCCTGCTCGTCGCGGACCTGCGCACCGCGCGCGCGAACCCACCGGATCTCGCCGTCCGGACGCACGATCCGATAGTCGATGTCGAGCGTCGCAGGCGCGTCCTGCGAGAGGAGCGCGAACGCTGCGCGGACTCGTTCGCGATCGTCGGGCAGAATGAAATCCGCCCATGCGTGAGGGTTGCCGTAGAGCAGTGCTCGCGGGCGGCCCCAGATTCGCTCGAACGCGGGACTCAGGTAGTGCAGGTGCTTCATGTCCGGAGAGCGAATCCAGAAAACGTCGAGAATGTTGTTGGCCAGTTGCTGGAACCGCTCGTGGCTCTCGCGGAGATCGCTCTCTGCCAGCAGACGCTCGGTAACGTCCTGGATCTGTCTTACGAAATAGAGAGGTTTGCCTTCCGCATCGCTGACGAGTGCAACGCTCAGCAGACCGTTGATGATGTTGCCCTGCTTGTGAACGTAGCGTTTGGCGATCTGAAACGGACGCTCATCGCCTGCGATCGCGAGGCGGATGTAGTCCTGGCTCAGCGAGAGGTCGTCGGGATGCGTGACATCGTCGACGGACTTTCCGAGCAGTTCGGAGGCGGTACGGCCAAGCAGGCGGCACAATGCCTCATTCACTCTCATCCAGCGGCGATCGACGGACACGAGCGCCATTGCGATCGGTGCGTGCTCGAAAGCAGCGGAGAACTTCTGCTCGTTTTCGCGCAGTACGTCCTCTGCGCGCCGGCGGTCGCTGATGTCTCGCGTCGATCCAACGACGAACTCCACGGAACCGTGTGCGTTGATGACCGGCGAGAAGATGTATTCGTAATGGGCGACGACGCCCGCCGGGTCGGCCATCGGCGTCTGATCGACGACGACTCCCGCCGTCTCGAAAACTTCGCGCACCTGCGCCTGAAGCCGGGCGGCCAATTCGTCCGGATAATCGAGGTCGAAGAAATTGCGGCCGACGACGGACGACAGAGGAAGCTGCAGCAGATCGAGCAGTGGCTGATTCGCAAACAGAAAGCGGCCGTCGCGATCGAAGATGTATGCGAAATCTTTGATCGACGAGAGCATCGTGCTCAGGAGCCGTTCTCTTCGTTCGGTGCGCTCCGACATTTCCGCCAGAGCGAGTTGCGAGAGCTTCCGCTCCGTTATGTCGATTACTGTGCCTCGCACTCCCTGAATCCCGCCCGCAGCGTCCCGTTCGGGTTCGCCGTGAGAAATTACCCAGCGGTGCGTTTCATCGGGACGAATCAGCTCCAGCTCGATGTCGTAGCGCTCGCCGTGTAAGCGCGTTCTGCGCACTGCCTCATCCATCGCGGCAAAGCTCGCGGGCGCGAGGACCTTCTCAAGGACCGCGTAAGAGGGCGCGTCGAGACGCGGGTCCATTCCGAAGATGCGGTAAGTCTCCGGCGACCACCGAATGCTGTCATCGGCGAAATCGACACGCCAGCTGCCGAGTCCCGCGACCCGCTGCGTTTCCTGAAGCTCGGCCTCGCGTTCTTCG
>Ga0070701_10000202_pt1 | contig 18563 bp, 13 predicted proteins | sample KBSK5102metaG_FD_65451 | JGI IMG/M metagenome (GOLD analysis project Ga0070701, IMG submission 65451) | Corn, switchgrass and miscanthus rhizosphere microbial communities from Kellogg Biological Station, Michigan, USA - KBS K5-10-2 metaG | ecosystem: Host-associated > Plants > Roots >... | reverse complement strand
TCCGCAAACGGCGACGAAGCGTTTCCCGCGATGCTGCCCGGACTCAACGTCGCCGACGGCATCCGCCGCACGAGCGGAAACACGGAGCTCTATCGGCGGCTCCTCGCCGAGTTCCGCCGCGACCTCGACGCGACGCTCGCGAAACTACGCAACGCGCAGACGTCGCAGGCCCACGATCTCCTGCACACGCTCAAAGGAACGTCCGCGACGATGGGCGCGCGCCGCGTCGCCGATCAGGCTGCCGCGCTCGAAGCCGCATCGCGCCGCGGCGAAACGCTGGAGCTCGAAGCGCTCGTCGCCGCAATCGACGAAGCGAAGCGCAGCATCGATGAAGTCACGGCGCGCATGTCGCCGCAGCAAGCGCAATCGGCCGGCAGCGCGAACCCGCAGCTCATCCCGATCGCGCGCCGCATGCGCGAACATCTCGAAGCAAACAACCTCGCCGCGATGGAGTGCTTCGAAGAACTGAAGAACGCCGCCGGCGCGCGTTGGGCGGAGCCGCTGCGCAAACTGCAGGCGAGCCTCGATCAGCTCGACTTCAGCTCCGCGCGCGCACACCTCGCCGCGCTCGAATCGCAACTGCGGCCGGAGGAATCGTGACGAGCGCGCCGCTGCAGACTTCGCGTCAGCGGCTGCTCATCGTCGACGATCAGCCCGCGAACGTGCGCGTCATGGCGGAAGCGCTGCGCGATCGGTACGAACTGTTCTTCGCGACGACCGGCACGCGCGCGATCGAGATCGCCACGAACGGCGGCATCGAGCTCGTGCTGCTCGACGTCGTCATGCCCGACCTCGACGGCTTCGAAGTCTGCCGCCGTTTGAAGAGCGACGAGCGCACCAGCCGCATTCCGGTGATCTTTGTGACCGCGCTCGAAGAGGTCGATGACGAAGCGCACGGCTTCGACGTCGGCGGCGTCGACTACATCGCGAAGCCGATTCGTCCGCCGGTCGTGCGCGCACGCGTGCAGACGCATCTCGAGCTGAAGCACGCGCGCGATCTCCTCGAATCGCTCGCGTCCATCGATTCGCTCACCGGCATCGCCAACCGGCGCCGCTTCGATTTCATCCTCGACGCCGAGTGGCGGCGATGCGCGCGCAGCGGCGCGCCGTTCTCCGTCGTCATCGTCGACGTAGATCACTTCAAGAACTTCAACGATACGTACGGCCACGCGCGCGGCGATGAATGTCTGCGCATGGTCGCGGAAACATTACGCAGCGTTGCGCGGCGTCCCGGCGACGTCGCCGCGCGCTACGGCGGCGAAGAATTCGCGCTCATTCTTCCCGAGACCGACGCCGTCGCAGCGCGCGCCGTGCTTCGCCATCTGCTCGACGGAATTCGCGCCCTGGCCGTTCCGCACGCCGCGTCTTCCTGCGCGGAGCTCGTGACGATCAGCGCCGGTGCCGTTACTCTTGTGCCGTCAGAGTCCACGCAGCCGGCGTCCGCGGTCGAAGCCGCCGATCGCCTGCTGTATGAGACGAAAGCAAACGGTCGCAATCACGCACGCCATCTCGACGTCACCAACGACGTGCGCGAACGGATCACCGCCACCTCATAGGAGCTCGCATGCAGCGCGTCACAACCCTCTTCGTCGCCATCCTTCTGACGGCTTTCGTCGCGTTCGCCGACGATCCGCCTCAGCAGGCGCGTACCGAGGACACGGAGCTGCAGGATCTTCTGAAAATCGTGCAGCAGGAAACGGAAGTCGCGACGAAGACGAAGATGAACAGCGACTACGTCCCGGGCATCGTCACCGTGCTCCAGGGCGACGAGCTTGAAGCGCAGGGAATCGCGAATGCGGGCGAAGCGCTCGGCCTCGTGCCCGGCATGTTCGCCGTGCGCGACCGCTTCTCGAATTACTCCGTGATCGCGCGCGGCCTGGACTTCCCGTTCAACTCCGGCAACATCCTGATCCTCATCAACTCCGTCCCGCTCTCGCGCCCCGACGCCGGCATCACGACCTCCGCGCTCCTGCTTCCGATCGAACAGATCGATCGCATCGAAGTGATCCGCGGTCCGGGCTCCGTCGTTTACGGCGACTTCGCGTTCATGGGACTCGTCAACATAATCACGCGCCGCGAAGGCTCGCGCGCATTCGTGCGCGGCGAGACGCCGCATCGCACGCGCGAAGGCGGCTTCGCAACCGCGTTCGACGCGGGCGGCTCGAAGTTCAGCGCCAGCGTCTCGCGCTTCAACAGCCGCGAAGCGCCGGCGCCGGTGCCGATCGCGAGCGCCGACGACAATCGCTGGTACGGAATCGGGACCTTCGAGCGCGGCGGTTTCAACCTGACCGCGGAGACCGCGCATCGCGATTACGACGGCCACATCCCCGGCAACTTCTATCGCGAAAAAAGCGGAGTGCTCGACGGCCGCTACACGCGCACGCTCGCCACGAAGCTCGACGGGACGCTGCGCGCGACCTGGCTTCGCAACACGTTCATCGGCCCCGCATCGACGTTTCACGGACACCTCCTCCGCCTCGGCGCCGACGTCGTCTGGAACGGCATGAACCGCAACTCCTGGATCGGCGGCGTCGACTACACGACATCCTCGACCGACGACGCGACGTTCGCTCCGGCGCCGCGTCCCGGCCAGCCGCTCGGACCGCAGCTGCGACTCGCGCACGATCGCAAACGCCGCATCAGCGGCGCGTATCTGCAGGACCGCATCGATCTGCGCAGCGATCTCTCGCTCACCGCCGGCGCGCGCTACGACGTCTACAGCGATCTCGATTCGCGCCTGACGCCGCGGCTCGCGCTCGCGTGGCGCCTCAGCGATCGGCACATCATCAAAGCGCAGTACGCGGAAGGATTCCGTCCGCCGACGTTCTTCGAACTGTATTCGCCGGTCGCGCCCGGAACGACCGCGCGCTACTACTTCGAAACCAACTCGACGACGGAACTCAATTACGTGTACCGCGGCGCCGGACAGGTCGGCCGACTGACGCTCTTCCGCGCGATCATCACGAACATGATCCGCCCCGGCGGCGTCATTACCGATCCGAACGCAACCGCGCAGGGCGCGGAAGCGGAGTGGTCGCAGCAGATCGGCGCGCCGCTGAAAGTCGACGCGAATGTTTCGTACACGGAGACCGAAGATCCGCGCGTGCCGGGTCCGCAGTTTCCGCGACAGCCGAATGCCGTCGCGCCGAAATGGCTCGGCAACCTCGCGCTTCTCTATCGTCCGGTTCGCAGCGTCATCCTCGGCAGTCATCTCACGCACGCCGGCGATCGGCCGGGCGGAAACGGCTTCGACCTCGTCGATTTCACGATCACGAAACAGGACATCGGTATCGCCGGTATCGACATTCGCGCCGGCGTGAAGAACGCGTTCGATCAAACGCCGCGCTTTTTTTCGCTGCGGCCGAACGGCGACTTCGACTCGACGACGTTCCCCGGACGAACGGTCTGGGTGCAACTCTCCTGGAGACGATGAGCGCCGGCCGGATCGTCATCGCCGACGACAATGGCGTCAATCGCATGCTCCTCGGCGGCATCCTCGAGCACGCCGGCTACGACGTACGCGCGGCGTCCGACGGCGCGGAAGCGCTCCGGATGATCGAGACCGATCCGCCGGAAATGGTGCTGCTCGACATTCAGATGCCGGAGCTGTCGGGCTACGACGTCAGCCGCGCCATGCGCGCGCGAACCGAGCTCGCGGCGATTCCGGTCGTCTTCATCTCCGCGCTCGATGACGTCGGCGAGAAAGTGCGCGGCTTCGAAGCAGGCGGCGTCGATTACGTCACGAAGCCGTTCGAGGCTGCCGAAGTTCTGGCGCGCGTGAGCAGCCAGGTGAAGTTGTTTCGCCTGCAGCGCGAGCTCGCCGAGCGCAACGAGCTGCTGCAGAAACGCAATCTCGAATTGCAGCGCCGGAACGTGCAGCTCGCACTCGCGCATCAGCGCACCGAGCGCGTGTTCGTCGCGCTGTCGGAAGCGCTGACCGGCACGCTGCTCGACGAAACGTATCGCCTCGAAGAGAAGATCGGCGAAGGCGGATTCGGCGCCGTCTATCGCGGCACGCATCTGCGATTGCAGCGTCCCGTCGCGGTGAAAGTGTTGCGCGCGATCGGCGGCGTCGACAGCGACGTGCAGCTCGCGCGATTCCGCCGCGAAGGAATCGCGGCGTGCCGCATCGCGCATCCGAACGCGGTCGAGGTGCTCGACTTCGGAGTCTCATCGACCGGGATTGCGTACCTCGTCATGGAACTGCTCAGCGGGACGACGTTCGGCACGCTGCTGCGGAATTCGCACGTGTTGCCGCTGCCGCGCACCGCCGCCATCGTCGCGCCCGTTTGCGATGCGCTCGCGGCCGCGCATGCGGCGGGAATCGTTCATCGCGATGTAAAGCCCGACAACGTGTTCCTGCACGACGCCGGCGGCAGCGAAGTCGTGAAAGTCGTCGACTTCGGCATCGCGAAACTCGTCGATGATTCCCTGCCCGAGAACGACGTCACGCAGCACGGCACGTTCATCGGCACGCCGGTTTACATGGCGCCGGAACGGCTGATGGGCAGCTCGTACGACACGCGCTCCGACATCTACAGCGTCGGCGTGATGCTCTATCTCAGCGTCAGCGGCTACCTCCCGTTCACGACCGAATCGACGAACATTCCCGAGATGATCAAGCTCCATCTGACGACGAAACCGCGCCGCCTGCGCAGCGTGACGAGCGAGATCGATCCGCGGTTCGAAGAAGTCGTGATGCAGACTCTCGCGTACGACCCCGAGCATCGTCCGGCGCTGAAGGAAATCGCGACGGAATTGCGACGCTGGAGCGCCGCGACGCAATCGGCACTATAATTCCGAGTCGTGGATGAGTACCTGAAGACGTTCGGCGAACGTGTGCGCGCCGAACGCGCGCGCCGCGGCATGAGCCGCAAGCTGCTCGCCGATCACGCCGGGATTTCGGAGCGGTACATCACGCAGGTCGAGTCGGGCAAAGGGAACGTTTCAATTCTTCTGCTGCGCCAGATCGCCGCCGCGCTCGGATTGCCGCTCAGCCGCCTCGTCGAAGATGAGAATCCATCGCCTGAGCTCACGCTCGTTCGCCAGTTCCTCGCGCGACTTTCACCCGCGCAACTGAAAGACGCGTATGCGTCACTCGCGACGCAGTTCGCCGGCGACACCGCGGTTTCGCGCGCGCAGCGCATCGCACTCGTCGGACTGCGCGGCGCCGGAAAAACCACGCTCGGCACCGCCGTCGCCGCGGCGCGCAAAGTTCCGTTTTACGAGCTCGACCGCGAAGTGGAGCGCCTTTCCGGCACCTCGCTCGGCGCGATTCTCGAGCTGTACGGCCAGCCCGCGTACCGCCGCTACGAACTTCAGGCGCTGCAGGAACTGCTCGACAACGAGCAGAGCTTCGTCGTCGCAACCGGCGGCGGGATTGTTTCCGAGGCGGCCACGTATGAGTTGCTGTTGCGGAACTGCGTGACCGTGTGGGTGCGCACGAGCCCCGAAGAACACATGGCGCGCGTGATCGCGCAGGGCGACCGCCGCCCGATGGCGGGATCGCAGCAGGCGATGGATGACCTCCGCCGCATTCTCGCGGAGCGCACTCCCCTCTACGCGCGCGCCGATCTGACAATCGACACCGCCGGCAAGAAGGTCGCGGAGAGCACGAAAGAACTGCTGGCTCTGCTCCGGAACGGCGCGCAACACGCAAAGGCCGGCGATCATCCGCCGCGAAGCCGTCCGCCGGCGCTGGCGAAATAACGCAACGGCGCGACGCCGTTTCGGAACTATACTGCCGAACTTTTGCAGGAGCATTGATGATCACATTCGACCGTGACCCGGCCTCTTATCAGCACTGGCGCCTCTCCTTCGACGGACCCGTCGCCACGCTGACGCTCGACGTCGCCGAAGACGCCGGCATCGAGCCCGGCTACAAACTCAAACTCAACTCCTACGACCTCGGCGTCGACATCGAGCTCCGCGACGCCCTCGATCGCATCCGCTTCGAACATCCCGAAGTCGGCGCGGTCGTCATCGCCAGCGCGAAAGAACGCATGTTCTGCGCGGGCGCCAACATCTACATGCTCGGCAAATCGAGCCACGCGTGGAAAGTGAACTTCTGCAAATTCACGAACGAAACGCGCAACGGCATCGAAGACGCGAGCAACCATTCCGGCCTGAAGTTCCTCGCCGCCGTGAACGGCACCGCTGCAGGCGGCGGCTACGAGCTCGCGCTCGCATGCGATGAGATCGTCCTCGTCGACGATCGCTCCAGCGCCGTCAGCTTCCCCGAGGTGCCGCTCCTCGCCGTGCTTCCGGGAACCGGCGGACTGACGCGACTCGTCGACAAGCGCAACATCCGCCGCGATCTCGCCGACGTCTTCTGCACGACCGCCGAGGGGTTGGGAGGCGCGAAAGCGAAAGCGTGGGGACTTGTCGATGAAGTCGTGCCGCCGCGCGCGTTCGCGGACAAAGTGAAAGAGCGCGCGCTCGCACTCGCCGCGAAATCCGATCGGCCGAAAGACGCGAAAGGCGTCGCGCTCACGCCGCTGCAGCGCACCGTCGACGAAGCCGGCGTGCATTACGAGCACGTCGACGTCGCGATCGACAACGCCGCGCGCACGATCACGATCACCGTCAATGCGCCGAACGCGAACGAGCCGATCGAGCTCGACGCCATCGCAGCAGCCGGCGCGAAGTGGTGGCCTCTCGCCGTCGCGCGCGAGCTCGACGACGCGATCCTCCATCTGCGCACGAACGTGCGCGAAGGCGGCATCTGGGTCTTCAAAACGCGCGGCGACATCGACGCCGTGCTCCGCATCGATCGCGCGCTCGAACAACACCAGCACAACTGGTTCGTCCGCGAGACGATCGGCTTTCTGCGCCGCGCGCTCGGACGTCTCGAGATCTCGTCGCGCAGCATCTACGCCGTCATCGATGAAGGCTCGGCATTCGCCGGCACGCTCTTCGAGCTCGCGCTCGCGGCCGATCGTTCGTACATGCTCGCGTCCGAAGAGACCGGTCCGCGCGTCGCGCTGAGCGCGATGAATTTCGGACCGTACACGCTGCCGAACGGACTGACGCGACTCGAAACGCGCTTCGGCGCAAACGCATCCGCGAAGCTCGACGAACTGCACGAAACGATTGAGACGAAACTCTCCGCCGAAGAAGCGCTCGACGCGGGCCTCGTCACGTTCGCGCCCGACGAGCTCGATTGGGAAGACGAGCTGCGGCTCGCGATCGAAGAGCGCGCGAGCCTCTCGCCCGACGCGCTCACCGGCATGGAAGCAAGCCTCCGCTTCGGCGGACGCGAAACGATGGCGACGAAAATTTTCGGCCGGCTGTCGGCGTGGCAAAACTGGATCTTCATCCGGCCGAACGCGGTCGGTGAAGAAGGCGCGCTGAAGCTCTTCGGCAGCGGCACCAAACCCCGCTTCTCCTGGGAAAGGATCTGACGATGACGACGATGAATTACGACGAGCGCATTCCGAACAACGTCGACCTCTCGACGAACAAGACGCTGCAGCGCGCGCTCGAACACTGGCAGCCGCGTTTTCTCGACTGGTGGAAAGAGCTCGGCCCGGCCGTGTTTCAGAACAACGACGTCTATCTCCGCACGGCGACGTCAGTCGATCGCGAAGGCTGGGCGACGTTCGGCATGGTGCGCATGCCCGAGTATCGCTGGGGCATCTTTCTCGCCGAGCGCGATCCGAATCGCACGATCGGTTTCGGCGATCACATCGGCGCGCCGGCGTGGCAGGTCGTGCCGGGCGAACATCGCTCGACGCTGCGACGCCTCATCGTCACGCAGGGCGACACCGAGCCCGCCTCCGTCGAACAGCAACGCGCCCTCGGCCAAACCGCGCCGTCGCTGTACGACCTCCGCAATCTCTTTCAGGTGAACGTCGAAGAAGGCCGGCATCTCTGGGCGATGGTCTATCTGCTTCATGCGTACTTCGGCCGCGACGGCCGCGAGGAAGCGGAAGGACTGCTCGAGCGTCACTCCGGCGACGCCGACAAACCGCGCATTCTGTCGACGTTCAACGAGCCGATTCGCGACTGGCTGTCGTTCTACATGTTCGCGTACTTCACCGATCGCGACGGCAAGTTCCAGCTGAAAGCGCTCGCCGAAAGCGGCTTCGATCCGCTCGCGCGCACTTGCCAGTTCATGCTGACCGAAGAGGCGCATCACATGTTCGTCGGCGACACCGGCATCGGCCGCGTCGTCCGCCGCACCGTCGAAGTGATGAACGAGCTGCGCACCGAAGATCCGGCGAAAGTGCGCGCGGCCGGCGCCATCGATCTGATGACGATTCAGAAGTACATGAACTTCTGGTTCAGCTCCGCGCTCGACCTCTTCGGCTCCGAAGTGTCGTCGAACGCCGCGAGCTATTTCGCGAACGGACTGAAGGGACGTCCCGACGAATCGCTGTACGAAGATCATCGCGCAGACGGCGACTACACGCTCCAGGTGCCGAACGGCGTGGAGACCGTGCCGATGCGAAACGCGATGAACGAAGTGCTCCGCTCCGCGTACGTTCGCGACTGCGAGAACGGCGTGAAGCGCTGGAACAAGATCATCGAAAAGGGCGGCATCAACTTCGAGCTGCGCCTCGCGAGTCCGCGCTTCCGCCGCTCCGTCGGCGCGTGGGCGAACGTGCCGACCGATCCCGCCGGCAATCCGATTTCGGCCGAGGCGTTTGCGGGCCAGATTTCGAACTGGATTCCGACGCCGGACGATCAGGCATTCGTGCAGTCACTGATGCAGCCGGTGCTCGACGCGGGGAAAGTCGCAGCCTGGATCGCGCCGCCCGATCGCGGCATCAACAACCTGCCGGTCGATTACGAGTACGTGCGCATGGCTTAACCAGGAGGGCGGACTTATAGTCCGCCCACTCCTTAGTGGGCGGACTATAAGTCCGCCCTCCTTTACCTGCAGCCCCGCACTAACGTCTTCCCCTCATCCGCATTCGGATAAAGCGCGTGCGCCGCGCGGGCATGCACGCATCGCAGCCGTCCGCGCGCGAGCCGCACATGCAGCCGATAGTTCCCCGGATCGATTTCCGACGCGCGCTGCAGTGAAACGCCGCGCCCGTACATATCCATCGCAACGAGCTGCGCGACACTCCTCGCCGCGCCGGCGACGCTGATCAAAACCACGATCAACATCACCCACCCGAACCGCGGAGCCTGAATCTCCGGCGCCGACAACGCACCGAGCGCCGTCCATACGAGCAGCGCCGGCAACGCAAGCAGCAGCACCGCATCGAATGCGCCCGCAACGCACGCGCCGATCGCCGTCGCGATCAACATCGCCGCGAGCAGCCGTTCATCGATATCGATCGGCGCGCGCAGTCGCCGCCAGCCATCGCGCAGCAATCGCAAAAAGAACCACGCCATCACGATGAGCGCGACGATGCCGCGCTCCGACATGAACGCAACCCAGTCGCTGCTCGGCCACGGATTCGACGTCATCCCGCCGAGCGACTGATCGAGCGACGGATCGTTGTGCGGCACGTGCCGCGGATACTCGACCGCCCAGTTGCCCGGACCGACGCCGATGAGCGGCGACATCAGCAGCGAGCGCTGATACTGAATCAGCCGCCCGCGGCCGCTCCCCTCCTGATAGTTCGTCACGCCGCGCACCGATTCGAGATACGGATTCTCATCGGTGCGCCAGTGCAGTGCGTTCGGGATCAGCAGCGCCGCGACGATTCCCGCCGCCGCCGCGAGCGCGATCATCGCGAGCCGCTTCCACAGCCGCAGCATCACGATCGCGACGAGCATCACGACGATCACCGCCGCGAATGCGAGCCACGCCGCACGCGAGCGTGTGAGCACGAGCGTCGCGGTCACGAGCACGAATCCGATCGTTCCCCATCGCTTGCCGCGCATTGCGGCGAGCATCACCGCCGGCAACCCGAACGCCATCGCATGCGCGACGAAGTTGCGATTGCCGAGCGTGCCGCCCGGCGCGCGATTGATCGCGAAGACATCGAGACGAATGCCGTACGCCTGCATCAGCGACGTGATCGCCGCGATGACGACGGCGAGTCCGATCGCGTTCAGCACCTCGCGTCCGAGTCCCGCTTCGCGCAGCGCGCGGCCGACACTGAACAGCACGATGCCCGACGCCGTGATCGCAACCGCGCGGCCCGCGAGCCAGCCGTTCGTCGCGAACAGCGAAGACAACAGACTGATGCCGAGGAAGGTGAGGAGGAGGGAGTTGAGTCGGAGGCGGCGGATGAGGAGGAGACCGCTCAGCGCCGCGGTGACGTGCAGCACGAGCTCTTTCGGGATGAAGAAGCGGTCGAGATCGAAGATGCGCTGCGTCGTCGCGACGAGCACGATCGCGAGCGCGCCGAACTGCACGATGCGCAGCGCCGCGCGCTCGGCGCGAGTCGGAACGTAAACGGCGGGAGCGAGCGGGACTTCGTCGATCGGTAAGCTCATCGCAACGGCTGTCTCTTCCGCATCATCGCCTGAAATCTCGACGACGATCGTACCGAACTGTTGCGCGCGTGACCGTCGCGGACTGTTTTCAGAGAGATAGCACTTTACGTACGCGATACACGCTGCCGCCATTCTTTCGTTTAGCGCGTCCCGACTCCGCCTCCTCATCAGCGATCGGATCAACTCAGCTTGGTTTGTTTCCTTGTCAATGGTAATTTTGATTAAGTAACGGAAAAGCGTCTACACGTCCCTCCAATAGCGCAGGAGGGCTAGCCCCTCCGCACAAGGAGGAAACATGCTTTACGTTCGCTTAATGATGCTTTGGGCGTTAACCGCTGCCCCCGTCGTTGCTGGCGACGGAGGTAAGCCACCGGCGTGGAATCTCACCATCGAAGAGCGGATCGCCGCGCGCTTGCAGCACCACTCAGGCCCGCCGTCATCATCCGGTGAAGCCTCGCTGGCCGCGGGGCCGGCATCGTTTGTAATTGACGGTTCCCGCGATCCCGAGTTGCTGATGCCGTGGGAGCTCATGAATGTCTTGTTGCGCGGCGTCAGCGGCAACTCCGCGTATCAGGACGATGTCAGGAGCCAATATAAGGACGGGATCATTGCGGCTGGCTGGAAGCCGGATGAGTTCTGGGTCGCTATCGAAGAGGCCGGGACATCGTTCATCCCTGTCGCGCGCAAAAGCCGAACGCTGCTGGCGCTCGCGGCAACGGCGGCGCCCGCGGAACGGCCTGAGCATGAGCGAGATGTCCAAGCTCTCAGGATCCCGTACTGCTCGGCACGTGTTGAGGCTTTACGTCTCGCTCGCGCACACTTCGGCCGGGAGCGATTCGACCGCTTTCTCTACACTGTTATCGCGCCCACGATGACGGTTTCCGGTTCGGTCTCCGAGGAAACAGATGCCGCGAGGCTTCGCTTTATCGAAGGAGGTTGCCGGTGAAGCGGGTTGCGCTTGCTTGGGCTTTTATCTTCATGCCAGTCGTGGCGTATGCCCATCTTGAAATCACCGTCAGCCTGACGAAGACAAGCGGAACTTCGGTACGATCGAGGGGAGAAGTCTTCTACCTAGATTCTTTCGGTAATCCAACGCCAACCGATCTGACGTTTCACAACTGGATACGCAACAGTTCATTAGTCACGGTCGCAAGCGGAGGCAGCGTTCACGTTCGCGCCGCGTCATACCTTCAATACGTCGACGCATTCAACCTCGCGTATACGTGCTACACCGCACGCGTCGCCGCATCGGATGGGGATGGCTTCGGCAATGAGCAGGGTAGTGCACAAGTATGCCTGACCGCTCCATCACCAGCGCCGGCGCCAGCCCCGCAACCGTGTACTTCGACGGACCCCACCGTGTGTGCAGGAGGAGGCGGCGGTTCTGGCGGCGGTGGCACGCAGACTAAGTATTCTGATGACTGCTATTACAACGTGATGTACGGGCAGGTCTGCAACAGTCCGCTAGTCATCAATGTAGGTTACGGGCCATACCGATTCTCAGGCCTCGACGCCGCGGTGGCGTTCGACCTCGACGCCGATGGTAACTCGGACCTTGTCGCGTGGACTGACCACCTCTCCGACATCGCCTTCATCGTCCTTGATCGCAATGGCAATGGCACGATCGACAATGGCGCCGAACTGTTCGGGAACCACACGCCAAAGGCGGACGCCACTATCGCCATAAACGGCTTCGACGCGCTCGGTGATCTCGATACGAACCACGATGGCGCCGTTGACGCCGCGGATTCGCTCTGGTCTCGCCTCCGTCTTTGGATTGACCGGGATCACGACGCAAGATCGACGTCAGATGAACTCTTTCTGCCTGGCGAACTCGGTGTAACGAGTCTCGGCCTCGATTACAGGTGGACAGGGCGACGCGATCAAAACGGGAACATGCTTCGCTATCGAGGCACGTGCACCCGCGACGGGACGCCGACCCCGTACTACGACGTATACCTCCAGATGGTTAAGTAACCGCGGTCTCGACGAAAGCGACGCCTGAATGTCGCCGCTGTCTCAGCGCTGAGCAGACTGCGCATTCTGGCGTCGCTCCCGGTCTGGCGAAAAAAAAAACCGCCTGACGCCGTCGGAGTAGCCGTATCTACAAGGCGAACGGTAGATGGGAGAATTTCCGCCCCCACCATGCGACTATCACCGCCCCGTAGGGAAATGCCCGGCCCGATCACTCCTCACGAATGAAGGGGCGCCCCTCCAAATCACCGTCCCGGAACGGGACTCGGAGGGGTCAAATGAAAAGGTGCATTGCCACAGCTGTACTCGCAACAATCATCGCACTCCCGCTCGCGGCAGGGACAGTCCCTAAGCAACCTACTGAATCACCGAACGTCGCGCAGCCCGCGTCGCCCACGTCACCAGTCCGCGTCGCGATCGAATTTCTGCGCAAACGACTTGGGCGGCTAATTCCGAACGATCCTGACATTACGTTACCGAAGCCATAAACGATGCAACGTGGCCGGACCGGCGAATGTCGAAATCCGGCCACGATCACATAATCTCCGAAGGCAACTCCACCTCAGGCGACAACCGCAACGCCTGAAAAAACTTAATAGTGCGCTCGACGTCGCCCGGCGTAATTCTTTTGGTGGACGCCAACTGTGAAATATGCGAGAGAGCCTCCTGCACCTTGCGCGGTGCGCCGGCCTTTTCAAATGTGCTGATCATCTCGAGACAAAGCGGCTCGATATCGTTGAAACGTTTCGCCAAAAACAGAACATCCACGACCTTCATAGCGACTTCTGCCGCAACGATTGACATGCGCAGCTTGAAAAAGGTCTCTCTGGCCTCGAAGAGTTCTGCTATAGCTTCATTGTAGCGACCGAGCTGAATAAGCCCCAACGCCAAACCTGTTCGTACACGCGGAATTTCCGCCGTCAAACCCAGCACCGTGAACATCTCTACCGCTGTGTTATAGCAAGAGCGAGCATTCTCCGTTTCACCCATGCGGACATAGCACCCGCCCACCAGCGACAATATATAAGCCAGCGTCTCCGTATCACGCTGCTCCCTTGCGTGTTCGGCGCTATTCTTCAGAATGTCAAGAGCATCTCGATACCTGTGCTGAGCAAGGCGTATTGAAGCAAAAATAGTCCTGCCTTGCACATAACCCTTCGGGTTATTGAACACCGACCAAAGGATGTTGGACGCTCGCTCCACGGAATCAGCCGCTTCGTCAAAACGGTCCATCCGATACAACACTGAACCTTCCACAAGGCGAAGCAATTGCAATTTGTGCAGCACGGAGTTTTCGCCCCGCTCAAGATCCCACTCGTCGTCGATACTTGCGGTCTCATAATAGAAGCGCGCTCGATCAGTGGCGCTCAACGCCTCGCGGTACTCGCCGATCTCTAGTAGCGCGGCGGCGTACTCTTTCCACGCGTCGCCGCACAATGCGAGGAGATTTTCTGCTTCTTCGTCTGTTGCAAATGTGCCAACGAAAAGAGTTGCCAAACGAGCGATATCACAAGCCACGCTCGGCTCACTGCCGAGCAGCGAGTGGGCTTTCGCGATTACGGCGGCGACTCGCGCAGACGTAAGCACATGCTTAATATCCCGCAGAGCGCCAGTGATTTCTCTTTCGTCAGCAGCGATGAACGCGGCGACAGCCGGGTCGACAGGCAAATATTCCACGCCCTCAACCCAAGCGCAGAGCGCGGAAACAATCGAAGCGTCAATCACGGCATGTACCTAGACCTGACAGCCGTCAGGCAACGCTCTTTCGAGCAACGCGCTTCGTCGTTCGCGGCCGCACTCCCGGCGAGACTAGTTCCGCAAGCGATTGCTCCACTTTGCACAAATCGTTTTCGGATAGTCCTGACAGGTGATTCGCAAAGCTTGTTATAAGCGACGACGCGCGGTCGTTTAGTTCATGAGTCGCGACACCCGCAGCGGCTTCGAGGGATGCGATCGTCCGCCTAATTTCGGACGCCTGTTCATCGATTTTGGCTAGTGCCGCTCCCACTCGGCCATCCACCGGCGTTATCGATGCGTTCGTCGATTTGCCGTCAAGCGTGATGGCTATTCCGTACCTCAACAGCAGTTTACGGAGGATCGCGACACTTATGTTCTTTCCCTTTTCGGCGTCGGAAAGGTGCCGCCTGCTGACGCCCGCTTCCTGCGCCGCGCGCTTCTTCGAGAGGTCTGCGCGGATGCGCGCTTCGCAGAGGATGCCACCGAGAACCAGATCATCTTCGACCACGAATCGCCTCCCTTCGACTTTGTCCGCCTAGCGGTAAGTATAGCAGGGCTGATTGCAATATCCGCATGCCTATGCTGAAATCTCCGCATGGAACACCTGACGAAACTTGAGCGATTCCTGTTGCAGCATGGCCTGAAGCCGGCGCACTTAGCGAGAGAGACTGGCTATAGCCGCCAACACCTTCTTCGCATCAGAAAAGGCGGCATGGAACCGACTCGCCGGTGTATCGCCGCAATTGTTGCGGCATGTCGGCGCATGACGCACTCGAACGTGAGAGCCTCCGACCTTTTTGACCTAGAGTGAAAGGTTGAGCGCGCCAGCGTAGACACCGTAACGCGAGCCGTCGAACCGCCGGCAAGCGCGACAAAACTCCTGACCATCACGATGCCTCGCATAAGAGTCTTAAACGGCCGCAAAGAAGACGCGCGGCCGCGACACCTCTCACTCACGCCCGTTACGTGATACTGAAATACCTAATCCCAAGGGTCTAAGAATGCGGATGAGAAGCAACACCGAGACATTGGCGCCATTCTCAACTCGCACCAAGTAACGCCGACTGACGTCTGCTGACTGCGCAAGCGCGTTCTGCGTTAGTTTTCTCCGCTCTCGCTCCTCCCTAATGAGTGCGGCGATTTCCGCGAGTGCCATCACCTCGTCACCTGTCCTCTGCTTCATCTCATTAGCAAGCCTCTGGCAAGTACTTTAGGCGATGTCGCAGACGCTTTTGGGTTCCTCCGCGACCGCGCGTATCGCATTACAGCGCTGCAGCTGGCGCGCCCACGGCGCGCAGCTGAGCGCACGGCTCCCATCCCGGTTGCGCACACGTGAATCCGATTACGCTGCGGAGGTGACGGGCACCGCCGCGACGTCCTTCGTGTAACGAGTCACGAACGGCCTGCTAGAGCCCATGCGCGTCGGCGAACTGCGTTGCCCTTATTTCACTGAGAGCGTCAGTGACCCGTGCGGAGCCACCACACCGGATTTGCATGTGCCGGCAAAGCAAACGGTATATTCGCCCTGCTCGACAGATGCGATACGGGTGGTGACGTGGTTGTCATTCTGCTCGATCGTAACGCCAGGACTCTGTTCGAAAAACGTGAGCGAAATGTCGGCACCCAGATGCGCGAGGCGCGCGCCATTCCGTGACGGCACGTCGATGATCAACTCACCGCCGTACTGATCCACGCCGATCTGAACCCGCTTGTCGTCCCGCACAACGACACGACCCATAGTGAAGGCGAATCCAAGCGGCGAAACAACAGCGTCATAAGCCTGTGTACCGGCGGGCAACCCGATGGAAAAGGCGCCGTTCTCGTCCGTGCGGCCACTGGGCAATGCGACGAAGGGGACGTCTTTGGGGAAGGCGTAAACTTCCGCACCGGTTATTGGCATCAGACCGTTTATGACACGGCCGATGACCCGCGTCTCCGGCTTCACTACGATCTCAAGAGGCGGCGTGTCGTCGCCTATTTCAACCGTCATAATTTCACTCGACTTCTGAAACACGTCAGCCTGAACGCGGTACTTGCCAGGCTCGGAGCCGATACATTCGAACGTACCATCGTTTTCCGTGAATACGTGTCGCGGTCCCTCGGATCTGAAATCGTCCGCGTGGATTGAGACGATCGCGTTGGCCTGGGGCGTGCCGGTAGAATCGATCACTCGCCCACTAAGGAGCGTGCGAGGCAGATCGAGATTCAGGTTTAACTCTCCCTCTGCGTCCCGGCTCGGTTCCGGCGTGCGACCTCTCAGCGTACGCTCAATCGGCGGTGCTTCGGACTTGACCGTAATGTCCCATGGAGTCGAGGTGACGAACGACGGCAATTCTCCGGCGAAATGTCCATCCGCGTCAGTGACGAGCGTCTGATGCACGCCTTGCGAGGTGCTCATATCGAGCGTCGCCGCTAATGGTGTCTTGCCGAGCGTGAGCGTGCCACGGATCGCCTTCGCCGCAAGAGAGAGGTCGAGCGTGACGTCTTGATCGTCAAGCAGTACGCGGCGTCTTTGCCACACTGAGCCGTCGAATCGCGTGATCCGCAGGTCATATTCGCCGGCGACCGCCTCCCGCTCCCACTTGCCGCCACGGTCGATGATGCCGCCGCCGATATCCTCCGCAGTGCGGCCCTGAATGCGGTCAAGCCCTACTCGCCAGTTCCTGCCGTCGCGATCAAGCGGCGGAGTTACACGGACGGTTATCTTTTTGGGATTGTCGAGCACGAGCGGGTCTCGGAGCTCGGCATTCTTAAATGCAATTACGCGCACGGACCGGAGAGCAGAACGGACGCGCTTTGCAGTGGCAGTCACGACGTAATCACCAGGCGGAAGACCGGCAATTTGAAAGAAGCCACGCGCGTTCGGCGCCGCAGAGTAGACGGTATTCGCGATACCGGTTCCTGTCGGCGCGATGGCGGTCACGCGCACCTCTTTCAAATCCACACTCAGGCCGCGTCGTACTGTCACAAATCCATGCAGCGATGCACCCCGTCGTAAGGTAAGGACTCCAATATCGTGAGGAGCACTACCTCCTACCTTAATGCTCCAGCGGAATTCCGAAATGTGCTCAGGCGCACTGAATCGCAGGTCATGCGTGCCAGCCGCGAGATCGCACCGAAAGCGCTCACCGGCGATCGTGCAGGCACTATCGCCCGATGCGGCGTTGACCGACGAACGATCCGAACCGATCGAGCCGAATCGCAGATTCAGCGTCGAAGGTGTCGCGCGCGGCCCATCGAACCTAAGCGTGCCGGTGATAGTCGCGCGTGGCCATAGATCGAGACGGACGTCGCCGCCATCCGACAAAACTACCGGGGACGCCCAGAACTGCTTCGATTCGATGGACAACTGGACACCGGCGTCGAGGTCGACACGTTCGACGCCAGGAACGCGAAGCCGCCGCTCAAGGATCGGCCGCGATTCTGCTGTCGCGCGCAGCAGGACAGTTGACTCCGCGGATGCCTCCTCGCCGTGCACAATTGTCGTCACCGAAGCGGCAAAGACCGGCACCGTGGTAGTCGCCAGAATAAGGACGATGCGTGAGATAAGCTGACGCATCAGTAGTACGTGCAGTTGCCCTTCTCGGCGCAGGTGTCGCCCGTGACTGTGCATGTGCACGAGGCGTTACCTGTAACAGGCGCGCAACCCCAACCGAAAAAGATACCGAATGCATTGTAGTTTTTCTGACACTTCTTGCAGGCCGCATGCTGGTCGGAGCGAGCAACGCACTTCGTAATGGTCGGGTCGTTAAATGAACCTTCTGGATCGCCATACCACACGACGGCCTGAAGAGCAGAGGCGGAGGTGAAAAGCGTAGCGAGCGTAAATGCCAGAGCAATTTTTTTCATCTTGAATCTCCTTTTTAGATTTCGCGAATCCTAAAGGAAGGTTGGACTGCCGTCAATAAGTCGCATATACGTGTCACTCAGAAACGACAGGCGATGGATTGCGAGAAGCGTCATTGACACATACCTTACCGATCTACCTAGGTGATAGGGCGCTGCTGCGCTAGCAGAGGCAATTGACTCATTAGCATTCAAATGCCACGAGGATAGTGACCGTCGCCGCTAATCGTCGTTTACTATCGGCTTAATCATGGCAACTGCGTACGATTTTCGTGAAATGCGCGCACTCGCGCAGCGCGTCCACGCGCGGTGGCTCGAATACCGGCGGCGAAACCCCGGCATGAGCATCCCGATCGGTGACACGCTCTCGCGCATTCTCGAACACGCTCCTGAGTACGAGTCGCCTCGGAAACGCTCGGCATTTCGACAACGAAGAGCGCTACAGAACCCTGGCATCTTCACGATAAAAGACGTCGCAGCCTCACTGCAGACCACCGTCGGCGATCTCCTCGGCGAGCCCGGCTGTGTATCGCCGCGCGATCTCGTGTCGACGGCGCAACGTCGCGCGCTGCGCCAGGCGATGCACATTCTCCGCGACCTCTTCG
>Ga0070701_10000200_pt1 | contig 18600 bp, 13 predicted proteins | sample KBSK5102metaG_FD_65451 | JGI IMG/M metagenome (GOLD analysis project Ga0070701, IMG submission 65451) | Corn, switchgrass and miscanthus rhizosphere microbial communities from Kellogg Biological Station, Michigan, USA - KBS K5-10-2 metaG | ecosystem: Host-associated > Plants > Roots >... | reverse complement strand
ACATTGCGCCGCACGGAGACGAGAGAACTTCATGAGCCGCAACGAGATCGACATCGAATCGAAGTCCGCAGTCCTGCCGCAGCCGATCGAAGAACCCGCCGCGCAGCTTCCGCTGTTTTCAAAGGAAGTCGTCGCCGCGGTGCGCGCCGAGGAGCAGCGGTGGCGGAAGGAGACCCACGACCCGATCAACAATCGGAAGGGTCCGTGGAAGAAAGACTTCACGACCGTCAGCGGCATGGAAGTCAATCCGCTCGCGACTCCGGCCGACGTCATGAACGTCGACTTCGAGCGCGACCTCGCGTTCCCCGGCGAGTTCCCGTACACGCGCGGACTTCATCCGACCGGCTATCGCGGCAAGCTCTGGACGATGCGCCAGTTCGCAGGCTTCGGCACCGCGAAGCAGACCAACGAGCGCTTCAAATACCTGCTGTCGCAGGGACAGACCGGCCTTTCGACTGCGTTCCATCTGCCGACGCTTTACGGTTACGACTCCGATCATCACTACAGCGCCGGTGAAGTCGGCAAATGCGGGGTCGCCATCGACACGCTCGCCGACATGGAAACGCTGTTCGACGGGATCAATCTCGAAGAGGTGACGGTCTCGATGACCATCAACTCGACGGGACCGATCGCGCTCGCGATGTATCTCGCCGTCGCCGAAAAGCAGGGCGCCGACTGGAAGAAGATCGGCGGCACGCTGCAGAACGACATCCTCAAGGAGTACATCGCGCAGAAGGAGTACATCTTCCCGCCGCGTCCTTCGATGCGGCTGATCACGGACACCTTTAAGTTCTGCGCGGACAACGTTCCGAAATACAACCCGATCTCGATCAGCGGCTATCACATTCGTGAAGCGGGATCGACGGCGCTGCAGGAGCTCGCGTTCACGCTGCGCGACGGCGTCGAGTACGTCGAATACGGCATTCGCGCCGGCCTCGACGTCGATGATTTCGCGCCGCGGCTCTCCTTCTTCTTCAACTCGCACAACGATTTCTTCGAAGAGATCGCGAAGTTCCGCGCCGCGCGCCGCGTGTGGGCGCGAGTGATGCGCGATCGCTTCGGCGCGAAGGATCCGCGCTCGCTGCAGCTGCGCTTCCACACGCAGACGGCCGGCTGTTCGCTAACGGCGCAGCAGCCGTACAACAACATCGTCCGCGTCACCATCCAGGCGCTCGCCGCAGTGCTCGGCGGCACCAACTCGCTGCACACCAACTCGCTCGACGAAACGCTGGCACTGCCGACCGAATCGTCGGCGCGCATCGCGCTCCGGACGCAGCAGATCATTGCCCACGAATCAGGTGTCATCAACACCGTCGATCCGTTCGGCGGCTCGTTCTTCATCGAAGAGCTGACCAATCGGATGGAGCAGGGATGCATGGAGTACTTCGAGAAGATCGATCAGTTCGGCGGCATGGTCGAAGCGATCGAAGCAGGCTTCCCGCAGCGCGAGATCTGGGACGCGTCGTATCAGTTCCAGCGCGCGGTCGACTCAGCCGAGAAGATCGTCGTCGGCGTGAATGCGTTCCAGCTCGAGAAGGAAGATCCGTTCGAGATCCTCTACATCGACGAGTCGTGCACGGCTGAGCAGATTTCGCAGCTCGAGAAAGTGCGCGCGTCGCGCGACAAACAGAAAGTCGACGAGACGCTGCAGGCGCTGCGCAATGCCGCGACGGATGCGAACGTGAACACGATGCCGTTCATCATCGACGCGGTGAAAGCGTACGCGACGGTAGGCGAGATCAGCGACGCGCTGCGCGACGTGTTCGGCACCTACCAGGAACCCGCGCTGTTCTGAACGGAACGCGGGCGAGCACGCCCGCGCTCCGTCCCTTTGTCACGAACCCGTCACAGCGATGCTTGACGCGTCAACGACTCTCTGTCTGACGCGTATCATCTCGAACACCCAGGAGGAATGTCATGCCGCTTCGTCGCCTCGCACTAGTCCTCGCGATTCTGATTTCTACAAGTAACGCCTTTGCAAAAGACGTCTACCTCTCCATCACCGGAACCGTGAACAACTTCCGCACCGACGCGCGTGTCTTCAACCCGTCGGCGACGAAGGACATCACGATTACCGCGTCGTTCCTGCCGGTCGGCAACGTGAACAACAACGGCGTCGGCTCGACGACGTTCACGGTTACGAAGCGGCAGATGCGTGTGCTCGACGACGTCGTCGCCGCCATCTTCAACACCAGCGGCCTCGGCGCGATCCGGCTCTCCTCGCCCGATGACTTCGAAGCAACGGCGCGCATCTACGCGCAGGTCGCCACCGGCACTCTCGGCCAGTTCGTTCCCGGCCTCAACGTCGGACAGTCGATGACGAAAGGTGTGCTGCTGCAGCTGAAATCGAACGCGGCGTTCCGTACGAACATCGGCGTCGTCAGCCCGGTGAATGCCGCGGTGAACGTCACCTGGCGTTTGTACGATAAGAACAATGCGCTGATCTCGACCGGCCCCACGATGACGCTCCAGCCGTTCGGCGTCATCGGACCGACGAACATGGCCGGCGGACTGTTCTTCCCGATTCCCGCGGGCGCCGACCTGAACGACGCGTGGGTCAGCTATCAGAGCGACAATCCGATCTTCGCGTATGCGTCCGTGATCGATAACTCGACGACCGATCCGACGTTCATCCCGGCGGTGCCGGACAGCGGCGAGACGATCGTCGTGCCGCCGCCGGTGACGGAGAAGGTTTACAACGTCACGCTGCGCAGCTTCGAGATCACGTTCTCGCCCGCGGCAGACATTCAGAAGGGCGACAAAGTGACGCTCAACATCGTCAACACTTCCTCCGACCAGCACGGTTTTTCGCTGATCGATACGAACGGCAACGTCATGGTTCCGGCGACGCTCGTTCCGGGTCCGAACCGCGCGCCGATCGTGAAGACGTTCACCGCGACGTCGCAGGGAACGTACACGTACTTCTGCACGCAGCCGAGCTGCGGCAGCGGTCACGACAGCATGTTCGACACGTTCACCGTTCGGTAAGTCCGGCGAGAACGATACGTTCCTCTGAAAAGCCGCGGCTCGCGCCGCGGCTTTTTCTTTTGCGCGCGGCATAATGCGCGGCCATGAAAGTGCGCATTCTGTTCACCGCGGCGATGCTCGCCGCGTCACTCGCCGCCGCTCAGACGAACGTCGAGTGGCCTGCATATGCGAACGACGCCGGCGGCACGCATTACTCTCCGCTGCGCGGCATCACGAAAGAGAACGTCAACAAGTTGACGGTTGCGTGGACGTATCGCACCGGCGCGCTGGAGCCCGAGTCGCGGCTGAACAAAAAGGCCGCGTTTGAAGCGACGCCGCTGATGGTTGGCGGCACGCTGTACGTGATCACGCCGTTCAACAAAGTCATTGCACTCGATCCCGAAACCGGGAAGGAACGCTGGACGTACGACCCGAAGGTCGATCGCGGGACGAACTACTCCGAGGTGACTTCGCGCGGGGTGTCGGTGTGGAAGAAGTCGCGGATCTTCTTCGGCACCATCGACGGACGGCTCCTCTGCGTCGATGCGAAAGCAGGAAAGCCGTGCGCCGGATTCGGCGAAGGCGGCGCGATCATCCTCAATCAGGATTCCGATCCGCCGGGCGAGGGCGAGCATCAGGTGACGTCGCCGCCGGCGATCATCGGCAATCTCGTCGTGGTCGGCTCGGCGATCGGCGACAACGGTCGCGTCGACATGGGCCGCGGACTCGTCCGCGCGTACGACGTGCGCACCGGCAAACAGCGCTGGTCGTTCAACACGCTGCTGCCGCTCGGCGACAACAACAGTTCCGGCGCCGCGAACGCGTGGTCCGTCATTACAGTCGACGCCGCGCGGAAGATGCTGTTCGTTCCGACGAGCAGTCCGAGTCCCGACTATTTCGGCGGGCTGCGTCCGGGCGATGACAACTACGCAAACTCGATCGTCGCGCTCGATGCGATGACCGGCAACGTGGTTTGGCACTTCCAGGTCGTGCATCACGATCTGTGGGATTACGACGTCGCATCGCAGCCTGTGCTCGTGATGTTCAAAAAGACGCCGGCGCTCGCGGTGACGACGAAGATGGGACATCTCTTCGTGCTCGATCGCCGCAGCGGCAAGCCGCTGCTGCCGGTCGAAGAGCGCGCGGTCCCGAAGAGCGACATTCCGGAAGAGCGCGCGTCGGCGACGCAGCCATTTCCGCGCAACCCGGCGCTCGTGCCGAATCGGCTGCGTGCCGAAGATGCGTGGGGGAAGGATGAGGCGGAGCGTGAGGCGTGTCGCGCGAAGATCGCAGCGCTGCGCAACGAAGGCATCTTCACGCCGCCGAGCACCGGCGCCGGCACGCTCGTCTTTCCGGGCAATGTTGGCGGCGTCGCGTGGGGTGGTGCTGCATACGATCCCGTTCGCAAGCTGCTGATCGTGCCGACGAATCGTTTGCCGTTCGCAGTGCGACTGATTCCGCGCGCGGAGTTTGCTGCGGAGATCGCGAAAGCGAAGGACAACCGGATGCGTGGTGAGTTCGGCGGCCAGACCGGCGCGCCTTACGCGATGTATCGCGAGCCGCTGCTGTCGCCGAACGGCCTGCCGTGCAATCCGCCGCCGTGGGGTGCGCTGAGCGCCGTCGACATCGACACCGGCGCGATCAAATGGGAAGTGCCGCTCGGCCAGCGTGCGATGCCGGCGTTCGGCGGCTCGCTCGTGACCGCGTCAGGACTGACGTTCATCAGCGCCGCGATGTGGGATGACACGTTCCGTGCATTCGACACGATGACCGGCCGCGTCGTGTGGGAAACCAAACTTCCGGCGGGCGGACAATCGACGCCGATGACGTATCGCTACAAAGGTCACCAGTACATCGTTCTCGCCGCCGGCGGCCACGCGAAAGCGGGAACGACGATGGGCGATCACGTGATCGCTTGGCGGGTGGAGTGAAAAGTCAAAGTCTTGGGGTCACATCTGGAAAATTGACTTTTCGTGCGAAAAGTCAATTTTCCAGATGTGACCCCCGAACTTTGACTTTTGTTTTCTGCTAGTCTTTCCAGGTGTGTAAGTGGCGGGTGTGATGGAACTTCTGCAATTCGCGAAGAGCCGGCGCGGGGGAGAGCTGATCGGGATCGTCGTTTGGGCGATCGGCATCAGTCTCGCCGCCGCTCTCATTTCCTACCATCCGACCGATTCCTCCGCGTTCTTCACCTCCACCAACAGCGCGATCGATAACTGGATCGGCTACTACGGCGCGACGGTCGCCTGGCTCTTCGTCGGCTTCTTCGGATTCGCGAGTCTCCTCTTTCCCGCGGTGCTGCTCGTCACCGGCTGGAATCGCTTCTGGGGCAAAGACATCGAGTTCCTGCACACGAAGCTGATCGGCCTCTTCGTGCTGATCCTCGCGTTGCCGCCGCTCTTCGATCTCTCGCTGGGCAAAGTCTGGCTCCGCGGCGCGCTCATCCCGTCCGGCGGCTACCTCGGCCAGGAAATCGATCGCGCCGCCGCATCGAATCTCAACGGCGCCGGCGCCGCGATCGTCCTCATCACCGCGCTGCTCGTCGGACTGCTGCTCGCCACGCGCATCAGTCTCGCCGCGATCTTCGTCGCACTTCACCAGCGCGTCGTCGCAATCGGCCGCGCGATGTCATTGCAGTGGGCGCGCTTCACCGAACGCCGCCGCAAAGAAAAGATGAAGACGGCGCTCGTGCGCAAGCACCTCGATAAGACAGATGCTCCCGCGTTGCGGCTCGTGACGAGTGAGCCCGCCGACGTTGCCAACGAAACCGGTCCGATCGTGCGCGAAGTCAAAGGCGCCGGACGCTTTCAAATTCGCAAAGTGACGAAAGCCGATCTGCGCAAAGCGGCTGAAGAGTTGTCGCGGCAGGAAGTGCCGGATCCGTTCGAGCTGTACGTCGAGAAGCCGGTCGCGAAGATCGCCGATCGTCCGATGCGGCAGCCGGTCGCGGCACCGAAGCCCGTCGTCGAAGTCGACGAGGTCGAAGAATTCGAAGATCCGCTTTATCTCGACGACACACCGCCGCCCGCCGCGCGGCCGAAACCGCAGATCCCGCGGCCCGCGATGCGCAAGCCGAAAGAGCAGCAGCGTCCGGAGCCGAAGCGCGAGCCCTCGCACTCAAACGAACTGCTGCCGCCGGTGTCGATGCTCACCGCCGGACCGAAGCAGGGACAGATCGACGACGAGGTCCACAAGAAGTTCCTCGAAGTCGGACGCCTCATCGAAGATCGCTGCAAAGAATTCTCGGTCGACGGCGAAGTGACCGCATATCACCCGGGCCCGGTCGTCACGACGTTCGAATTCAAACCGTCCGCCGGCGTCAAATACGCGAAAGTCGTCAACCTCGGCGACGACCTCGCGCTCGCGCTGAAAGCGGAATCGATTCGCATCGAGCGCATCAGCGGCTCATCGACCGTCGGCATTGAAGTGCCGAACAAAAAGCGCGAGCTCATCACGCTGCGCGACATCATCGACACCGACGCCTTCAACGCGTCGCCGTCGTTCCTCACGCTCGCACTCGGCAAAGACATTCACGGCGATCCGATCGTCACCGACCTCGCGCGCATGCCGCATCTGCTCGTCGCCGGCGCGACGGGCGCGGGCAAATCGGTCGGTCTCAACTCGATGATCGTGTCGCTGCTCTACAAAGCGACGCCGCGCCAGCTGCGCATGCTGATGATCGACCCGAAGATGGTCGAGCTGAAGATTTACGAAGACATCCCGCATCTCCTCCATCCGATCGTCACCGATCCGAAGCTCGCGTCGAACGCACTGATCTGGGCCGTGCAGGAGATGGAGAATCGCTATCGCACGCTCGCCGAGTGCGGCGTGCGCAACATCGATCAGTACAACAGTCTGATCAAAGACATCGACGCGTATCGCCGCGCGATGAAGAAGCCGGAAGGGGAGCCGATCAAGCTGCCCGATCAGCTGCAGTACATCGTCATCATCATCGACGAGTTCGCCGATCTGATGATGGTCGCGTCGAAGGACGTCGAAGATTCCGTCACGCGCATCGCGCAGAAAGCGCGCGCGGTCGGCATCCATCTGATCATCGCGACGCAGCGTCCGTCCGTCGACGTCATCACCGGCGTGATCAAAGCGAACTTCCCGTCGCGCATCAGCTATCAGGTCGCGTCGAAGATCGACTCGCGCACCATCCTCGACACCATGGGCGCCGAAAAACTCCTCGGCAACGGCGACATGCTTTTCCTGCCGCCGGGCACGGCGCGCATTCGCCGCATTCACGGCGCGTACGTCGCGGAGAAAGAGATCAACGACATCGTCGAGTTCGTGAAGCAGAACCAGGGCGCGCCGCAGTTCCTCGAAGAGATCACGCAGATCGAGCGCGAGAAGAGCGGCGCGGACGGCATCGAGCATCTCGACGATCCGAAGTACGACGACGCCGTGCGCGTCGTGCTGACGACCGGCCAGGCGAGCGCGTCGTATTTGCAGCGCCGGCTGAAGCTCGGCTACTCGCGCGCCGCGCGGCTCATCGAGATCATGGAAGCGAACGGCATCGTCGGTCCGTCGCAGGGATCGAAGCCGCGCGAGATTCTCGTGCGCGCCGACGACTATCCGCCGGCCAGCGGTCAGACGATCTGACTCAGCGCCACAACGACCACACTTCCACGACCGTCGCGAGGATGAAGCCCGCGAGAATCGCGACGTACGCGAGCCGCAGGAATCTGTACTTCTTCCGATAGAGATAGATGCCGAGCGAGTGAATATCGCGCACCGCCGCTTCGTACGCGAGCGCGTCGGACGTGATCACGCGCTCCATCTCGGCCATGTAATCGTCCTCGCTCATGTTCGCGAAGTGACCGAAGAAGAAGATGTTCGGCTTGCCGCCGCGACGCGCGGCGCGGCGCGGACGCGCGAACGTCGGCAGCACGGCGATGATCGCAAGCAGCAGCGCGAAGAGACACGCCGCCGCGAGCGTCAGCAGCGCGCCGCGAAACTGCGGATCGCCCGCGCGGCTGAGCGCGATCGTAAGCACGATCGACGAGATCGTGATGAGCAGACTCGCTTTCGTGTCCGCCATGAGACTGAGCTGCACGTGATGTTGCTGCACCGTGCGCAGCAGGTTGTCGATGGAAGAGCGCGGCTGGACGCCGGTGAAGCGCTGACGTTCGTTATCGAGGTCGCTCACGCGGAGGAGTTTAACCGCAGGCCTTACGCGACGCGCACGACGACGAACGTGACGTCATCGTTCGGCGGCTGCTCGCCGTGCCACCGGCGCGCGGTCGCGTTGATGCGCGCGATCACTTCCTCCGCGCTCTCCGCCGTCGCCGCATCCGCGAACGCCTGCGTGACCGCCGCATATCCGAGCTGCTGCCCCGATGCGTCGAGCAGTTCGGGAAAACCATCGGTGAGCAGCAGAACCGTATCGCCCGAAGCGAGCTGCGCGATCTGCTCGTGATAGTCGGTGCCGAGCGTGCCGAGCGGCGTCGCTGAGAACGCGATCTCCTCGACGGTTCCGCTGCTCGCGCGATGAATCAGCGCCGGCGGCATTCCCGCCGCGGCAATCGTCAGCTGCTTTGGCTCGAACCGCGCGACGAGGAACGACATCGCCATCCGCCCGAGCTCCATCCGCTTGATCTTCTCCGCCGACGCCGCGAGAAAACGCGACGGAGCAATCGACGCGTCGTAACCGGCGAAGAGCGTCTTGACGACCGTGACCATCGTGCCCGCTTTCGCGCCGTGACCGGTCGCGTCGCCGACGGCAACCGTGAGCGGTCCGCCGGGCACGAGATGGAAGTCGTAGTAATCGCCGCCGACTTCCGTCGCCGTCCGAATGAACGCCGCGACTTCGAACGATGGATGATCCGGCACTTCCTTCGGCAGCATCGAGAGCTGGAAGCTGCGCGCGTCTTCGAGCTCCACCGACTTCCGCCCGTACTCGAGCTCGAGCAGCCGCTGCTGCATCTCCTGCTCTTTCGCGATCCGCTCCTGCTGCAGGATCGTCTGATGGTTGTGGCTGAGGTCGTGCGCCATTTTGTTGAACGCGGTGGCGAGCTGGCCGAACTCGTTTTTCGATTTCACCGGCAGGCGCGTCGTCAGATCGCCGGCGGCGATTCGCTCCGCGCCGACCGTCACCATCTTCACGTCGCGCGTGATGTGATTCGCGACGGGCACGATACCGACGAGCGCGATGAGAATCAGCGCGATGCCCGCGGTGAAGTTGAGCGCCGCCGCGTTGCGCAGCTCGTAGAGGTTGTCGCCGACCGGACGCGCGACGCCGATGCGCAAGCCGCTCTGCGGATCTTTCGAGCTGCTGACGATCCAGTTGTCGACGCGCGGCAGCGGCTGATCGTGTGCGAGCGCGTCGGCGATGCCGAGGCGGTCGAGGGAGGCGCGGTCGTCGGGGGTGCGGGTGTAGATGTGACCTTCGCGATCGGCGGCGAATGCGAGCTCGCCATCATCAGTCGCGGTCCCGAGCACGCGGCGAATGACCGCCTCCGGCTTCACCTGCGCCGACAGTTGCGCGACGACTTCGCCTTCTTTGCGAACGGGGATGTTCAGCTTGCGTCCGAAGAGCAGCGCGATGCGCTTCTCGTGTTCTTTCAGCAGCGCTTTCTCTTCCGGTGTGAGCTGGCGGCGGACTTTCACTGCGCCATCGGCGCTCGTCGTCGTTGCGGGCGTCGTCACGACGACTGGCGGCGCGGGCGGAGCGGCGTGCACGATGTGTACAACTTCTTTTTTCGGCGCGCCTGCGCCCGCGATCTTCGCGCGGCGTTCTTCCTCGAGCGCTTTGCGACGCTCTTCGCGCAGCCGCAGCGCTTCCTGCAACTCCTGATTGAAGCGCGTCTGCTCTTCGCGCATCTGCACGTCGACTTTCTGCTGCCGAGTCCGCAGTTCCTCGGCGAGCGCGTGTCGCTGCTCCGGCGGCATCGTCGCGGCGTTCGCGGCGAATTCGCGGTTCATGCGCGAGAGCTCGCGAATCTCGTCGCGCTGCGCGTCGGACATCCGATATCGCGGCAGCTTCGGCACGTCGGGGATCTCGATGATCACCGGCTCGGGCGGCTCGGGCGGTTCCGGCGCCTCAGCTGCTTCGGGCGGCTCCGGCGCTTCGGAGCGCGGTTGCGCGCGCGGCGCGGGAGCCGCGGCGGCGACCGGCTGCAGCTCGATTGAGTCGATGAGGTTCGCCGATTCGCCGAGCGCGAGCAGCACGTTGTCGACGACGGCTTCCGGCGTCGTCTCTCCCTGCTTCATGTTCGGCAACGGCAGCGCCGACACCTCGGCAAGCCGCTGTTCGAGCTCGTTCCGAATCGTGGCGAGGCGCCGGTCCATCTGTCGCGCGAGCCGCGCCGCTTCGCGGTGATACGCCGTTTCGAGCGCTTTCCGCGACGACTGATACGAATACAGCACGATGCCGCTCAGCGGAACGATCGAGAGCAGAAAACAGGCGAGGACGAGCTGCGTGCGGACCTTCATCGGGCGTCGTTGATGGTATTCGAAACAACACTGTTACGGCGTTATGGACGCCGAGTTGCGTCCGGAGTTAGCCAACGGCGTTACGATTCACGCGAGATGATCGATTTCATCGAAGCGGTCGTCGCAATGCTGCCCGCGGATGCCGGCGGACGAACTGGTGTCGTCGCTCCGCGCGAAGGCTCGTACCGGCCATTCGCGCGCATCGGCAGCGAGCGGCTGCGCATCCGTTTCATCGAAGGTCCGCCGCAGCTCGCACCGGGCCGCGACGCGCTCGTCATGATCGAAGTCGAGACGTCGCCCGACGATGAATCGCTGCTCGCGCCCGGCGCCGAGCTCGAAGTGATCGAGCACGATCGGCTCGTCGGATTGCTCACCGTGACGCGTTCGCTGCAGAGCTGATCATGCGCCGCCTCACGATCGCCGCACTCGTTTTCCTGACCGCGTGCTCGTCGTCGCGATCGATCGTCGAATCGCAGACCTACGTGAATCAGCCCGGCGATCCGATCGAGATCACCGTCGAAGGCGTGAACGTCGATCAGCGTTTCTTCGAAGGTCGCGAGCAGCCGTTCAGCATGAGCGTCGTCGTCGCGAACAACTCCGATCTCGACGTCACCGTGACGAACGTGAACGTGTTTCAGAACTCGATCGGACCGCTGATCGTCGATGCGGTCAGCGCCGGTTTCAACGAGACGATCGAGCCTGCGAAAGAGCATGCGTTCGACATGAAGCTGATGGCGCGCCAGGCACCCGAAAAGAGCGCGATGTATGCGGCTTCCGCGCAAACCATCGCGCTCCGGGTCATCGTGACTTTGTCGAACGGCGATCGCTACATGCAGCAGTTCGCGATTCCGATGTCGCCGCGTTAGCGCGCCGCGATCTTCTCCGTCGTCGCGAGCTTCCGCGCTTCATCGACGAGCTGCACGAAATCGCGGCGATACCCTTCCGCGTCGCGGCCAGCGGACTTCAGCGCGATCTGCCGCACCGACTCGTACGACGCGTCGCCTTTGTATTTCGAATCGCGCAGCAGCATGCCGAACTCCGCGACGGCCGCCGCGAAGCGCAGGTTGTCCGACGCGGTCTCGAACGACGTCGACGAATCGAGCACCGGCTGCGTCATGAGCTTGCTCGCGCCGCCGCTCGGTTCCTTGTAACGAAGCTTCAGTGTCAGCAGCTCGGGCGATTTCTTCGCATCGTCGCTGATCGCAGCCGTCTGATATTTCAGCGCGTCGACGTTTGCCAGCTGCGTGTCGCCGTCCGGCGGCACGATCTCGTACAGCGCCGTCACCGAATGTCCCGCTCCCATTTCGCCCGCGTCTTTCGCGTCGTCGTGAAAATCTTCTTTCCGCAGCAGCCGGTTTTCGTAACCGATCAGGCGGTAGGCGAGCACCTTCGTCGGATTGAATTCGAGCTGCAGCTTCACGTCTTTCGCGATCGTCAGCAGCGTGCCGCCCATCTCGGTGACGAGCGTCTTCTTCGCCTCGCTGAGGTTGTCGATGTACGCGTAATTGCCGTCGCCTTTGTCGGCGAGCAACTCCATCTTCGAGTCTTTGATGTTGCCCATGCCGAAGCAGAGCGTCGTCAGCGCAATCCCGTCTTTGCGCTTCTCCTCGACGAGCCGTTCCAGCTCGCCGTCGCTCGAAACGCCGACGTTGAAATCGCCGTCGCTCGCGAGGATCACGCGGTTGTTGCCGTGCTCGAGGAAGTTCTCTTTCGCGGTTTTGTACGCGAGGAGAATTCCTTCGCCGCCCGCGGTCGAGCCGCCGGCTTCGAGCGAATTGATCGCGTCGAGAATGCGCGTCTTTTCGGAGCCGGGAGTCGACGGCAGTACGAGTCCGGCGTTGCCGGCGTAAACGACGATCGCAACGCGATCTTTCTCGCGGAGATTGTTGACGAGCAGGCCGAGCGACTCCTTGAGCAGCGGCAGCTTGTTCGGCATCTCCATCGAGCCGGAGACGTCGATGAGAAACACGAGATTGCTCGGTGGCAGATCGTCGGTTTTGATGTTCTTTCCCTGCAGACCGACGAGCAGCAGCCGGTTCTTCGCGTTCCACGGACACGCCGCGATTTCGGTCGTGACCGAGAACGGATCGCCGCCGGATGGCTGCGGATAGTCGTAGGTAAAGTAGTTGACCATCTCCTCGATGCGCACCGCGTCGCGCACCGGCATCTGCCCGGAATCGAGGAAGCGCCGTACGTTGCTGTACGACGCGCGGTCGACGTCGATGGAGAAGGTCGAGAGCGGATTGTCGGTCACCCGCAGGAACCCGTTCTCCGCAATCCGCCCATACTCCTCGGTATTCATCTCGGCGTCGCTTTCAACGCCGCCCGCCGGCGGCGGCGCGACCGGCTGCGAATTGATCGCGTACGAGTTCATGGCGCGGCTGTCTTTCGGCGCGACCGCCGTCGAGAGATCGTCTCGTTTGCTGCACGACATCACGGCGATGAGCAGGAAGAGCGTGGCCGACAAGCAGAAGATCAGCGTGACGATGGAAGAGCGAATCGGAATGACGTTGCGTGTGGTGCGCATGGGTTTGTTCCTTTCACACGCTTTGATGCGCAATCGCGTCCGCGCGAAACCGCGAATGTGCGAATTTCTTTTTGCGCGTCACGGATGGGCGCGGATGTCCGGCGAATGGTTGTGTGCGCTAACTGCTGCAAATGCAGACACTTGCCGCGTCGCGAATCATCGTTATTGGCATTTTCGATGCACTGCCGGCATGGCGAGAGAGAGATCAGGAGGCGGACATGCGTGAGGGGGAGGAAGCAGTCACGCGCGAAGTGCCGCAGTCGATTTACAACGGAGTTTCAGCAGGACCGCACCGCACCGGATCGTCCACGCCGCGCGCGCGTGTGCTGGTCGTCGATGACGATTCAGCGATCCGCCGCATGGTCGCGCGAATCGTCGAGCGCGAAGACTTCACGACCGAGATGTGCGGCGACGGCGTGTCCGCACTCGCGCAAATCAAACGCGAATGGTTCGACGTGATCGTGCTCGACGTGACCATGCCCGGCATGTCCGGCTACGACGTCGTCGACGCTCTCCGCGCCGAAAACCCCGACGCCCTGCGCCGCGTGATTCTGATGACCGCCGCCGTGCGGCGTCGCGAGGATGTCGGAGTATTCGCCGTGCTGCTCAAGCCATTCGACATCGGGGAGCTCACGCGACTGGTGCGATCGTGTGCGGCGTTTCAGCGGGATGAGGCGGTCGCGATCGCGTCGGGAGACGCGTGAGAGCTACCCATTCCGCGTAGTCCGCAGCACCGCGCCGACCACATCGCGCAGATCCTGCAGCTCGATCGGCTTCTTCATCGTCACGCGGACGATGTCGGGATCGAGCTCGTCTTTCTCGGCCACGGCAGAAATTACGATCACCGGCGTGAGGATGTTTTTCGCGCGCATGTGGCGGATCACGGCGGCGCCGTCGACGCGCGGCATCAGCAGATCGAGCACGACCGCCTGGTACGCATTCGCATCGAGATGCGCGATCGCGTCCTCGCCATCGGTGGCGAGATCCGACGTGATGTGCTCGCGGCGCAGGATCGTCGCGACGATCTCTCGAATCGCCGGGTCGTCATCGACGATCAACACATGCGCGCGCTCGGACGTCATGCCGCGTAACCAGCATAGCGGAACGTGCGCATCAGCTCCGGCACGGCCATCGGCAGCATCGGCCGTCCGAACAGATAACCCTGAATGCCGTCGCAGCCGTGCGCGGCGACGAGCGCGTGATCCGCTTCCGTCTCGATTCCTTCGACGGTCACGTACAAATTGAGACTGTGGCCGAGGTGGATGATGGAGGAGAGGATCTCGGCGTCGGCGGGATGGTTGCCGATGTCGCGGATGAACTCACGATCGAGCTTCAGCGTGTGCAGCGGCAGCCGCTTCAGATAGACGAGCGACGACTGGCCGGTACCGAAATCATCGACGGCGATCCGGATGCCGAGCGACTTCAGCTGATCGAGCACGCTCAGCGTCCATTCGAGATTTTGCAGCGCGGCGCTTTCGGTGACTTCGAGCTCGAGATCGCGCGGCTCCAGGCCGTGTTCGCGAACCGCGGCCGCGACGCTGTAGATGAACGTCGGCTGCGCGATCTGATGCGCGGACAAATTTACGGCGACGTGAAAACCGCTGACGCCCGCATCGCGCCACTCGCGCATTTGGCGGCACGCTTCGTTCAGCACCCAGTCGCCGATCGGGATGATCAGCCGCGTCTCTTCCGCGAGGCGGATGAAGTCCGCCGGATTGACGAGCTCCTCGCTGCTGCGCCGCCAGCGAATCAGCGCTTCGAACGAGCGGATCGAGCGCGTCGTGCGATCGACGATCGGCTGGTAATGCAGCTCGAACTCGTTGTGCTCGAGCGCGCGATGAAGGCTCAGCTCCATGTCGAGCCGCTTGCGATAGCGATCGTTCATCGACGTCGCGAAGAGCTGCACCGAATTCCGCCCGAGCTCCTTCGAGCGATACAGCGCCGCGTCGGCATTCTTCAGCAGCGTGACGAGGTCCTCGCCGTCGGCCGGATACATGCTGATGCCGATGCTCGCGGAGGCGTGGAGCTCGTGACCATCCACCTGGATCGGGGCGCGCATCGCGGCGAGCAATTTCCTGCCGACGGTGCCCGCATCTTCCGCGCGATCGACGTCCGGCAGCAGCACGGCGAATTCGTCGCCGCCGAGTCGCGCGATCGTGTCGTCCGCGCGAAGCAGCGCGCTGAAACGCCCGCCGACGATTTGCAGCAATCGATCGCCGATCGAGTGGCCGAGCGTGTCGTTCACGATCTTGAAGCGATCGAGATCGATGTACATCACGGCCAGTCCGCGGCCACGGCGGCGCGACTGTTCGATGGCGTGCTGCACGCGATCGTGAAAGAGAAAACGATTCGGCAGATCCGTGAGGCTGTCGCGATAGGCGAGTCGCTCGAGTTGTTGCTCCGCGAGCTTGCGGCCGGTGACGTCGCGATAGTTGATGACGATGCCGCGCACGTTCGCGTCGAAGAGCATGTTTTTGTACGTGCCTTCGATCCAGCGCCACGAGCCGTCGCGCGACTGCAGCCGCAGCTCGCCATGCGCTTCGCGTCCGTCGGCGGTGAGGAGATCGCGAAAATTCGTCTGCGCGTATTCGAGCTCGTCGGGATGGACGAGGTCGGAGAAGTTGCGGCCGGTCAGCTCGCGGGGCTCGTAGCCGAGGACGCGACGGGTGCCGGCGCTGGCGTAGAGGAAGCTGCCGCGCGCGTCGACGAGCGCGATCCCTTCGCTGCTGTTTTCGACCAGTGCGCGGAAACGCTCGACCGCTTCGCTGCGCTCGCGCTCCGCGAGGCGGCGCGCTTCTTCGGTGCGCAGGTTTTCGATCAGCGCGCCGGTGAGATCGGCGACGGAACGCAGGAACTCGATTTCATCCGCGGCGAAGGTGCGCCGCGCGTTGCTGTAAACGCTCAGCACTCCGTATGACCGATCGCGTCCCGGGATCTGCAGCGAGATGCCGGCTTCGACGCCGTGCCGATCGAGCCAGTGCCTGCCGTTGAATCGCGGCTCGGCGGAGAGGTTGTCGAAGATCACCGGTTCGGCGGTGCCGATCGTGTAGTAGTGAAACGGCGTGTGCGTTTCGCAGCCGTCGTCGCATCCGTCGAACGTCTTGTTGGTGCCGATCGAAAAGCGATGACGCCACGCGCCGTGCGGGTCGAGCTCGACGATGCTGCAGTGCGACGTCTCGAGGACCGATTCGACGAGCGCGCACGTCTGGCCGATCAGCATGCTGCCATCGACGCCGGTCAGCGCGGCCTGTCCCAACTCTGAGACCGCTGCCTGCTGGCGGCGGCGTCGCGCGATCTCCGCGTCCATGGCGGACAGACGCTCCGCGGACGGAGTTCGGGCGTTGGGATTCCGAGGCACGATGCTGAATTATGCAACTCTGCAACGGCTGTTTTCTGTGATCGATTACACCAAACCTGAGGTGCGCGGCCGCGGTGCGACCGCGCACCAGGCTCATCAGTTTCGCGCTTTCGCGCGTGGCGCCGGTTTGCTTCGAGGCGCTTTCGCACGCGGCGCCGCGCGCGTCGTCTGCTGGCGCGGCTGCGACGTCGCACGCGAGCTCGTGCTGTGCGTGTTCGGCGACGACCAGCCGAGCATCGTCGCGGAATGCGTCGACGGGCCGCTGAGCCACGTCGTCAGAATCGCGCGATTGACCGAGAGCGAATCGGGCGAGCGATAGACATACGACGCGCCGTTCGGCGCCGGCTCGACGAGCACCCATCGATACATCAGTTCCCGCGTCAGAAACTCGCGGCCAGCGTCTTCCGCGTCCGGCGGCAGATCGACTCCGGCGAGCGTGACGTTCGTCCGAACGCGCGCACGTTCGACGATGATCGTGTGGCTGTCGACGATTGCGACGACGCGCGTCATCGGCGTTGCGGCGGCGGCGGGGGAGACGAGCAGAACGAAAAACAAATACACGACGAATCTCTTCATGATTGTTGTCGTGGCGCTGCGGAGACGCGGGCAGGCGTCGGGTGGGCAACGCGGAGATTAGCAGCGCGCGAATCGATGTGCGAAAATTGTCCCGGTCATGCGTGGGAGGGAGGGTAGACGGAACATGCCGCCGCGGCGCCGCTCGTCATTCCGCACCATCTCTCTGCTGATGCTCCTTCCGATCGGCGGACTGGTTCTCTTTCTCGCTGTGCGCTTCGTGCGCGAGCAGTTCGCGCACATCGCGAAACCGGCCTCGCAGCATGTCGAGGCGTCGACGATCGCTCCTCCGAAGCCGCACGTTGCCGCGAAGAAAGCTCCGATTGCGAAACCACATCACGGCAGCGGCGGCATCGTCGTGATTCTCGACGACGTCGGCTTCGATCATCAGCCGCTCGCCGGTGCGATGCGCATCGATCCGAATGTGAATTTCGCCGTGCTGCCGAACGGCGCGAAGTCGCGTGAGTTCGCGCGCGAGCTGAACGCGCACGGATTCGAACTCCTCTGTCATCTGCCGATGGAGCCGGAGAATCCGCGGCAGTCGCCGGGACCGAATGCGGTCATGACGACGATGACCGATGCGCAGATCGAGGCGACGACGCGCTCGAACGTCGAGGCGATTCCGAACATCCGCGGCGTCAACAACCACATGGGCTCGCGCGCGACGTCCGATCGTCGCGTGATGACGAGCGTGCTTAATGCGCTGCCGAAAGGTTTGTACTTCATCGATTCGCGAACGGCGGGGACCTCGCTCGCCGCGGACGTCGCGCGCGAGCTGAACATTCGCACGGCCTCGCGCAGCGTGTTTCTCGATGACGAGCAGAACGAGGCTGCGATTCGCGCGCAGCTCGCGGCGCTCGTGACGGCGGCGGAGTCGCATGGCGTGGCGATCGGAATCGGCCACATGTATCCCGAGACGGTGCGCGTGCTTGCGGCCGAGGCGCCGGCGCTGCGCAGTCGGGGATTTCGATTCCTGCGCGCGAGCGAAGTCGTGAACTGACGTGCTGCTCGCGCTCTTTCTCGTCGATCTCGCCGCCGGCCTGTACGTTTTTCTGCCGCTCGTCGGCCGCCGCAACGCCGGCGTGAAGTTCTATCGGCTGATCTTCATCATCAATGTGGCGCTGCTCGCTGCGGCGGCCGGCGCGCATGTCGTCGCGCATGCAACGACGCTCGCGATCTTCGATGGTGTGCTCGTCGCGATGACCGCGTTCGTATACGCGGTGCTTCGTTATCCGAAGCGACTGATTCTCCGTATCCCCGCGTTCGTGCTCGGCGTCGCGCTCGTCGTGCTCGGCGTTTGGTCGTGGCAGGTCGCGACGCGTTGCTCGCTCGCATGGAGCATCGCCGGCGCGCTCACATCCATCGCGCTGCTCGGCAGCGTCAATCTCGCGATGACGCTCGGTCACTGGTACCTCGTCGTGCGCGGAATGCCGATCGATCCGCTGAAGCGGCTCACGCACGCGACGCTCGTCGCAACGCTGCTGCGCATCGCCGTCGTCGTCGCCGCGCTGTGCGTCCCGGAGATGTTCCACGCGATCGCGCTGCGTCAGGGAATCTTCTTCTGGATGCGCGCAGGCTGGGGACTCGTCGGGCCGCTGTTCCTCTATCCGATGGTGTGGGGAACGGTGAAGATCCGCTCGACGATGGCCGCGACGGGGATCCTGTACGTCGACGTCGTGGCCGTCGTCATCGGTGAGGTGCTGGGCGGCTGGCTGGCCGCCCTCGCGCACGTGCCTCT
>Ga0070701_10000192_pt1 | contig 18909 bp, 13 predicted proteins | sample KBSK5102metaG_FD_65451 | JGI IMG/M metagenome (GOLD analysis project Ga0070701, IMG submission 65451) | Corn, switchgrass and miscanthus rhizosphere microbial communities from Kellogg Biological Station, Michigan, USA - KBS K5-10-2 metaG | ecosystem: Host-associated > Plants > Roots >... | reverse complement strand
CGTGAATATTGCGTGAATCCGATTCTTATTTATTACGTCAGACGGGACTTACATCCAGACCCAGCGGTACGCGCGGATCGCGTGCACTGGTCTTCCCCGCCTCCACCCAGGCGAAGCGCGTGAGCAGTGAGCCGGCGAGCGAAGCGAGCGCGGCGGCGCGGCGCGCGCGCTTCGAACGGATGCCGAGAACGCGCAGCGCGAGAGGGATCGCGCCGGACAGGAGCGCGGCGGTTTTGAGTGATGTGGAGGTCAAACCGCCGCGGCGGATTTGCTCCGTCGCGACGACTTCGTATGCAGCGGCGCCGCTCGCAAGCAGAGGCAGCGCGCGATGACGATGTCCGCACAACTCGAGCAGCGATGACGCCGACGCGACCGCCGACGCCGCGAAGTGGATGGGCAACATGTTGACGTGTTGCGACCATGCCGGAATCGCGGTCGCGCCGAGCAGTACACCCGTGTACGTCGACATGCCGAGACCGGTCAGCGCGGCGGCAGCGCCTGATGCGTCGCGGATGAATTTCACGCGCGCACCCGTGCGACGCTGCAGTTCATCGGCGAACACCGCGGCGCCGGCGAACGTGCTGAATGCGACGACCGTCCATGCGCCGACCGACATCGGACTTTGCGGTTTGAAGACGCGAAGCATGTTGAGGAAACGTTCGGGGCGGCCGAGGTCGGAGATGAGGAGCGGAGTGGAGATGAGGGCGCCGGCGAGTGCGATGCGGCGCGCGTCGCGCACGAGCGATTCGTTCGCGCCGCTCGCCTGCGCGGCGACGGCGATCATCGCGGATGCGCCCGCAGCGCCGCCGACGAAAAAGTAGAGCGGGATCTCCCACGTCCAGACCGGCGGCTTGAGCAGCGGCAGTCCGTAATACCCGTGTTCCGCGCCGGGCTCGGGCAGCGGCGCGCCGATCGCGCGAACGCCTTTCGCGTCGACGCGTCCTGTGCGCTCGGCCTGGCGGCGCAATTCGTCGAGTCGTTCTTCGGTCGCTTTCATCACTTCGTCGGGCGGAACATCGCGAACGCGGCGAGCGAAGCGAGCGCCATCGCGCCTGCGGCGATGCCGGCCGCGGTCCACGCCTGCGGCAGCAGCGACGTCGGCACTTCCGGTTTCGGCGGCAGGTTGTATGCGCGCGAATCGCCGCGAATGAGAAACATCGCGTGAATCCCGCCGACGCTCGTTTCGGTCGGGTTGTACAGCGCCGCGTCGCTCATCCCCGCCGCGTGCAGTTCCGCGACGCGCGCCGTTGCGCGAACCTGGAGCTTCTCGAGATCGCCGAAGAGAATCGAGCTGGTCGGACACGCTTTCGCGCACGCCGGCTCCATCCCCGCTTTCTGGCGGTCGTAGCAGAACGTGCACTTGAACGCGCGGCCATCGTCAGGACGCCGATCGATGACACCGAACGGACAGGTGACGACGCAGTATCCGCAGCCGTTGCAGATGTCGGGCTGCACGTAAACGCTGCCGAACTCCGTCCGGACGATCGAGCCGGTCGGACACGCTTCGAGACAACCGGCGTTCTCGCAGTGCTTGCAGACGTCGGACGAGAACTGCCACGTCGAATGCTCCGGCGCGTTCCCGCCGCAGCCGGTGCGCGGCTGATGCTCGACAAACTTCACATGCCGCCACGACGAAGCGCCGAGCGTGAGCGTGTTGTCGTACGAAAGCCCGGACCAGACGAACCCGTCGTCAGGAACGTCGTTCCATTCTTTGCACGCGACTTCGCAGGCTTTGCAGCCGATGCATAACGTTGAATCTGTGAGAAAGCCTGTTGTCATTGTTGTGAGGCATGAGGGATGAGTGATGAGGCATAAGTAACTGCAACACGCTTACTCATACCTCATACCTCATTGCTCATGCCTTCCTCACGTTGCACGTCAACGCCTTCGACTCAAAAATCCTCACATTCGGCTCCTCGGAAATCGCAAGCAGGTCGTTTACTACGTCTCCGGTGACGAGGCCTTTGCTGCCGAAGTGATAGGGCATTCCTACCTGATGGACTCTTCTGCCCTGCACTGTCAGAGACGGCATCCGTTCGGTGACGAGGGCTTTCGCTTCGATCTCGGCGCGGGCGGTGGCGATCAGGATCGTGTCGCCGTTTGAGATGCCGTTTTCTTTTGCGAGCTCGGGCGAGATTTCGGCGAAGAGCGCCGGTTGCAGCTCGGCCAGGTGCGAGAGCGTTCGCGACATCGCGCCGGACGTGTGGTGCTCCGTCAGGCGATACGTCGTCAGTATGTGCGGGAAGCGTGCGTCCGGCGAGGCGGCATAAACGTTGTCGGCTCTTTCCATCCGGTTCGCCGCTGGATTTGTCTGCTGCTGCGGATGGACGGCGTTCGGCAGGTTCGACTCGAGCGGCTCGTAGTGCGCGGGCAGCGGGCCGTCCTTCAGGCCTGACGGAACCCAGAGCCAGCCGACGCCGTCGGGATGCATGATGAACGGCGCGTCGCCGGGCAGCGCTTCATCGCCTCCGCGCGACTCGTCACCTTTCGCGTCGGGACGTTTCGTGCGCGTGAAGTCGGCGACGTCATCGCCTCCCCACTCCCCTTTCGCTTCGTCCCACCAGACGAGTTTCTTTCGTTCGCTCCACGGCGTGCCGTCCGGCGCGGCGGAGGCGCGGTTGTAAAGAATGCGGCGATCGAGCGGCCACGCGTAGCCCCAGCCGTGCGCGTACTTGCCGTGCGGCTCGCGCTTGAGCGCTTTGTTCTCGCCGTCGTACACGCCGGAGTAGATCCAGCAGCCGCACGACGTCGAGCCGTCGTTCTTCAGCTCTCCGAAATGTTTGATCGCGCCGTCGCGCGAGCGGCCGTGAATCTCGCGCAGCACCGCATCGGCATCATCGTCTTCGTAATCCCACGTCAGCGCGCGCAGCCCGGCGTCGCGCGGCATGTCGGTCGCTCGCGATTTCATCATCTTGCCGAGCTCGATCATGAACGACAGCTCGCTGCGCGCTTCGCCCGGCGGCTCGACGGCCTGCTCGCGCCATTGCAGCAAACGCTGCGTGTTCGTGAACGTTCCCGCTTTTTCCGCGTGCGACGCGGCGGGAAAGAAGAAGACTTCCGTGTCGCAATTTTCGTTTTGCCAGAACGTCGCGGTCTCGGTCTCGACGAGATCGCGTACGACGAGCCACTTCAGTTTCGTCAGCGCCTTGCGCTCGAGCTTTCCGTTCGGCGAACCGACCGCGGGGTTCTGTCCCATCACGACGAGCCCTTCGAGCGCGCCGTCCGCCATGTCGAGCCAGTAACCGAAATACGAATGATCGCCGGTCAGCCGCGGCAGCCAGTTGAAGCCGAAGCCGTTCTCCGGCGTCGCCGCATCGCCGTAATACGCCTTGAGCAGACTGACGATGTACTTGTCGAGGTTGTACCACCAGCCTTTCGGCGATCGGTGGCGTTTGATGTACGCCGCGAGATCGCCGTCGTCGTCATCGTTGTGCGACGGCATCGGCAGATATCCGGGCAGGATGTCGTAGAGCGTCGGGATGTCGGTCGAGCCCTGAATCGATGCGTGCCCGCGCAGCGCCATGATGCCGCCGCCGGGACGTCCGATGTTGCCGAGCAGCAGCTGAAGAATCGCGGCGGCGCGAATGGTCTGCACGCCCGTCGAATGCTGCGTCCAGCCGACGGCGTAACAGATCGCCGCGGTTTTCTCGCGGCCTGACGCGCTCGTGAAGATGTCCGCGATTTCGATGAAGCGCTCGCGCGGAATGCCGCACGCCTGCTCGACGAGCTCCGGCGTGTAGCGAGCGAAGTGACGCTTCAGCACCTGAAACACGCATCGCGGATGCTGCAGCGTTTCGTCGCGATGCGGCTCATCGAGATTTTGCGCTTCGCCGCCGCGGTCTTTGCCGTGACCGCCGCCATGCTCGCGCATGCCTGGCTGCTCGCCCTCGCTCTTCTTCGTCGCGCCTTCGTAGAGCCACGACTCGGGGTCGTACTGTTTCTTCTCCGCATCCCAACCCGAAAACAATCCGCCCAGATCCTCTGTATCGACAAAATCCTCGCGCAGGATCGTCGCCGCATTCGTGTACGGAATCACGTAGTCGCGGAACCAGCGATCGTTCGCGATCGTGTAGTTGATCAGGGCGCCGAGGAAGACGATGTCGCTGCCGGCGCGCAGCGGGAGCCAGTAATCGGCCATCGCCGACGTGCGATTGAAACGGGGATCGACGTGAATGATCTTCGCGCCGTTTTTCTCACGCGCTTCGATGACCCACTGAAAGCCGACCGGATGATTCTCGGCCATCGACGAGCCCATGATGAGAATCGCGTCGGCGTTGGCGAGGTCCTGCTGCGCAGTGGTTGCGCCGCCGCGGCCGAACGACGTGCCCAGACCGGGCACGGTGGAGCTGTGTCATATCCTGGCCTGATTGCTGACGCAGACCATGCCGAGGCCGGCGGTGAAGAGTTTTTTGATGAGGTAGTTTTCTTCGTTGTCGAGCGTCGCGCCGCCGAGGTGCGCCATGCCGGTGCATTGCATGACCGGCTTGCCGTCTTTCGATTCCGTGAACGTGCGCGCGCGGGTTTCCCACATCCGCTCCGCCACCATTTCCATCGCCTGCGCGAGCGGCAGCTCGACCCATTGACGAGCGCCTGGCGCGCGGTACTTCACTTTCGTGACGCGTTTGTCGTGCGTGACCAGCTGGAACGAGTCGGCACCTTTCGGACAGAGATGGCCGCGCGAGATCGGCGACGCGGGATCGCCTTCGATGGAGACGATCTTCCCGTCGCGATGGTAAATGAGTTGACCACATCCGACGCCGCAGTACGGACAGATGGAGCGCGCGACTTTCGCGCCTTCGTTTTTCGGACGGAGCGCTTTGGTCGCGTCGGACATCGCGTCGACGCCGGTGCCGTCGCTGCGATTCGCGAGCTGGCGGATGAGCGGCCACTTCAGGAGAAGCTCGGCAAGCACGGCGAAAGTGTATGCAAGAATCGGCGTCGATGGACGGAAGCGTGCGCGTGCCGGTCACGAGAGTTCGCGGAAGCGACTCTTCGATCGACGAAGACGCGCTCGCGATCGAGGAGCCGCTGGAGATTCGCGTCGGCGACCGGCCGCTGTCGGTGACGATGCGAACGCCGGGCGACGACTTTGCGCTCGCGGCCGGTTTCCTGTTCACCGAAAGTGTGATTCGCGCCGGCGAGGACATCGACAACATCCGCCACTGGGGCTCGCCGAACGTCGTGCGCGTCGCGCTGCGCGAAGGTGTCGCGATCGACTGGGCGCGGCTGCAGCGCAATTTCTACACGACCTCATCGTGCGGCGTTTGCGGGAAGACGTCCGTGGACGCTGTGCGGATTGCCGCGCGGAAGCTCACTCCGTTTCCGGTCGATGCTGCGGTGATTCACGAGTTGCCGCAGGCGTTGCGCGCGCGGCAGTCGGCGTTCGAAGCGACCGGCGCGATCCACGCGGCGGGATTGTTTTCGGATCACGGCGAAGCGATTGCTGTTGCGGAAGATGTTGGACGACACAACGCCGTCGACAAAGTGATCGGCGCGTTTGTGCTCGAGCGTCGTTCGTTCGAGCAGACGATTCTCGTCGTCAGCGGACGTGGCGGATTCGAGATCGTGCAGAAAGCGGCGGTCGCGGGGATCGCGTGCGTCGTCGCGGTCGGCGCGCCTTCGTCGCTGGCCGTTGAGCTCGCGCGCGAAACCGGAATGACTCTGATCGGCTTCGCGCGCGAGGGGCGATTCAACGTTTACACGTAGCCGCCTAAAACATCGCCGGATACTTCTTCGGATTCGCCTCGTGCATCAGCGCGTAAACCTCTTCGAAGATCGTCTCGCGATTCGGCTTCGACCAGTAATCGCCATCGGATCCGTACGCCGGCCGATGCTCTTTCGCCGCGATCGTGCGCGGCTCGCTGTCGAGCCACTCGTATCCGCGATCGCGCTCGAGCACGTTCTGCATCATGAATGCGCTCGCGCCGCCGGGCACGTCTTCATCGATGAAGCAAACGCGATTGGTCTTCTTCAGCGACTCGACGATCACGCCGCGCGTATCGAACGGCAGCAGCGTCTGCACGTCGATCACTTCGCAATCGACGCCAACCGTCGCGAGCAGCTCCGCCGCTTCCATCACGATGCGCAGCGTCGCGCCGTAACTCACCAGCGTCACATCCGCACCCTCTCGCAGAACCTCGGGCACGCCGAGCGGCACCGTGAAATCGGCGACGTTCGACGGCAGCTTCTCTTTCGTTCGATAGCCGTTGAGCACTTCGATCACGATCGCCGGATCGTCCGATCGCAGCAGCGTGTTGTACATGCCCGCCGCCTGCGTCATGTTGCGCGGAACGCAGACCCACATGCCGCGCACGAGGCTGATGATGCCGGCCATCGGTGAGCCCGAGTGCCAGATGCCTTCAAGCCGATGTCCGCGCGTCCGAACGATCACCGGACACTTCTGCCCGCCGCGCGTACGCCAGCGCGTCGTCGCGAGATCGTCGGACATGATCTGCAGCGCATACAGCACGTAATCGAGGTACTGAATCTCCGCAATCGGCCGCAGTCCGCGGAGCGCCATGCCGATGGCCTGCCCCATGATCGTCGTCTCGCGGATGCCGGTGTCGGACACGCGATGCACGCCGTATTTTTCCTGGAGGCCGAGGCAACCCTGGTTGACGTCGCCGAGCTTGCCGACGTCTTCACCCATCGCCGTCAGATTCGGATAGCGCGCGAGCGCCGCATCGAGACACGCGTTGATGATCTCGAAGCCGTTCTTCTCCGGCGCGTCCGCGTCGTACTGCGCGGGAACCTCTTCGATGCGCAGCGCCGACTGCTCGTTCTCGCTGTACAGCTCGTCGTCATACAGCTTCGCGATTTCCGCATCGCGCGTGCGGCGCCATTCGAGGATGTCGGAGGGCACGTTCTCGCGAACGCTCACGATCGCACTCGTAAGTGCGCGCATCGCGTCGCGGCGGAACGGCGACTGCGTCCGCGCGAGCTCATTGCGAAGTTCGGTGCGTCCCATCCGATCGAGGAAGCCGAGCACGGTTTGCACGTCGGCGTCGATCGGCTCGCGATACGCGGCCCACGCGCGGCGCTGCGCCTCGCGAACCTGCTGCAGATCCTCTTTCTCGAACTGCTCGAGCTCTTCGTTACTGGCAATCCCCTGCCCGACCATCCACTCGCGCATCTTGCGAATGCCGTCGAACTCCACTTCCCACTCGAGCCGCTCTTTCGATTTGTAGCGCTCGTGCGAGCCGGAGGTCGAATGACCCTGCGGCTGCGTCACTTCGGTGACGTGGATGATCGCCGGCACGTGCTCCATGCGCACGATCGTCGCAGCGCTGATGTACGTCTCGCAAAGCGCCGCGTAATCCCACCCTTTGACTTCATAGATGTCGTAGCCGGCTTTCTGTTTCGGATCGCGCTGAAAGCCTTTCAGCAGTTCCGAGATGTGACCCTTCGTCATCTGGAACTCGTTCGCGACTGAGATTCCGTAGCCATCGTCCCAGATCGAAACGAGCATCGGAACCTGCAGCACCCCCGCCGCGTTAATCGACTCCCAGAACATCCCCTCGGCGCAACTGGCATTGCCGATAGTGCCGAATGCGATCTCGTCGCCGTTGCGCGAGAATTGCGTCATCGACTTCAGCTCGTCGAGTTCGCGATAGAGCTTCGACGCGTACGCGAGTCCGACGAGGCGCGGCATCTGCGAGCCGGTCGGCGAGACGTCGGCCGAGGTGTTGTGCATGTCGACGAGGTTTTTCCAGGAGCCGTCAGCGTTGAGCGAGCGCGTCGCGAAGTGGCAGTTCATCGAGCGGCCGGCCGACCATGGATCGGCGTCGACGTCCGCGTGCGCGTAGAGCTGCGCGAAAAACTCATCGAGCGTCGCCGCGCCGATCGCGAACATGAACGTCTGGTCGCGGTAGTAGCCGGAGCGGAAGTCTCCGCGGCGGAACGCGCGCGCCATCGCGAGCTGCGCGATCTCTTTGCCGTCTCCGAAGATGCCGAACTTGGCTTTTCCGGTCAGCACTTCTTTGCGGCCGATCAGGCTGGCCTGACGGCTGCGGTACGCGATGCGGTAGTCGTCGATGATGCTCTCGCGCGTGAACTGCGTGCGCGTTTGTTCCGACTGCTCGGGTGTGGGCACGGTGAAATCTCCGCGATGTTGTTTGTTGCCGGCGAGTCGACGCCCGGGCCGGGTCGCCGCTGCTCCGCTGCGTGATGCAGCGGCGGGAGGCACTGGCGCAAATCGTAGCACGCCGTTTAGATTGGCGGCATGCGCCGAATTCTCCTGGTCGTGGCAGTCTCGCTCTGTCTCGCCCGCGGCGTTCACGCGGCAACGATTACGGTCACCGGAAACAGCGATGCGATCGCGGTCGATGGTCAGTGTTCGCTGCGGGAAGCGATCTCCGCGGCGAACGCGAATCTGGCGGTGAACGAGTGCAGCGCCGGCGCATTGGGGCTCGACACGATCGCGTTCGGCACCGGCGCGACGACGATCGCGGTCGGCGCGCCTCTCCCGCCGTTCATCGATCCGATTTCCATCGACGGCGCGAACCTCATCACGATCGACGGCAACAACTTCTCCGCGGTCGGTCTCGATTTGGAAGGAGACATGAACACGATTCGCGGACTCACGATCAGACGCTTCTTCTCTGCCGGCGTTCGCATCCGTTCGGCCAAAAACATCGTTACGGGCAATGTCATCAGCGCGAACGGCGACGGCATCCTCATCGATGGCGAGACTAAGGACGCGACGAGGAACCGCATCGGCGGTCCGATCGCTGCGGATGGAAACGTGATCACCAACAGCCGCGGAGCCGGCATTCATCTGATCGCCACGTCGGACGTCGTCATTCAAAGCAACAACATCTCGCGCGACACGGCGGGGGCAGAAGGCGGCGAAGGCGTGCTGCTCGAGGACTCCAGCGCCAACACGATCGGTGCGGTGACGAGCGGTGGCCCCGGCGGCAACGTCATCGCCGGCGGCCTGCTGACGTCCTCCGATTACGCGCCGTCGATCCGCATCCGGGACGGCGGGCATAACTCGATGCTGACGAACAGCATCCGCCACCAGACGGTCAACTCCGGCGCCGCCAACGCATACTCGAACAACACCATCGACCTCGGCATCGACGGCCGTACGCCCAACGATCACTGCGACGGAGACAGCGGCGCGAACAATCTGCAGAACACGCCGGTTCTGCTCGCGGCGACCGAGCTGTCGGGCGTGACGATCGATGGTTATCTCGACTCGGCGCCTTTGAGCACCTACACGATCGAGTTCTTTGAAGAGCCGCGCTCGTTCAACTCCTACACGGGTCCTGGTCGCTACCTGGGTCACGTGATCGTGACGACGGACGCGTCGTGCCGAGCTGCATTCCATCTTGCGCTGCCGACCTTTTCAGGCATGGCTCACGCCGCCGCCTTCTCAGCGACCGCGACGAATGCGGACGGCGAGACGTCCGAGATGACGACGATCAACGGCGCGTTTTCTTTCTTAGTGGAAAAACAGTTCGCGCCGGCGACCGTGCTGCCGAACACGCCATCGCGTCTCACACTCATGCTCGACTCAGCGCCCCTCCTCGGCAATGTCGCGTTCACCGATACGCTTCCGGCCGGGCTCACTGCGTCAAACCTGTCGACTACCTGTATCGGAACGGCGATCTCCACCACCGGCAACAGCATCACCGTGTCGTACCCGCTCCTGGACAACGGCCTCCAGCGCGGGCCGTGCACGGTGGAAGCGGACGTGGTCGCAACGGCGCCGGGCGTGTACACGAACATCATTCCCGCCGGCAGCGCGACCGGTGCGGCCAATGGCGGCGAAGCACCTGTTTACCCGGTGACGAACAGCGCGGCGGCAGTCGCGACGCTGACGGTCGTCGCCCCGAATCCGCTCGTCGCGAAATCGTTCGCGGCGCCGGTGACGACGATCGGCGCACCTGACCGGATGACGATCACGATCACGAATCCGAATCCGGCCGCGGCGATCACGTCGGTCGCGCTGACCGACACGTATCCGGCGAACCTGAAGAACGCGGCGACGCCGAATGCGAGCACGACCTGCGGCGGAACGCTGACGGCGACTGGCGGCGCGAGCGCGTTGACGCTGAGCGGCGGCACGATCGCAGGAGGCGCGTCGTGCACGATCTCGGTCGACGTGCTCTCCGACGTGGGCGGCAATTACACGAACACGATTTCGGCGGGCGGTGTGACGTCATCCGGCGGAGCGAACACCGCGCCGGCGCAGGCATCGATGACCGTGAAGCTGCTTGCGCCCGCGGTCGCGAAATCGTTCGCCGATGCGCAGGTTCCGAACGCCGCGCCCGATCGCCTGACGATTACGCTCACGAATCCGAACGCCGCCGCGATCACCGGCGTCGCGTTTACCGACAACTATCCGACGAACCTCATCAACGCGGCGCCGCCGAATGCGAGCACGACGTGCGGCGGCACGCTCACGGCGGTCGCGGGCGGCAGCTCGCTAGCGCTGTCGGGCGGAACGATTCCGGCGTCGGGAAGCTGCACGGTGTCGATCGATCTCACATCGACCGTCGCGGGCAACTACACGAACACGTTGCCGGCCGGCAGCGTCACGTCGGCGAACGCGCAATCGAATGCGTCAGCGGCGAGCGCGGGCGTCGTGATCGCGACGCCGATTCCGGCGATGTCCGATCGCATGCTGTTGCTGCTCGCGGCGATGCTCTGCGCGGTCGCGGTGCTTCATCGCCACTGAATGAGGTGATCGGGCAGATGCGTCGCGACGCCGCGTGATGGCGGCGGGAGGCACTGGCGCAAATCGCAGCATGGCGGTTAGATTGCTGGCATGCGCCGAACTCTCCTGGTCGTGGCAGTCTCGCTCTGTCTCGCCGGCGGCGTTCACGCGGCGACGATTACAGTCACCGGAAACAGCGATGCGATCACGATCGACGGTCAGTGTTCGCTGCGCGAAGCGCTCACCGCGGCGAATACGAATCTTCCGGTGAACGAGTGCAGCGCCGGCGCATTGGGACTCGACACGATCGCGTTCAGCACCGGCGCGACGACGATCACCGTCGGTCTCGTTCCGCTTCCGCCGATCGTCGATCCGATCGCGATCGACGGCGCGACGCTGATCACGATCGATGGCGGTAACGCAGCAATCGTCGGACTCGATCTCGTCGCGAGCGGCAACACGATTCGCGGATTGACGATCCGGCGTTTTTCGACGGCCGGCATTCGCGCGCGCTCGAGCAACAACGTCATCGCGGGCAACACGGTCGATGCGAACGGCGATGGCATCCTGATCGACGGCAGCGTCACGGCGGCAACCGGGAATCGCATCGGCGGCGTGCCCGCGACGGAAGGCAACGTCATTACCGAGAGCTCGGGCGCAGGGATTCATCTGATCTCCGCGAGCGCGACGATCATTCAAAGCAACAACATTTCGCGAGACACCGGGAAGGCGGCCGGCGGCGAAGGTGTGCTGCTCGAGCAGTCGAGCAACAACACGATCGGCGCGACGACGAGCGGCGGTGCGGGCGGGAACACGATCGCCGGCGGGCGGCTGACCCCTTTCGATTTCGCGCCTTCCATCCGGATCGCAAGCGGCACGAACAACTCGATGCTGACGAACGCGATCCGCCATCAGACGCTGAACTCAGGCGCCGCAAACGCCTACTCCAACAACACCATCGACCTCGGCACCGACGGACGCACGCCGAACGATCACTGTGACGGCGACACGGGCGCGAACCATCTGCAGAATGCTCCGGTCATTCTCGCGGCCACCGAAGAGGGGCCGGGCGTGACGATCGACGGGTATCTCGACGCGGAGCCTTCGAGCACGTACACGATCGAGTTCTTCGAAGAGCCTCGCTCATTCAACGCATATTCGGCACCAGGCCGGTATCTGAATCACCTGACGGTCTCGACCGACGCGTCGTGCCGCGCAACGTTCCATGTCGCGTTGCCGAGCCCCGGCTTCGTGCATTCGAATGGGTACTCTGCGACTGCGACCAACGCGGCCGGCGAGACGTCGGAGATGATGACGGCGAACGGCGCATTCGCGTTCTTCGTGCAGAAACAGTTCACACCGGCCACGGTGCTTGCGAACGCGCCGTCACATCTCAGGTTGACACTGTCCGGTCCATTCCGCGGCGGCAACGCCGGCTTTGTCGATACGCTTCCCGCAGGTCTGACGGCATCGAATCTGACGACGACGTGCGTTCAGACGACGATGTCCACGAACGGCACCAGCATCACCGTGTCGTCGTTTGACCTGCTCGCGAATGCTTTTCATGTTCCGCCGGACTGCACGGTCGAGGCGGACGTCGTCGCGGCGTCTCCGGGCGTCTACACCAACGTCATTCCCGCCGGCGGAGTGACTGGCGGTGCCATCGACGGCGATCCGTTCTTCTATCCGGTGACGAACGGCACCGCGGCCATCGCGACGCTCACGGTTGTCGCGCCGAATCCGCTCGTCGCGAAATCGTTTGCGGCGCCTGTGACGACGATCGGCACGCCTGACCGGATGACCATCACGATTACGAATCCGAACCCCGCCGCGGCGATCACGTCGGTCGCGGTGACCGACACGTATCCGGCGAACCTGAAGAACGCGGCGACGCCGAATGCGAGCACGACCTGCGGCGGGACGCTGACTGCGGCTGGCGGCGCGAGCGCGTTGACGCTGAGCGGCGGCACGATCGCAGGCGGCGCGTCGTGCACGATTTCCGTCGATGTGCACTCGAACGTCGCCGGGACTTTCGCGAACACGATCGCCGCGGGCGGCGTGACTTCATCTGCAGGTTCGAATGCCGCGCCGGCAACCGCGTCGGTCATCGTGCAGTTGCTCGCGCCGGGCGTCGCGAAATCGTTCGCCAATCCGCAGGTCGCGAACGGCGCGCCCGATCGGCTGACGATCACCCTCACGAATCCGAATGCCGCCGCGATCACCGGCGTGGCATTCACCGACAACTATCCGGCGAACCTCATCAATGCAACGCCTGCGAACGCGAGCACGACGTGCGGCGGCACGCTCACCGCGGTCGCGGGCGGCAGCTCGCTCTCGCTGTCGGGCGGAACGATTCCGGCGTCGGGAAGCTGCACGGTGTCGGTCGATCTCACATCGACCGTCGCCGGCAACTATACGAACACGTTGCCGGCCGGCAGCGTCACGTCGGCGAACGCGCAATCGAACGCGTCAGCCGCGAGCGCCGGTGTCGTAATCGCGACGCCAATGCCGGTGATGTCCGATCGCATGCTGTTGCTGCTCGCGGCGATGCTCTGCGCGATCGCCGTGCTTTATCGCCACTGAATGAGGTGATCGGGCAGATGCGTCGCGACGCCGCGTCCGTCGACGATTTCGATCTGCACGTCGGTCGCGACGTCGACGTCGTCCGGCCGGCGCGGAATCTCGAGCGCGAACGCGGGCGACGGCGTTTCGGGATACCAGGGGAATCGCTGCGTGAGATCGGACTGCGGAAAGAGCGCGGCACGATAGCAATGACGCGCGCTGTCGACGAGCACGTTCACTTCGCGAATGCCGAACGGCGATAACGCCCAGCCGTTCACCTGCAGCATGCCGTCGATCGTCGCGTGATGCGCGGGCGCGCTGAAGTAGCCGAAGGTCGTGTTGCTGAAGGTCGGCTGCCCCGCGAGCAATCGCTGCAGCTCTTCATCCGGCGTGAAGCCGGCGCGATCGCGAACTGCAGGCGCGCGATGACGCTGCCAGTCGCGTTCGTTCCGTGCAACCGCAAACACCCAGTCGCCGTTGATGCCGGATTCGAAGCGACGAACGAACGCGAGACGTCCGCTCGCGATCGAATCGCGCAGCCATGCGAACACGAGCGGCGCTTTCCACCCGCACCAATCGGGACGCACCACGACGTAACGGCAGCCGTTGCGCTCGAGCAGTTCGAGCGTCGTTGCGCCGAGCGGCTCTTCGCGCAGGTGACGATGCAGCGGCGGCTCGAAACCGGAGATGCCGTTCATCATCGGCTGATGATGCGCACTCGCCCGCGTCATGTACTGCACGATCGTACTGACATCGTCGCCGGGCACGAAGAACACCGGACCGGCCTTCGCTTCGTTCAACCACTGATCGACTTCGACGCGATCGACGACCGCGTGCTCCCACTGCACGCGCGGCCAGACGTCGACGAGCGCGACGACGAGCAACAGCGCCTGCAGCGAGCGGCGCAATCGCAGTTCCGAAATACCGACAGCCGCCCACGGCGCGAGGCCGGCGTACGCGATCATCGCCCAGCGCGCGGGCGCACGCGTCGCGCGAAATCCGAAGACGTACTGAAAGAGAAATGAGTGAAAGAACGTGCGCATCCCGAAGGAACCAACGACGCCGATGACGATCCACAACGCGGCGATCCACAACTCGAGCGGCACGCGTGAGCGGCCGAGGAACGCGCGGAGCGAACCGGTCATCGTGAAGCGCGCGATGAGCGCGATCGTGAGCAGCATCGCCGGCAACGTTGCTGTCTCCAGCCGCACGCTGCCGATGTGAATCGCCGGCGCAACCGCGAGCGCGTAGCTGATCGCCGCGAGCAGCACGATGACGACGTCAAGCCATCGCGTCGCTTTACGTAACGTTACATCCACGAGCGCCGGACGTTCACGACGTCGCAGCAACAACATCGCGACGAGCGCGCCAATCGGCAACACGAATCCCGGGAACAGCTCGCGCTCGTTCTGCGGTACTTCCGCATCGACAAGCTCCGCGCGAAACCGGAGCCGCGCCGGCGCCACGAACCATTCGGCCGCGGTTGCCGACGCGCCGAGCGACTCACCTTTCCCGCGATGCATCCGGTACTGCCGCGCAACGCTCGCATACGGCGCGAGGAATGGCAGCAACACGATGCCGGTGAGTACTCCGGCGATCGCCAGCTGCGACCAGAAACGGCGATCGCGTTTCTCCGCGATGGCGATCAGCGCGAAACTCATCGCGATCGCGGCGCTCGTGAAGAGGAAGAAGTAAACGTTCGTCAGCGCGGCGAAAACGACACACGCGCCGATCGCAATCGCACGCAGCAGCGATGGCTGTCGTCGATACGCAATCACGGCCGCCAGCGCGAGCGGAGGCGCCGCGGCCCAGATGATTTGCACGTGCTGCAGATGCGCGAGTTTGTACGGCACGAAGCCGTACACGATTCCGGCGATGATCGACGGCATCGTTCGTCCCGTCACCGTTCGCGCGAGCAGGAATCCGCCGTAACACGACAGCGTGTAACCGATCAGCAGCGCGATCCCGTGCAGAGCGATTCCCGTGAATCCGGCGAGATAGAACGGCAGCACCGCGATCGCGACCGCGATCAGATTCTCCGTGTACGCGAGCGGATAAATCGACGGATGAAAGATCGGCGCGTTGTAGATCGACAGCGGCGCGTGCGTCAGCGCGTAACAGTCCCAGTCGAGAATCCAGGAATTGAGAAGAGGGTCGCCGAGGTCGGGGACGGCGGTGTGGAGTCGCGCCGCGAGCGGCCAGGTTGCGGCGACGGCAACGAGGCCGAAGAAGATCACGATCGCGAGGTCGCGCAGGAGCCGCCGCATGCGGGCGGCATCCTAACGCGACGCGCGCATCAGCGATCGAGATCGTCGAGCCGCGCGAGAACGCGAAGCGTGCAGCGATTCACGAACGCGCCGAGCGCCATCAGCCCGAGCACGATCGGCATGTAGATCACGCCGACCGCGAAGAGCAGCAATCGATGCAGCGGATCGTGCAGATTCGCGGTGAGCAGAAACGCGAGTCCGCAAAGGCTCTCGAAGAAAACGGCGCCGAAAAGTGCGAGGCGGAAGTAACGCTGCGTGCGCTCCATCTGCGCGAGTGCGTTGCTGCGAATCGAGTCGAAGTTCTGCGTGTCGGTCATGACGATTCCTTTCGTAATTGCGCGAGGCCGTAGGCCAGTCGCGACTTGACGGTGCCGAGGCTGATGTCGAGGATTGCGGCGACGTCGGCGAGTGGAAGTTCTTCAAGGTAATGAAGAGTGACGACCGCGCGGCTCGCGGGTGAAAGTCGCGCGACGTTGGCCAGGAGCCGCTCGCGTTGCCACGGGTCGGGCTCTTCGAAATTCGCAACGAGCTCGCCGATGGGTTCCTCTCCCCGCCCGCGCTGCCGCTTCAGCGCGCGAAACGCGGAGCGCGACGCGATGCGATACGCCCACGCGCGGAACAGCGACGGATCGTTGAGCCACGCGATCTTGCGCACGATCGTGATGAAGACGTCCTGCAGCACATCCTCGGCGTGATTCGGAACGATGCCGGCGATGTAGCGATGCAGCGGGCGCTCGACCTCGCGCAGCAACTCGTCGAACGCCGCGCGGTCACCGGACTGCGCGCGTAAAACGAGTGTGCGTTCGCGGTTCATCGCTCATAAAGAGACCACGATCGGGCGGAGAGTTCGGTCGGATCTTCGTGAAGACGATTGCGAACTACGGACGGTCGAGCTCCGCGACCGCAGTTGCCAGCATTTCCTGCACGCGCCCCGCGTCGGGGCTTTCGCAATAGATGCGAATGATCGGCTCAGTGCCGGACTTGCGAAACAGGATCCACGTCCCGTCCGCGTAATTCAGCTTCACGCCGTCGACTTCCTCGATCGTTTTGTATCCCGCTCCGAACGCGTCGTTCAGCTCCCCGGCGCGCACGCGCTCGATCAAACGCGCGCAGGAATCCATCGTGCGATGCAGATCGCGCCGGTCGTAATGCAGTCCGCCGAACTCCTGCTCCATCGACGTGACGATCTCCGAAAGCGGCTTGCCGTAATGCGCGACGATCTCCGCGACCATCAGTCCGGACAGCACGCCGTCGCGCTCGGGCAGGAAGTTGCCGAAGCCGATGCCGCCGCTCTCCTCGCCGCCGACGAGCACGTTGCGCGCGAGCATCAGATCAGCGACGTATTTGAAGCCGATCGGCGTCTCGTGCATCGTCGCGCCGAGCGCTTTCGAAACGCTTTCGATGAGTCGCGTCGTCGAGAACGTCTTCACGATCTCGCCCGCCATTTTTTTCTCGCGCACGAGGTAGAGCGCGAGCAGCGAGATGATCTTGTGCGGCGAAACGAATTCGCCGCGTTCGTCGAGGATGCCGAGGCGGTCGGCGTCGCCGTCATTGCAGATGGCGAGGTCGTATTCGCCGGTCAGCATCACGTTGCGCGACGCGTTCAGGTTCTCCGGAATCGGCTCGGGATTGACGCCGCCGAAGCCGGGATTCACCTCGCCGCGAATGCCGTCGACGATCGTTCCGTCGAGCGAGCCACGCGCGCTGCGGCGGATGATGCGCTGCGCGCCGACGTAGTCGACGCCGAGGATTTTGGACGGGAGTTGTGCGGCGACGCCGTGAATCGGATCGTGCAGGATCGCCAGTTTCGCGCGGCGAATTTTTTCGACGTCGAGCTGCGCGCGAACCGCTGCGATGTAGTCGTCGAGGATGTTCTCTTCCTCGACCGAGCCGCCTTCACGCGCGTCGCGTTTGCCGAGCGAGTCGACGATCTTCGCGTACGTTTCCGGCAGCGCGGAGCCGCCGTACCACGCCTTGAATTTGATGCCGTTGTACTTCGCGGGATTGTGACTGGCGGTGACGACGACGCCGCCGAGGACTTTGCGATGAAAGGCGGTGAACGAGATCGTCTGCGAGGGCGTCGGCGCGGTCGAAAGGATCACGCGATAGCCGGCGGTTCGCAGCACTTCGGCGACCGCGCCCGCGAATTCTTTCGACAGAAAGCGGCGATCGAATCCGACGACGAGCGTGTTGCGATCGATCTCTTTCGGCGGCTCGAGCGTTCGCGCCGCAACGGCGATCGCCTCCGCCACGCGGCGCACGTTGTCGAACGTGAAGCCATCTGCAATTACAGCGCGCCAGCCGTCGGTACCGAATGAAATCGCAGTCATCGGCCGCGTATCGTATCGCTACTGCTTGAAGATGCCGCCGGTCAGAAGCGGACGGTGCGCGGCGTTGGTCTTCACGATCGAGACGCCGTTTTCATCGCCGACGATCGCGACTCCGCGACCGCCCGCCGTCAGCGGCGCAACCTCTGCCGTGTACGCGGGCGTCGTCGCCGGCGCAGTCGTTTCCGTGCGCGGCGGCAGCGAGACGTTGATGCCCAGCTGCTGTTCGCGCGCGGCTGGCGCAATGAGCAGCGGATCGATCCCGGTCTGATCCTGGATCGGCTTCGCCTCGGTCACCACCGGCATCGGTTTCGCGACCGTCGCCGGCTCGACCTGCTTCGCGAGCAGACGGCCATAATCGTTGCTCTTCGGACGATGCCAGTCGAACGAGAGCAGCACGAAAATCACGACGAGCACAGCCGCTGCTTTGGCAAAGTTCTTCAGTGTGAAGATGCGGCGGCGACTGCGGCGGTCGCGGATCGGTACGATCAGCTCAGGCTTGCGTCTCATGCCTGACAGTCATTCAAGGCAGCTGCCAAACGCAACTATTTGATGCAGTGGAGGTTACATGGGCAGAATTGGAATTATCGGGACGGGATGGGGCGCGCGCGTGCAGGTGCCGGCATTTCGCGACGCCGGATTCGAGGTTGCGGGTCTGGCCGGACACAACGCAAAAAAGACCTCCCAGCTCGCCGCAGACCTCGGCGTCAACGCATTCGATGACTGGCGCGATCTCGTCGCAGAGCCGGCGATCGATTTGATCTCAGTCGTGACGCCGCCGAGCGAACATCGTGAGATGGCGATCGCCGCACTCGACGCCGGCAAACACGTGCTGTGCGAGAAACCGATGGCGCTCAATGTGGCCGAGGCGGAGGAACTGGTCGCGGCCGCGAAGCGTCATCCGGAACAGCTCGCGCTCATCGATCACGAGCTGCGCTTCCTCCCCTCCTTTCGCGAAGCCCGCGAACGGCTGCGCGAGCTCGGCAACGTTTGGTATGCGGAGGTGCATTACTCGAGTCCGGGACGCGGCGATCGCAAACGCGAGTGGAACTGGTGGAGCGATGCGTCGCGCGGCGGCGGCATCTGGGGC
>Ga0070701_10000190_pt1 | contig 19022 bp, 16 predicted proteins | sample KBSK5102metaG_FD_65451 | JGI IMG/M metagenome (GOLD analysis project Ga0070701, IMG submission 65451) | Corn, switchgrass and miscanthus rhizosphere microbial communities from Kellogg Biological Station, Michigan, USA - KBS K5-10-2 metaG | ecosystem: Host-associated > Plants > Roots >... | reverse complement strand
GGCGTGTCGAGAATCCTCGACCTAAAAGCGGAAGGTCGCCGGTTCGATCTCGGCCCTGGCCACCGGGATTTACGCATCCGCAGCGCAATCGAGCACCCACGGATTGTCGCCCCTGCTCATCGCACCGCCTGTCGAACCGGCGCATTCTGTCAAGATGCCTGACGGCGGGATCTACTAGTACCGCCATTTCAAAACGCCGAAACCCAATCCGCTACAAATTGCGCGGCCTGCGCCAATTCCCCAACTGGAGCAAACGCGGACAACCGCGCCGCATCGGTAAAGAGACCTGCACACCTCCCGTCCGCGTTGACAGAAGTAGGTAAACGCCAAAAGACCCGTCGGCCAAAATGAAGTAGTCGATTACTCATCCACACGGCCAGTTCAACGTGCACGATTCATCTGTGTCTAGGGTTTTTGTGAGTCATTCCAGCCGCGACAGCATTGAGGCGCTGGCGTTGAAGTCCTGGCTCGAGCGCGCCGAACCAGGTCTGGTCGGCGAGGCCGTCGTCGACCCCGACCCTGACACCAGAGTTCTCGGGGGGTGGCATGCGGCAACTGTTCATTTCATATGCCCGCGAGAACAAGCCTGACGTCGAAGCGCTGGTCCGCGATCTGCATGCGCTGGGCTACCAGACCTGGGTGGATTCGTCGCTTCGGGGCGGCCAAACTTGGTGGCACGAGATTCTGCAGCGCATCGCCGACTCCGATGTATTCGTGGCGATTGTCTCCGGCCACACGTTGAGCTCGGTGGCGTGCAAGCGGGAGTTGGACTGGGCGTTGGCGCTGAACAAGCCGGTGCTACCGCTTGCGGTGGAGCGGCTTCCGGACGCTCTTCCCCGCACCCTCTCGATGCGCCAGATCATCGATTATTCGCAGTCAGGGAGAGAGGCAGCGTTCGCCCTGGCCGGTGCACTGGGAACCATCCCACCGGCACCACCTGTACCCGAGCAGTTACCCGAACCCCCAGCCGCCCCACTTTCTTACCTGTCCGATCTGGTGGAGCAGGTGGGTCAGCCGGAGCCGCTGACACAACAGCAGCAACATCAGATCCTGATCCAGTTGGAGCCCGCGCAGCGCTCTCCGGACGCCGAGGAGCGTCGCGGCGGACGATACGTGCTGGAGATGTTCAGCAGACGCGGCGACCTGTATGCCGACGTAGACCGCACCCTGGCCAATATTCTTGTCCTTGACGCCGAACCCGACACAGAACCGCGCAGGGCACAGGGGGTGGCCTCCGGTGTTCATGAGGAGCAGTCGTCGACTCCGCCGGAGGTACCCGTCGGGCGGGGGAACCTGCTGGCCGATCCCCAGTGGGCTGACGCACTGAGTGCCTTTTTCGCCAAACGCTGGGCCGAAGCCGTAGAACGGTTCGAGACTCTGCAGGCCTCCTTTCCGGGCGAGGGGCGGGTCGAAACAAGGCTGAACGAGGCACGCCGACAACGAGACATCGCCTTCTGGTCGAGCAAGGCCGAGGCTTCCGCCGCTGAGCGTGACTGGGACATCGTGGTGACCGCGTTGGAAAATCTGACCGCCCTCGACCCGGCCTACCCCGACGTCGGTGCTCGCCTTGACCAGGCACGCATGGAACAGCGGCGGAAAGCACTGGTGGATGAGATCACAGCCCTGCATCAGGCCGGGCAATGGAATGCCGTCGTGGCCGCCGCGGGCGAGCTGGCTCGAATCGACCCGGACAACTACGACCCGGGTGGGATCGTCTCCGACGCGAAGGCCAGGGTTCGCGGAGCCGAACTCGCCGACCGGTATGCGCAGGCCCTCAACCACCTAGACCAAGAACAGTGGAAGCAATCCGCCGACCTGCTAGCTGCGATCGAGCAGGAGCAGCCGGGCTACCGTGACGCCGCCGCGCTGCTCAAGACAGCCCGACTGAACCTGCGCGAGACAGCCGAAGTTGCGGAACAAGCGACCGCACCACAGCCACTAGTTCAGACGACGACCCCAGCGCCTCCGAGCACCGCTACACCGCCGGCTCCAGTGGACGTCCAACGACGCGGGCGATCCGGCAGGTGGTTTGCCGCTGCCGCTTTGATTGTGGTCATCGGCGTCGCCGTGACGATCGTGGCCGTGGTTCAAAGCTCGAAATCGTCGAACGCGCCGACATCGACCTCGACATCAACGTCCGCGGCGACCACCTCGGCCCCCTCGACGTCCGAGCCGCCGTCGGGCCCCAACGAGACGATTGCCGACTACTTAAAGAACAACAACATCCAGGCGGCGACGGTCACACCCGGCACACCGGGTGCGCCGACGATCGACCTGCCAGTTCCCGAGGGCTGGACGCAAATTCCCGAAGGCGGCGACGCCCAGTATTTCGGAATCGTGTTCAACACACCGTCCAATCCCGACGACCCGCCCAAGATCACCGCGACCGTCGAGAAGTTGACGGGCAATGTCGATACGGACAAGCTGTTGGCTGTTGCACCCGGTGAGGTCAAGAACCTGCCAGGCTTTGACGGTGGCGACGCTATAAGGGCCACACTGAGTGGCTTTCCCGCATCCAGACTCAACGGCTTGTACACCAAGAACGGCGTGCCGCGAATGGTTGCCCAGAACACGGTGGTCATCCAAGGCAAGGATGGCATCTATCTACTGCAGATCAAGGCCGAGAGTCCGGAGGCCGACGCCGACGCGTTGAGGGCTGGGGCACCAGTGATCGTCCAGAAGACCACGATCACGCCTTGATGCTGGAAAGTATGTCCCTCGCCGTTGGCCGGTCAGGGTTGGGGCTGAGTTGTGCGCCAGCGACGGGCACCGCTAGAGATTTCGAGTAGCCCTCTACTCGATACCAGGTTGTATCTGGAGGGGCACACTTTCGACATGTCGAAACCCCGGCGATCGGGCCCCTGACAACTCGCAGAAAGCAGTGCCATGACACAGGACTACCTGCGCCCCTGTTTGACCAATGCCGACTCTTGTCTGCAGGCAGCTCGTGTATTCCGGAAACCCCCGTCTTGGGGGCTTTGGGCCCGGGGGGGTGCGCGATGAAGGTGTTCGACGCGACTCCTGGCGCCACCCGGACGGCCGAACCTACGGATGCCGGTTCGTCGTGGTACCGGCGCTCCGGCATTCTCATTGCGGCTGCTGCGTTGGTCGCCGGGGCCGGAATTGTCGTGTCGGAGCCGCGCGAGCCGGGCACCGCGCCTGGCGGCGCAACCGGGACGAGCACTCTGTGGTCGGCGAGCTACTCGCTCATTGCGACCGACATTTGGGAACCGCCGGCACCCCCAGCGCCGCCACCCCCAGCGGCGGCACCGCCACCGCCGGAACCCGCCGCGGCGGAACCCCCCGCGCCGGCACCCCGCCGTGCGGCAACTCCAACGTGGGACCCCCCAGAGGTGGTAGTGCCGCCTCCTCCGCCGCCTCCTCCGCCACCGCAGCTGGTGTTGAGGTACGACGAGCCGATCACCGCGGCCTTTGTGTCGATTGCCAATAACGCAAACCAGTCCGCGGTGGGTTGCGTGTTAAGGTCCGTTGCGGTGGCGGGTGTTGCCGCGGGCATCAACTACAACGCGGAGCATGCTTTCACCGTAACCGGCTCGGAGGAGGCGAGGATTCCTCAAGGCTCGAGCGAGGGACCCGCGACAGGCTCTACCTTTCATGTCACCGTGACGTGCGACAACGGACTGTCGACAAGTGTGGACAAGGTCTACTGAGTGATGTCCTCGCTCCTGTTCGACATTGAATAGCTAAGGTGGGCAACGTTATCCCGCTGCGGGGTCGGGTGGGCGTGTGCCCCAGGTCCGTAGTGACCAAGTCGTTGAAGCTGGCAAATGGGTCGGGACGAGGCACCTGCGGATCATCGTCGGATCAAATTGCGCACAGCACGCAGTGCTGGCGGTTCCAGGCCGGCAATCGCCGGATCCTGTTGCGATGCCACGGATGTGGGAGACGAACGTCACCACGATGTTGTCGGTGGGCCATGCGGCCGAGCCCCGATACCGGCGCCGATTCCGAGATGGCTCGCCAAAAGCGTGGGGCTGCAGGGTTTTTTTGGTTGTCGTTGATCGTCGCAACGGCGATGTCTGAAGATGCGCCGAGTAAGCCGAGCCCACGCCGGATGCGGAGCACCGGACGTGGCCGCAACCCGTCTGCAGACCTGACTAACGAAGGATCGCTGACAGCACCCAACGAGCCAACGACGGCACCGCTGTGCGGCCGGGCCCGCGTCGTTGGTATTCCACAGCATCGCTAAGTCAAACCAATGACCACCCACTGCGTACGCGGGCAATAATGAGCGCCATGTCAACGTTCGGTCGGCGCCATCCGGTCCACCGGCGTGCGCTGCGACAAGTCGCGCACCGACAACCGGATGACCACGTTGTTTCGCGGGATGCCGTGCGCCATTACATAAGCCGATTTTTCCGGGGCGACCAGTGAGCACCACCGCGCGGCAGATCGATTTTGCCGACGGGGCCGCCGCCGTCGCTGTCGAGGTCACCGACGTCGAGGATCTTTCCTCGGCCGTGGGTCTTTTGGGTCTGCAGCCGCCGCGGCCGACGGTGGTCGTCGTGGGTGGCGCAGGTGGACTCGACGACGCGGACATCGAGGGGCTACGCCCGATATTCGTCTCGGGCATCGTGCCCGGGCTGGAGCGACACCGAGCGGCTGTAGTCGACGGCGGGACCCTCGCGGGGGTCATGCAGTTGTGCGGCGAAACCCGTGCGGCGCTTTCTGCTTCGTTTCCGCTCGTAGGTGTGGTGGCCGCGGGCACCGTGCAGTTGTCCGGCCGGCCTGCTCCGCCGGACGGTGCTGCGCTCGAACCGCGCCACTCGCACTTCGTGATCGTGCCGGGGGACACGTGGGGTGCGGAGGCGCCATGGATCGCCCAAACAGCGTCAGTTCTCGCCGGAACGTCACCGTCGATCACCGTGCTCGTCAACGGCGGTCAGATCGCCTTCGACGACGTCGAGCGCAGCGTGCACGCCGGGCGGCGGGTCGTCGTCGTCGCGGGCTCCGGCCGAACCGCCGATGCGCTCGCGGCCGCCGTGGATGGGGCGCCCTCCGACGAGCGCGCACAGGCATTGGTCGCGTCTGGTCTCGTCAACTCCGTACCGCTGGACCAGCCGGCAGCCTTGGCCGAATTGCTTGAGGCGGTCCTCGGTGAACAGCCCGCCAGGTGAGCCGCACATTGAATCGAGTAGTGCATTACTCACACCATCGACTGTCTCGAGCAGCAATATCGGTAATTGCGTCCCGCAGCCTCTGCTCATAGCGCCCGACATCGACCATAGGAGTGCCTGGTCATGATTATCGTCTACGGCGGCTGTCAAGCCGATGAGCTAGTGCGGGACGGCCAGCGGCTGCCTTGGAGAGCCGCCGAAGATCTCACCGGCCGGCTCCGCGGCCTGATCCAGTCATTGGAGCCCAAGAGCCTCGTCGGTGCACTCGGATCCGGCGCCGACATATTGTTCGCAAAAGCCGCCCTCGCGGAGGGCATCAAGCTGGAGGTACTGCTTCCGTTCGACGTTGCGATATTCCGCAAGACGAGTGTGGAGCCCGCGGGTGAGCCCTGGATCAGCAACTATGACCGAATCACCTCCAGCCCTGATGTGAAGGTCGCTGATTTGGGTCTCGACCCATTCGATGCCGGGTTTTACCGTAAACACAATGGTGCTCTGCTCGATAGGGCGGAGGCGTTGACATATCCGGGTGCGGAGAAAGTCTGGGCGCTGGCAGTGCGGCCAGAGCCGGACCCGTTGTCGCCCAGCGCAACTGATGACCTAATGGCCAGTGCCGAGTTGCGCCAGATGCTGGCGATCGACCTCGACCCGTTGCCGAGGTCGAGCCCGCATGCGTTCATCGTGATGCCCTATGGGAAGAAGAAGGATCCGCGCGCCAACCGCTTCCTCGACTGTGACGCCGCGTTCCATCGCGTGTACCGGCCGTTGTTGGAGGACTTCGACGTCGATTGGGTCAGGGCCGACCTGCAAACTGACAGCGGGATCATCCATTCCGCCATGCTCTCGGACTTGGCGAACTCCGATCTCGTCCTAGTGGATCTTTCGGCGTTGAGCTTCAACGTCGCCTACGAACTGGGGATCCGGCATGTGTTCGCCTCGCGCTCAACGGTGCTCATCGATCCGGCTGTGACGACCTTCAAACGCACGACACCACCGTTCGACGTCAACATGATCCGCACGCACTCGTTTGCCCGCGGACCGGATGACGTCAGCGATGAGCAGGCGCAGGACGCGATCTGCGCGTTGCGACCGGTGGTGGCCACCGCACTCGCGGCCGGTCAGAACGACAGTCCGTGCCACGAGTGGTTCGATCTCGTCCACGTCAAACGGCCGTTCCAGCCGAGGTCGGCCGTGCCGCGGTTCCGACGGGCTGGCAAGACCGCCAGGGAGCGAGTGGCCGCAGCGACGCGATCTGCCGATCCGATAAAGATGCGCGAAGAGGCCGGCAACCTCGATAAGGATCGTGAGATTACCGACGCTGCGCGCGATGCGTGCCGCATCGAATTGGCCGCGAGCCTGCTGACCGAAGGTGCTTACACCGATGCCAAGGAACTTCTGGAGAAGGCAAAACCGGAACCGGGGAATCCGCTACACCGGACTTGGCTGCATAAGACCGTGATGGCCTACCGCAAAGTCGGGGAGCGGACCAAAGACGCCGCCGAAAAGCAGCGGCTACGCGAAACCGCCAAGGGCTACCTCGCCGAGGCCGAGCAAGCCGGCTACCGCGATTCTGAGACCTATGGCATCTGGGGCGGCCTGCTCAAGAGACAGATTCAGGACCAACGCGCTGGAATGAAAGAGGTCGATGCGCAAGGTCTTTTCGCCGAGATGGAGCAGAAATACCGCCTGGGGTTCGAACTGGATCCCGACTACTACACCGGGGTGAATGTCGTGATGGCGCTTCGTTGGAGCGGCCGGCCCAGAGACGACGCGTTCCGCCGAGACTTCAATGAAGTCCTGACCGTCAGCGGATTCCTCGCGCGGCTGGCGCTCAACGAAGATCCGCAGAACTTCTGGGCAGCAGTGACTTTGGCAGAGCTGACGTTGCACGAGGCGTTGGAGTTAGGCACTGCTTCAATCGACGACGCCGTACAGCAATACGCCGACGCCGCCCGGATAGGCAGGCCCGGTGAGATCGAGAGCGCAGTGTTTCAACTCGAATTCCTGCGCACGTGCGGAGATCCAGACGACGTGATCGAACGCGTGCTTGCCGCACTCGAGCAAGCCGGTGATGTGCGGTTGCGGTGACGCTTTGCGGTTCCCGCACCCAGACTGCGAATCAGTGCAACGCGGTGCAATCGGTCGGACACCCGAGTCGGGATGACCAGCACTTTTGCGGCGATGAGGCCCAACAGCGTGGATCGGGACGAAGAAAGCAGCGGTCCTGAAAGGGACTCGAAACTGGGCTCTCCGCAACAAAACGGAGATTGATATCACACGTTGTCATATGTTGTCGGCAACGTGTCCTTCGATCAGCGGGCCCTCGTCGGCGCGAAGTGCGGGACACCACGACCGAATGCCAAAGGGGATTGATGGCGGTGCCTGCTCGGCGTAACGCACATGGCAAACGCGCACCACGCCGTTTCGGTCTGGCCGTGGTGGCAGTTGGCGTGGGGATCGCGGCCGCGACCGGCCAGAACGTGGCGTGGGCGGACCCCGGCCACACTGATTCGGCACACCCGTCGTCCAGCGATTCGAAGTCGGGAACCGGCATCGGGCCCAGGAAATCGGCCGATGGTCATGGCGCTCATCAGAGCAGGTCGTCGACAGCCACGAAAACCCCGAACTCGGACACCACCAACACCAGCGCCGCCACCACCGCTGATCCGGCGGGGGACGCCCGTTCGACCACCAGAGGTTCTCTTGCCGCGCAACTGAATTCGAGGGCAGCGCAGCGAGACTCGTCTTCGGCTCGGCCTGCAGGAACTACCCGCGCCGCTGGCCCGACCAACTCTGCCCACATCGGTAGAGCAGGGATAACCAAACTGGGCTCGTCGCGCGACTCGCTGGTGAAGAGTCCGTCGGCGAGTACCCCGCCAACTGTCACCCATGCCACAGCGGAGGAGACCCCGCTGGCAGCCAAAGTTGCCGCGGTAATCCCGTCGACAACGAGCAGCGCGGCAACACCAAGTGCTCCGGGTCCTCTTTCACCGATCGCCCGGATCGTTGCGCTGCCGGGCCGCATCATCAACACGGTGCTCGAAACGCTGGACATCACCGTCTCCGTGAACGGCCCGAAGAGCCCTCTCGACTTCGCACCGATCGACGAAGCGTTGTTCGCGGCCTTCCGACGGCTCGAAGACGAAGTGGGATTGACGAAGACGCCGGCTGTGCAACCGGTGCTGCCGACCGAGACATACACCGGCCCCACGACGGCGCAGACCCCGACGGTGGCGCAGTTCTTGAATGCGGCGGCCGCCGAGTACGTGCTCGGCGGTACCCCAGGAGGATTGACGCCGTTCACCGTCAATGGTGTGCCGATGAGATCCACGAACGTTTTCTCGGGCGAATCCGCACAGGTGTGGGTGACACCTCAGCAGCAGATCATCATTGCGTATCAGGGCACGACGGGCGGCACGAACCTGTTAGTCGATCCGCTGATCACCGTCTCTCAGGTCGTCGCCGACCTACAAGTGATCTTCACCGACAGGACGCCGCAGGCTTTCACCGACTCGCTGGCCTTTGAGGGGCAGGTGGAGGCCGCGGCCGCCGAGCAGGGCTACAGCACCAGCGATATTTTCGTCACCGGGCACTCACTGGGCGGCTGGGAAGCCGAATACGTCGCGCAGCAAACCGGCCTGGGTGGCATCGGATTCGAGAGTCCCGGCATCAACACCACAGTGCCGGGTAACGGCGCCGAGTCAGGCTTCATCAACATCGAGACGTACGGCGACCCGGTGGCGTACCTGTCGACCGATCTGCCTGCGCTGCAGCCGTTCATGCCGGCATACGTGCCCGGCGGGGGAAGCAAGCCTCACTACGGCTCGATCGTGTTGATCGGGGACCCCAACGCTCTTACGCCGCTGATCAATGCCTCGTCGCTATGGGGCACTAGCCTCATCGGAGACGTCATCTTCGTGGTTGACTTCCTGGGTAACTTCTTCGAGCACCACCTGCCGGGCATGCAGGCATACAACCTGGACGTCAGCCCGGATCCGGGTGTGGTGCCCTGGCTGGGGGCCACCACGGGCCCGGTCGAGTCCGGCTACGGGGCTCTGACGATTCCGCAGATCAAACAGGCGGCATCACAGGCGGGGACGCTGATCACGCCGTAGTTCTGCACGGCGAAACCGCTGTGACGCCGCCCCTTTCGGGCACCTCCAGCCAGCGGCTTGGTGAGGTCATAGCGGGTGACGCCGTCGATGGTGACGCCAGTGAAATGCTGTTTGACCCAGTCCCTGATGTGGTCTGCCTCGGTGGGTTCGTTCACCCCCGGCGGCCTGAAGTGCGGTGTGGCGGTGCCAATCGGATCGATGTAGTAGCGGATGCGACGGTCGGCCACGTATGCCTCGAACTGCTCGAGGGGCGGTGCCGGGTCAGCAGATCCGAACCCGCCCAGCGCCATCACCGGATCATCGGTAGCGAGTTGGTAGTAGCCGGCGGCGATCGATCCGGCCACCGCCGCGCCGGGTATAGGCGTCCGAATCCTCAGACAGCGCGCGGAACATCTGAAGGGAATTCGCCAGGCCGGTGCGGCACACAATCCCCCGATACCCCCACTCAGCGCGTGGCGCACCCTGGTCGTAGGTGACTATCGATTAGGAGACGGAGGCGAATGTCATTGCAAATCCGGTCGTTTCGGTGTAATCGCGTCGGGGCGCTCGCGGCTGTGGCGTCCTCAGCGCGGCCGCGGGCGTCGGCTCAGCAGTTGCCGGCGCGGAGCTACCGCCGCCGTCTCTACCCGGAGCACCGTGCGGACCGGGTCCTGGGCCATGCGCGCCGCTGTAGTACTGGTCCGATAGTTGTGGCCTGGGGCGGCGCATCGTGCGCTTCCCAGGCCACAACCCGGCCTCGCAGTACGATGCCTGTGACATGAAAGGCATCGAGTGACGGCAGCCGAGACTGGGCAACGGCGCGCCGACGAGGACAAAGGCAACTTCCGCCAACGCCTCCTTGATGCGCTCGAGGCCTCGATTGCCGAGGATGGCTACCCGCGCACGACGGTTGCCGACATCGTGCGGCGGGCGCGGACATCGAGGCGCACCTTCTACGAATACTTCGACAGCAGGGAAGCCTGCTTCGTCGCCCTTCTCACCGATGCGAACGCCGACCAGGTCAGGCAGATAGCGGCCGCCGTCGACCCACAGGCGCCATGGCGAAACCAGGTGCGGCAGGCCATCGAGGCGTGGATCTCGTCCGGCGAATCGCGGTCCTCACTGATGCTCAGCTGGATCCGAGATGTTCCGTCACTGGGCGCTGCCGCGCGCCGGCTGCAGCGCGATGGGACGGAGAACTTCATCGAGCTGGTGCAGGCGCTCGCCGACTCCGATGCATTCAGTGCAGCGGGCATCGGCCCGGTGTCCCGTCAGCGCATCATCATGCTGCTGGGCGGCCTTCGCGAGCTCGCCGCGATCACCGTCGAGGAGGGTGGTCGTGCGAGCGACATCACCGAGGAAGCGGTCGATGCCTCGATCGCGCTGCTCGCTCCGCGCGATCAGCCCGGCTAGTCCGCGACGGTGATCGCCTGCGTCGGGCACGAGTCGGCGGCCTCTCGAATCGCCTGCCGCTGCGTCTCGTTGATCTCGGCGCTGACGGCCAGCCTGCCGTCCTCGTCGACACGGAAAACGTCGGGCGCCAATCCTGTGCACAAAGCCGGTACGGCACAACGGTTTTCGTCCCACTCGACGCGCATCACGCGATGCTCCTGGCCCGCTCGTCCGCGATGGCCGCGGCCGGTGTGAACACGACCCCGTCGTCGATCGGTCCTCGGCGCAGCAGTCGGACGTCCTTGACGTAGTTCTGATGCAGCCGCCACGGCGCCCGATCACCCTGCCTGGGTAGGTCAGCGAGGCTGCGCTTGACGTATCCCGACGCCAGATCGAGGAACGGGCCGGCTGCCGCGGTGCCTGCCGCATCGGGCGTCACCGCCGCATAGCCTCCTGCCTCCATGTGCTTCAGCAGCCGACACGCATACTCGGCGACAAGGTCCGCCTTCAGCGTCCACGAGGCGTTCGTATAGCCGATGGTCCACGCGAAGTTCGGCACACCCGACAGCATCATGCCCTTGTAGGACACGGTCTTTGACAGGTCCACCGCACGCCCGTCGACCTCGAGTTGCATGCCGCCGATGGCGAGCAGGTTCAGGCCAGTGGCGCTGACGACGATGTCGGCCTCCAACTCGGCGCCAGACTGCAGCCGAACGCCGGTTTCGGTGAACGTGTCGATGTGGTCGGTAACCACCGACGCGCGGCCGTCGCGGATCGTCGTGAACAGATCGCCGTCGGGGACCAGGCACATCCGCTGGTCCCACGGGTTGTACGACGGCGCGAAGTGAGTGTCGACGGCGTAGCCTTCGGGCAATTGCTTGATCGCGGCCTTGCGCAGCATCGACTTCATCATCGCGGGACGGCGGCGGCTCAGGTTGAAGATGGCCATCGCCTGCAATGCGTTCTTCCATCGCACTATCGCGTAGGCGAGCTTCTGCGGCAGCCACGTTCGCAGCCGATCGGCGATCGGGTCACTGGCCGGGCGCGATGCGATATAGGTGGGTGAGCGCTGCAGCATCGTCACGTGTGCGGCCGACTCGGACAGTGAGGGGACCAGCGTCACCGCGGTCGCGCCGCTACCGATCACCACGACGCGCTTGCCCTTGTAATCGAGGTCCTCCGGCCAGTGCTGCGGGTGAATCACCGGCCCGCGAAACCGTTCAACGCCAGGGAAAGTGGGGCTGAAGCCCTCGTCATAGCGGTAGTAACCGGTGCAGACGTACAGAAACGCGCAGCTGATCGTGACGAGGTCGTGGGTGTCGGTGCGATGCACCTCGACGGTCCACCGCGCCTCGTCACTGTCCCAATTGGCGTTCACTACGCGGTGATTCAGCCGAATGAGGTTCTCGACGTCGAATTCTCTTGCAGTGTCGTGGATGTAGCGCAGGATGCTCGGTCCGTCGGCGATCGCCTTCGGGTCGGTCCACGGCCGAAACCGATAGCCGAGCGTGAACATGTCGGAGTCCGACCGGACGCCCGGGTAGCGGAAGAGGTCCCAGGTGCCGCCGATCGCGTCACGGGCTTCGAGCACGATCACCGATTTGTCGGGGCATTCTCGGCGCAGCTGGCATGCGGCGCCGACACCGGACAGTCCGGCTCCGACGATCAAGACGTCCACCGTTTCCGCTCCTCGCGTGCGCGGCCCCGTTTCCGCTGCTTGTGACATGTGCGCTGCCTCCCGTCGATCATCTGGTACGGCTGAGTACCAGTATCGGTACTAGACGGTACCATTATTAGACGTGTGTGGAAAGGGGGTTGTGCCGATCGGTACTAGAGCGTACCGTTGCCGGTACCTTGGAGTACCACCACGGAGGTGCAGCATGGCTGTGGCGACCACGGACCCGGTGCGACTGCCACCCGCACCACGGATACCCAAGCTCCTACAGGGCGTGGGCTTTGTCGCCGCCCGGGAGAAATCTGTCGCCGCACTGGCCAGGCGATACGGGTCGGCCTTCACGCTGCGGCTGCCGATCTTCGGGGACACCGTCGTCGTGAGCGATCCCGCTCTGGTCAAGGATCTGTTCACCACCAACACCGATCTCATTGCTAGGGCCGGTGCGCTCGGTGAGATGTTCGGTCCTGGCTCGACATTCAGCCTCGACGGCACCGAGCATCGTGAGCGCCGCAAGCTTCTCGTTCCGCCGTTCCATGGCAAGCGGATGGCCTCCTATGAAGCGATCATCGAGGAAGAGGTGCTGCGCGAGACGGCATCATGGCCCGAGGGCAGAGAGTTCGAGACCATGCCGTCGATGATGCGCATCACGCTCAACGCGATCCTGCGTACGGTGTTCGGCGCCGAAGGGGCCGCACTCGACGAACTGCGCGAACTGCTGCCGGACATGGTCCCACACGCCTCCCGGCTGGCTGTGATGCCTCCGATCGTGCGCCGGGACTTCGGCCCGCGGAGCCCTGGCGGCAAGCTGACGGCAAACCGCGAGCGCTACGACGCAATCATCCGGCGACTGATCGCCGAAATTCGCAGTGATCCGACATTCGACGAACGCAACGACGTCCTCACGCTGATGCTGCAGGCGCGCTACGAGGACGGCTCACCGATCTCTGACGATCACGTCGCCGACGAGCTGCTGACCCTGCTCGCCGCCGGCCACGAAACCACGGCGACGACGCTGGCGTGGACCGTCGAGCGGATACGCCGCCATCCGCGCTTGCTTTCCCCCTTGACCGCCGAGGTCGACGCCGGAGGTTCCGAGCTGGTGCAGGCCACCATCTGGGAGGTGCAGCGCACCCGACCGGTGATCTACGGCACTACCCGGATGACGAAGACCCGGATCCGGTTGGGGGAGTGGGTCATTCCCGAGCGGCATGTCATTATGGCCAGCATTTCGCTCGCGCACGCTTCCGAGGCCAGCTTCGCCGACGCGAAAACCTTCAATCCCGACCGGTTTGTCGGCAACCCGCCGGACAACTACGCGTGGATTCCGTACGGCGGCGGAGTGCGTCGCTGCATCGGTGCGGCGTTCGCGAACATGGAGATGAACGTGACCCTGCGGACGTTGCTGCGCGAATTCGAGTTCGGCACGACGTATGCGCCAGGTGAGCGCTCCCACTCGCGCGGAGTCGCGACCGCACCCGCGCACGGCGGCCGTGCGGTGGTGTATCGACGAGCGACCACGATGGTCGCGCCCGCGGGCCAGACGCAGCGAGCCTCAGCATGACGGCGCGCGTGGAGGAACTCGTCGACGTCGGTCGTGGCATCGAGATGTGCTACGACCAGACCGGCGACCCCGCCGACCCGCCGATCCTGCTCATCGCCGGCCTGGGGCAGCAATTGCATTCATGGCCAGATGATTTCGTCACCGCGCTGGCCGGCCGCGACTATCGAGTGACCCGGTTCGACAACCGCGACGCCGGCCGATCGAGCCACATGAATTACCGGCCGCCGAACCCGGTGGCCGCGTTCCGTGGTCGCAACCAATACCACCTCGGCGACATGGCGCGCGACACGGTCGGCCTGCTGGACGCGCTCGGTTACGCCGACGTGCACCTGGTCGGCATCTCGATGGGCGGGATGATCGCCCAGACCGTCGCCGCGCACTACCCGGGCCGGGTTCGCACGCTGACCTCGATCATGTCGACCACCGGCGCGCCGCGGCTGGGCCGGCCTGCGCTGTCGACCTGGCGGCGGATGTTGACGTCGCGCCCACCGCGAACGCGGGCCGAGGCGGTGAGCCGCGCCGTGATGATGTTCTCCCACATCGGGTCTCACGGATTTCCGTTCGACGAGCAAGCGGTGCGCGAGTACGCCGGGGTTGCGTGGGACCGGGACTCCAGCCCCACGGGCATCGTCCGCCAGCTCGCAGGTATCTTCGCGTCCGGAGACCGCACCGCCGAACTCCGCCACATCGACGTCCCGACGCTGGTCATCCACGGCGACCGCGACCGGATGGTCCACCCCACCGGTGGAGCGGCCACGGCGCGAGCGATCCCAGGCGCCCGCCTGGAGACGATCGTCGGCCTCGGTCACGATCTGCCCATCGGGGCGTGGGGCCGGATCATCGACCTGATCACCGATCACGCCGTCTTCACCCCTGTCACCCATACCGCACTCGAGGAGCACGCATGAGATACCGAAGACGACAACGAGTGAAGATCGCAGCGAGGACGGAGCGAGGAGGAGTCGAGGCATGAGTAAGTCCCAACGCACGATCAGCGGCCGCGCGGTCGTCATCACAGGAGCGGCGTCGGGCATCGGCCGCGCTCTGGCGCAACGGCTTTCGGCACACAGCTGCCCCGTCGCAATCGCTGACATCGACGAGAAGGGCCTCAAGGAGACCGAGGCCTCACTGCACGGCCCGGCGTTGCTGCGAGTGCTCGACGTGGCCGATGCCGAAGCGCAGCGTGACTTCGCGGCCGAGGTGCGCGAGTGGGCACCTCAGCCGATCGGCGCGGTGTTCAACAACGCGGGCGTCGCCACGGCGTCCAGCGTGCTCGACGCGGTTCCCGAGGACGACGACTGGCTGTGGAACATCAACTTCCACGGTGTGGTCAACGGCACCCGGGCGTTCCTGCCGATCCTGGTCGAGCAGAACGAGGGTGCGATCGTCAACACGTCGAGCGTGTTCGGCCTTGTCGGAATGCCCAACCAAAGCGCTTACTGCGCAGCCAAATTCGCTGTCCGCGGGTTCACCGATTCGCTTCGTCAGGAGCTGCGCGGCACAAGCGTAACGGCGATCAACGTTCACCCCGGCGGCATCAACACCAACATCGTACGAAACGCGCGGTGGCGCAAGGACCCCGAGGGCCGCGACCGCAGCCATGAACAGATGGTGCAGGAGTTCGCGGCCATCACACTGACGCAGCCAGACAAGGCCGCCGAGATCATCCACCGCGGAGTCGAGGCCGATAAGGCGCGCATCCTCGTCGGCCCCGACGCCTACCTGTTCGACACCCTTGCGCGCCTGGCACCGACCCGCTACTACGACGTGCTGGGGCAGCTGCAATCGTTCCTGCGGCGACGCAGCGGGGCGAGGGCGTCAGCACCTCGACTTGTACAGTAACGCGCCAACGACCTCCTCGTAGGCCGTGCGGAAACGGTCGGTGATCTCGGCGATCTCGGTCGCCGTGCTGATCAGTGGCGGCGACAGACAGATGGTGTCTCCAACCGCGCGCACCAACACACCCTGTCGGGCCGCCTCGTCCGCGACCGCCGCACCCATCGCGCCGTCACCGCCCTGCGATGGGCGCAGCGGTGCGAACGTGACTGCGGCCAGGAAGCCGTGGCCGCGCACATCGATGACGCCGTCCTTGCCCCGCAGCGGATCCAGCCCGGCCAGCAGTGTCCGGCTGGTCGTGCGTACGTGGCCGGGGATGTTGTTGTCGTGCAGGATCGCGATGGTTTCACGTGCGACGGCTGCGGCGACGGGATGCCCTGTAGGTGAATCCATGTCCGAATGAGCCGACGGCGGTCGAACCTTCGACGATGACGTCGGTGACGCGCTCGCCCACCATGACCGCCGATATCGGCAGATACGCCGAGGACAGGCCTTTGGCCAAGGTGATGATGTCGGGTTTCAGGCCGAACTCGTGGGTGGCGAACATGCTTCCTGTGCGGCCGAAGCCGGTGATGACCTCGTCGGCGATGAACAGGATGTCGTGACGGGCGAGTACTTCCTGCAGTCGGTGGTAGTAGTCGGCCGGCGGGATGACGATTCCGCCTGCGCCAAGGATGGGCTCGCCGATGAACGCCGCGATGGTGTCGGGTCCCTCTGCCCGGATGACCTCCTCCAGGCGGGTGATCAGGTGGTCCGTGAAGCCGTGTGGCGTCTGGCCGGGCGCCTCGAGCGGGTCAGGGCAGGGCAGTTTGATGAAGTTAGGCAGTGGCAGGCCGAATCCGTTGTGCATCAAGTCCAGGCCGGTTGCCGAGGCGCCGGTCACTGTGGTGCCGTGGTAGCCCCTTTGGTGGGAGAGGATTTTGACCCGGCCACGTCGACCCATACAGCGGTGGTAATACCACGCCAGCGTGATGGCGCTGTCGACGGCCTCGGCGCCGGAGTTTGCGAAGAAGGTGCGGCCCATGGGTATTGGGGCGATCTTGGCGAGATCGTCGGCCAGCGCCAGAGCCACGTCGTTGGTGCGGTGACCATAGAGCGCATAGAAGGGCAGTCTCGACATCTGCTTGGCGGCGGCTTCGACCAGCCGCGGTTGGGTATAGCCGAGGTTGGTGCACAGCATTCCGGAGGTGCCGTCCAGATAGGACTGTCCCGCGCTGTCCCAGACTCGGATGCCTTCGCCCCTCACGATCACGTGGGGTGCGGTTTTTAAGGCCGGCAGGGCATGCGGCTCGAGCAGGGTGGTGGAATGGCTGGACACGACGGAATTCATCCTTCCTTCGGGGCATTTGGGGGCGACGCCTCCTGTTGGACGTAGGTCACCACGTGGCGGATGCCACTGCCGGCTCCGAGGCGCTACATCTGATAACGAATAGCTCGGCGAAAATCGTTCAGCGGCTGGGAAAGACACCGGAAGCGCTGATAGCGTCACTGAACATGCGCGCTGTCGTGATCACGAAACACGGCGACTTCTCTGTCCTTCGAGTGCAGGAACGTCCTGACCCGCCGCCACCGGGGCCCGGGCAGGTGCGCGTCGCGGTGCACGCCGCGGGGGTCAATTTCGCCGATCACCTGGCGCGCGTCGGGCTCTATCCTGATGCGCCGAAACCGCCCGTCGTCGTCGGTTACGAGGTGGCAGGCATCATCGAAGCCGTCGGCGATGGAGTCGATGCAGCACGGGTGGGGGAGCGGGTGTTCGCAGGCACCCGGTTCGGCGGCTACGCGGAGATCGTCAACGTGCGGGCGGCCGACGCGGTACCGCTGCCAGAGTCGCTGACCTTCGAACAGGGCGCGGCGATCCCGGTCAACTACGCCACCGCCTGGGCGGCCCTGCACGGCTACGGGTCACTACGCGAGGGCGAGCGCGTGCTGATCCACGCGGCCGCCGGTGGCGTCGGCATCGCGGCGATTCAGCTGGCCAAGGCCGCCGGCGCGGAGGTACACGGCACCGCCTCACCGGGGAAGCACCAGCGATTGGCCGAACTGGGCGTCGACCGCGCCATCGACTACCGCCGCGACGGCTGGTGGAAAGGTTTGCCGCCGTACGACATTGTGCTCGATGCCATCGGCGGCAAGTCGCTGAAGCGCTCTTACGGTCTGCTGCGTCCCGGCGGGCGGCTCGTCGGCTACGGGGCTTCGGCGATGCAACAAGGTGAGAAGCGGTCGCTGCGCACCGCGCTACCGCAGCTGGCATCGATGCTGCGGGGCTTCAACCTGATCACTCAGCTCCAGCAGTCCAAAGCCGTGATCGGGCTGAACATGCTTGCGTTGTGGGACGACCGCGGCACGCTGCAACCGTGGATCGAGCCGCTGTCACAAGCGATGTCGGCTGGCATCGTCCAGCCTGTCGTCCACGCGGCGGTGCCATTCGCTAATGCCGGCGAGGCCCATCGCATCCTCGCGGCGCGTGAGAACGTCGGCAAGGTCGTGTTGGTGCCCTAGGCACGCGGTGCCGAGCGGATGAGTCTCACGGTGCGGGTGAGCCAGTCGGCAATGGTGGCCATCACGTACGGGAGTTTGGTTGGCGCAGAGTGTCCGGCGTCGGGGATGAGATCGACGACGGTGTCGCGGCGGCCCTGGAACACGAGGGTGTCGTGCCGCGGGACGTGGACGTCGTTGGCGCCGTTGATCACCAGCATCGGCGCGTTGTGGTCCTGATCGAGCAACGGCCGCAGCGAGAATTCGGCCAACCGCGCAGATCGCTCCGCCGGGCTGGGCGGTGCGTCGAATCCCAGCGCGTTGCCGATGATTCCGTGCATGCCGTGCTGACTGGGGCCCTCACCGGTGAAGGCGGCTTCAACCGGGCCACCGAAGACGACACGTGGGCGACGACGCCGTCGCCGAGAGTCCTGGCATGGGTGATCAAGCCGCGCACGATCTCCCCGCCGCCGGCCCCGGTCATCGGCACCGACGATTCACCGGTTCCGGCGATGTCGAAGGCCAGCACCCGCACCCGCAGCTGCGTGGCGAGCACCACACAGCCGACGTGTGCGTCCATCTTCCAGGAGGACACCTCCACTGATGAGCACGACGGGGGTGTCGTCGGCCAGGCCGAGCGGGGCGAACAGGTGCACCGGCACCTTGGTCGTGGCGTCCCGATAGGGCAGGTCCAAAACCTCACGGCGGAAATCCAGACCGAAGCCGGGGGCGGCGAGCAGATACTGCTCGAGCTGCATGGCGTGCGCCACACGTTTGGGTTCATCGGCCAGGGTGGGGAACTTCGCCCATCCGTAGGCCAACGCGGCTTGCTGATGTGAATCCGCCTCGGC
>Ga0070701_10000188_pt1 | contig 19171 bp, 14 predicted proteins | sample KBSK5102metaG_FD_65451 | JGI IMG/M metagenome (GOLD analysis project Ga0070701, IMG submission 65451) | Corn, switchgrass and miscanthus rhizosphere microbial communities from Kellogg Biological Station, Michigan, USA - KBS K5-10-2 metaG | ecosystem: Host-associated > Plants > Roots >... | reverse complement strand
CGATCGTCGAGCTTTGCGAACGCCTGCTCGAGGATCAGCTTCGCATCGCTCACTGCGTCGACGCTCACACGCGCGACCGGCGCTTTCTCCGAACGATCGCGATCGCGATACCGCTCCTGAATCGAGCGCCGGCAGAGATTCACCATCGTGCCGGCGAGCCACGGTTTCGCGCTGCGCACTTTCTCGCGCTGTTCGAGATACAAACACCACGTCTCCTGCACGAGTTCCTCGGCATCCTCACGCGTGAGTCCGTAGCGGCGCATCGGAATCGAATGCAGCACCGGACTGACCGCCGCGTACAACTCCTCGGCTGAGATCGGTGCGAGCTCGCGCTCGACTCGCTCGATCTCCTCGAGCAGCTCGCGAACGACCGCGACGATCTCCTCGGCCGGCATCGGCTTGCGCAGCACGACGCTCGCACCGAGCTCGCGCAGCCGCGCTTCGTCGACATCCTGCGCGCCGGTCAGCGACGCGACGCGCGATCGCGGACTGATTCTCCGAATCGATTCGAGCAGCCGAATGCCATCCGCTTCGGTGCGCAGACGAAGGTCCGCAAGCACGATCGGAAAGTAGTGCGACGCAATCAGCGCCTCGGCCGAATCGCAGTCGCCGGCACCAGCTGTTTTGATGTCTTCGATGTCGAAGAACGCCTGCAGTCCATCGAGAATCGACTGGTCATCATCAACGATCAACACTTTCGGCATCGGCATTCTCCTCTTCTCGCGCCGATAAATCGCACGAGTGAGGCCAAATGCCGATGCTACGTAAATAGCTGGTAATACGCGACTTATGAGTAAAGCGTGGAATGGCATCCCGTCCACGCTTCGAACTGCGTTCGATTTTCGGACGGGTCAGCGACGGACGACGACCGCGTCAAATCCCGACTTCGCGATCCGCGCCTGTTCGGCCGTCGCGGCCGTGTGCGAGTCGTACGGCGACGTCTGCACGAACGTCAGCGACGAGCGCGCGGCAATCACCACCTGAACGCCGGCTGCCCGAGCCTGTCGTTGCAACTCCTCGGCATATTCGCGATTGCGAAATGCGCCGAGCTGCACGACCCAGGTTCCGCCGTTCGCAGCGTCAGCTGCAACGACAGGCTCGGGTGCGGGGATGGTGGGAGTAGCGCCGAGGTCAGCGGCGCGGATGGCGGCGGGCTGGTGGGAAAGGGATACGACGCGCGAGAACGTGCGCCCGCCGGCGCGCGCCACGATCGCGAAGTCCCCCGCGGGGAGTGAACGAAACAGGTAACGCCCTTCCGCATCGACCTGAACGGTGCGGCCGAGCGAAGGAATGGTGACGGAATCTCCGGCGCGCGCGCCTTCAACGCGACCGCCGATGCTGCGATTGATCTGCACGACGAACTTCGTTTCGACGGGTGCCGCGCGCTGTATCGCGATGCGCTGCACGTTCGCGCGATCGAAGGTGATGCCGGCCGGCAACGACTCGGCCGCGACCGCAATCTCGTACTCGCCCGGAGGCGCCGCGATTGCGTAACGTCCGTCGGCGCGTGTGGTGCCGCGGAGCTGGCGTTCGCCGCGCGTGAGCGTGACGGAGACGTCCGCGAGCGGCGCGCCCGATTCGTCGGTGACGCTGCCGATCGCGCGAGCGGGCGTCGATGCGATCCCGAATGAGATCGAATCGCCGGGACGCGCATCGATCGATGACGCGGTCGTGAAGTACGCATCGTTCGCGACGTGCGCGTTGACGCGATGCGATCCGGCGTTCACGTTCGTGAACGCGAACTTTCCCGCGGCGTCGCTGCGCACGCTGCGCAATCCGTCGAGCAGCACTTCGATATCAGCCGCGCCGGTTCCCGTGCGCTCGCCCGTCATCTCTTCATCGATGAAGACGATGCCGGAGATCGTGCCGCTGCCGCCGAAGCGCGGCAGTGAATCGAACCGGCTCCGCACGCCAGCTTCGTAAAAGCGTTGCTCGGTTGCGTTCTCCGCGTTCGACGCCTGCGTTTTGGCGACGGTCACTCCCGCGTACACGTCCGTTGCACCGGCGATGCGCTGCGACCAGGTGAGCGTCGCGAGCGACGTCGTGACGCTCGACGAAACGCCTTCGGTGCGATTCCACAGCACCCGCGCGCGGAGTTGCGGACGCAGCGCGCCCGCGCCGATCCACGACGTTTCGAATCCTGCCTGCGTGCGTGCCGGCGCGAGGTTCACCGTTGCGCCTTCGATGAAGCCGAGGCTGATGAGCGCTGCGTTGGTGCGGAGTGCGCGTGCGATTTCTTCGGGAGTCGTCGCGGCGATGCCGAGTTGCTGCAGCGCGAGGGAGAGCGCGGGATCGTCGCGCAGGATCAGCTCGAGCGTCGGCGCATCCGTCTGACGATCGTAGTAGCCGCTCGCGAAGACCGATCCAAGGCTCGCGCGAATCGTGGCGCGGAATCCGCGGCCGCCTTCGTTCGACGCGCTGTTCGTCGCGTAGCGATAGAGCAGACCGGCGCCGAAGTGACCGAAGTCGACCTGTACGCCGGCCGGAATCGTGAGGCTGCGCACGTGCTGCTGCAGTCCCGAGCCGCTGAACGAGCCGTAGCTGTAACCGGCGATGAGCGTGAGCGGCTTCGCGATCGCGTAGCGCGCTTCGCCGTTCGACGTGATGCTGTTCTGTTCGAAGCGCGTCAGCTCGTAATGGTTCGCCGATGCGGCGACGTCGGCGCTGAAGCGACGGCCGACCTTCGTCGACCACGACGCTTCTGAATAAAGTCCGTGCAGATTCGCGGGACCGACGATCGCGAAGTCGCGCGGCTGGTAGCGAAAGTCTGCGCGGACGCGATTCGCGGTGCCGTTGTAGAGCAGATGGCCGGACGCGCCGAACGCGCCGCCGTAGCCGATCTCTGCCGACGCTTCGAGCACGTCGTCGCGGCGATAGTCGTAAAGCAGCGATGCAACGCCGCCGCGTTTCGTCGGATACGCGAACACGCTCGGCATCACGATCGAGTGAGGACCGATGCGGTATTCGTAGCCGCCGCCGACGATGAAGTCGCGTTCGGATGCGAGCAGCAGCGAGCCGAATGATGCGTTCATCGTGTAGCCGGCGTGCAGCTGCAGTCCCTTCTGGCGGAGATGAATGCCGCGCACGATCGTGTCGTCGATCGTCAGCGGCGAGTGGTGGAGTCCTGAGTCGAAGAAAGTTAGCTCGCGATGCGGTGTCGTGATGCGATACGTCGCGCTTCGCACGACGGACGCGGGCTCGCCGGCGAAGCGCGTACCGAACGACGTCGACGTCTGCACCTGCACTTCATCGCGTCGATCGCCGTCGTTGCGCACGAGGTTGGCGGCGGTCTGCACCTGCCGTCCCGCGCTCGCGTAACGCACTTCGTATGTGCCGTGCTCCGGGCTCGCAACTTCACCGCCGGCGTGTGGTGACTGCGCGCGGGAACGCACAGTCACCACGATCGTGCGCGTGCCGGCGGCGGTCACGACCGTGACCTGCGTCGAGCCGGCCGCGCGTCCGGCGAGCGATACGCCGCCGCGAACGGCGGAAGCATCAGCGATGGCCGGATCGATTGCCCAGGCGGCAGTCGCTCCCGCGAGGTCGATCGTCGTCGACTCTCCGACGGAAATCGCGATCGTGTAATCGGCAGCCCTTGCCGAGCTCGCAATCGCGAGCACGATCGCCGCCGTTGCGAGCAGTTGTTTCAAGGAACGATGACCTCCGCCGAGCGGGTCACGGTTTCGGCGCCGAGGTCGAAGGAGAGGAGAACGCGATAGCGGCCGGCGGGAAGCTCGCCCGCGTATTCGCCGGAGATCGTCGTTTTTTCAGTCGGGAAAAGGCGGCGCGGCTCGAGTGCGATGCGGCCGACGAGCGCGCCGTCTTTGTCGACGATCGCCGCCGCTCCGCGCGCGACCAGCGGCTCGCTGCCGTTGTTCGAGCAGACCTGTTTGATCGAGAGATTTTTTGTCGCCGTCTGCGGCGCGACTTCGAGCGGCGCTGCATCGAGACTGACGCTGTCGCTCGTCGCGAACGTAAGCAGCGTTCCGATCGATGCGTACATCGGAACCGTGCCGTTCATGACCTTCGTCGTGCCTTTGAAGATCGCGACGACGCCGCGATGCTGCGCCTGTTCCGGCAGCGTCACGGTGACGTCGATGGCGACGGTTTCGCCGGGATGCGCGAGCACGCTTTTCTGCGAGAAGACCGCGGTCGCGGCGATGCTGCCGGCGATCTCACCGGCGCCGACGAACGTGCGCTTGCCGTCGCGAACGACGACGTCCTGCGCGACGAGATCGAACGCGAAATCACGCGACGTGTTGTTGACGAGCACGAGTCGCTGCTTCGTGCTCTGTCCTTTGTTGCCGCGCAGCGTCACGACTGCGGGCGTCACCGACAGCGTGCCGTCGGAAGCCGCGTGCACGGACGCGGCGGCGAGAAACATCAGTACGACAGGAAACGCGCTTTTTGCAGCAATTCGCATTTTGGATCTCCTTCAGTTCGTCGTTACTTCCCAGCGAATTGCGCCGGCCACTTCGCCTTCCGGAACGGACGGCGGTACTTCGAGCTCGATGCGGTAGACGATCGCGCTTCCGATCGGCGCGTGTGCGTCGATCACGACCGGCACCGGAGTCAGCGTCACGCCGTTTACCCGAACGATTCCGCGTCCGTCGCTGAACTGCAGATGCGCGCGCAGCGTCGCGGTGCCGCCGCTGATGCCTGAGTTCCGGTCGATTCCGACGGCCACGTTCCGGACCACTCGCGCACCACGCGCGCGCTCGCGCCGAGCCAGCGTTCCGACGTCCAGTGCTGTCCAAGTCGTTGTTCTCATTCCGTCCGCGGGAGTGAAGCTGATCGTGATTGCGTCGGGATCGACCGGAGCGGATGCCGCGCGGCGACGCGATGCGGCATTCACTTCGGGCGACAGGAGCGCGACTGCGATTGCTGCAATGACGACGATGCTGCGCATGCGCGCCTCCAAAAAGGAGAGCGGGCTTTCGCCCGCTCTCCCGTGCGTGTGAGGCTCAGTTCGAGGTGGCGGTGAAGCTGATCGAGTTGTCGATCGCGGCTGCGGCGGCCGAGTCGGCGACGACGATGTCCCAGCTGTAGGAACCGGTCGAGCCGTAGGTGCCGGTCGAGGTCAGCGTGGTCGCGGCGCTGTCGCTGAGCGTGCTGCCGTTGAGCTTCCAGTCGACACCCGACGCCGGCGCGGAGCCGAGCTGCGCGGTGAGCGTGTAGTCGGTGCTGGTCAGGTTCGCTTTGTCGACCTGCACGCCGACCGTCGAGGAGAGCGTCCAGTTCGAAGCGCCGCGAGCGAGCGTGAAGCCCGTCGGTGCGGAGCCGTACTTCGAGATCGAGCCGAGCGCCGACGTGGCCGCGGCCGTGCCGGTGCCGGACGTCGTGCCGCCGGCGGATTCGACCGTGAGCGAGATCGAGCTTTCGACCGTGCCGGTCACCGTGAGCGTGCCGCTGCTCGTCGCCGCGTGCGCTGCATTCGTGCCCGTCAGAACAACCGCGAGAACCAGACCACCCATGAGCATCTTCTTCATTTGCGTTTCTCCCTTTTTGTTTTTCATTTGTTGCGTTCGGAGAGGTAGTCGCCGGCGGGGGCAAAAAAATACAAAGGGGCGAAGATTTTTTTCAGACGGGCGGGCGCGTTAAGCTCTGTCCATCATGAAATCGCTATGGCAGGACGAGTCGAAGGCGGAGATTCTGCGTCGTATCGCGGAGGTCGACGAGAGCTCGAAAGGGAAGTGGGGCTCGTTCACCGCGGACCGGATGCTGTCGCATCTCGTCGAGAGCCTGAAGATGGCGGTCGGCGAGCTCGACGTGAAATCGAAGAAGCTGCCGATCCGCTACTTTCCGCTCAAGCAGCTCATTCTTTACGTGCTGCCGTTTCCGAAAGGAACGCCGACCGCGCCGGAGCTGCTGGCCGGGAAGGCGGGACCGGTCGACGACCTCAAATCAGAGCTGCGGCGATTGATCGCGAAGTTCACGGAGCTCGCCGATCGGCAGGAGTGGCACGAGCATCCGGCGTTCGGCACGATGACGAAGAACGCGTGGGGCGTGCTCGTCTACCGCCACATGGATCACCACCTGCGGCAGTTCGGCGTGTGATCGCTGTCAGCGGACGATCGTCTCTTCGCGGCGCGGGCCGGTCGAGATGATCGACGCCGGACATCCGGTCTCGTCTTCGAGGAAGCGGATGTAGTCCTTCGCGTTCTGCGGCAGCTCTTCGAACTCGGTGATGCCGACGATCGACTGCTGCCAGCCTTTGAACGTGCGGTACTCCGGCTGATAGTCGTGGTGCGCGACAGCGAAGGCCGGGAAGGTCTTCCACAATTTGCCGCGCACGTTGTAGCCGGTGCAGACGCGGATCTCGTCGAACTCGTCGAGCACATCGAGTTTCGTCAGCGCAATCGCATCGAGTCCGTTGAGCATCACCGCGGTGCGCAGCACTGCGAGATCGAGCCAGCCGGTGCGGCGCGGACGTCCGGTCACGGTGCCGAACTCATTGCCGCGCTTGCGGAGATGTTCGCCGTGCGCGTCGTTGAGCTCCGTCGGAAACGCGCCGCCGCCGACGCGCGTCGTGTACGCCTTCGCGACGCCGTAAACGCGGTGGATGTGTTTCGGTGCGACGCCGAGGCCGGTGCAGATGCCGCCGGCGGTGCAGTTCGATGATGTGACGAACGGATACGTGCCGTGATCGATGTCGAGCATCGTCGCCTGCGCGCCCTCGAACATCACGCGCTTGCCGGCGCGAATCTGTTCGTTGATCAGGACCGTGCCGCTGGTGATGCGCGGTGCGAGGCGCTCGGCGTATTCGAGATACGACTCGTAGAGCTTTGCCGGGTCGAACGTCTCTTTGTGATAGACGCCGGAGAGCACCGGATTTTTCTCCGCGCAGGCGAACTCGATTTTTTCGCGCAGCACGTCGCGATCGAGGAGGTCGGCGACGCGGATTCCGTAGCGGCTGACTTTCGTCTCGTACGCGGGACCGATGCCGCGTCCGGTCGTGCCGATCTTCGCGTCGCCGGCAGCTTCTTCGCGGGCGAGGTCGAGCGCCTTGTGATACGGCAGGATGACGTGCGCGGAGTCGCTGATCTTCAGGTTCTCGTCGATGACGACGCCGACGTTCTGCAGCGTGCCGATCTCTTCGAGCAGCGCCTGCGGATCGATGACCATCCCGTTGCCGAGGATGCAGAGCTTGTCGCGGTGGAAGATGCCGGACGGGATGAGCTTCAGCGTGTAGTGCTTGTCGCCGAACTTGACGGTGTGGCCGGCGTTGTGGCCGCCCTGGTAGCGCGCGACGACGTCGAAGTCTTCGCAGAGGAGGTCGACGATTTTGCCTTTGCCTTCGTCGCCCCACTGCGCGCCGATCACGGCCAGGTTGAAGTTCTGTCCCGACATTTTCGGCGCGGAGCCTAGCACAGCGGTAAGTTGGGGTCACATCTGGAAACCCCTACTTTGTTTCGTAAAGTAGGGGTTTCCAGATGTGACCCCAACTTAAGGTCACTTCGACGCAGTCATCATCGGATACGAAAGATCCGGACGGTAATACCCGTCCATCGTCCGATACCGGCGCGTGATCGCCAGCGCGCGCGCCGCCAGCGGCTGGATCTCCGTCGCGAGCGACGTCATGAGCTTCTCGTCATTCCCGTAGTAATCCGCGGCGCTCTTCGCCGGCACCGCGATGATCAGCAACGGCAGATCCTGGCCGCTCATCGCCATGTATGCCATGAAGCCGTCGCCCGTTTTCTTCGCGCGGAACAGCGCCGCGTAATCCTTCGCAATCTGCTCCGCCTCACCGGCGCGCGCCGCATCGAGGTAGTAGAACGCCCAGTGCACGAACCGCTGCTCCTCCGGCTTCAGCCGCGGAGTCTCCGGCTGGTAGGAGAGATCGGGACGCTCCATCACGACGAGCTCGTTGTACGACTCCATCGCCGAGTTCGCGCGGCGCATCAGATTCGCCCACTTCTCTTTGCCGATCGATTCGCCCATCGCCTGGAACGCGGGCCAGAACGAATCGAGCGTCGCCCAGTTCGACATCGGCATGACGTAGATGTAGTGAAACTCCGGCGTCATGTAGAGATTCATGCCGAACACTTTCGGGTCGGCCTTCTTCTCGGTGAGCGCGGTGAGCAGCTCGGTCGTCGTCGATTCGTACTCGCGGAGCATCGACGGACGCGCGAGCTCTTCATGGATCAGGAACAGCTTTGGCTTTACCGGGGCGGCCGCATCGGCGGCCATGAGGGGAACGGAAACGGACAGAGCAGCAACACAAATCAGGATCAGGCGTCTCACGGGTCTTCCTCCTTTTCGATATATTGCAAATGCCAACCGGAGGCACGAATGGACAGCCAGGAAACGACAGCTACACCGCACGCCATCTACTCACCGAAGCCGGTGGCGGTGGAGGAGTTCGTCGACGGCATCCGCACGCTCTCCGAGGGGCTGATTACAAAGCAGAAGATCTACGATTTCCTAAGTACGAACGAGATCCGCGAATCGGATTTACAGCGCTACAAACACTGGCTGCCCGATCGCCACACGCGGAACAAAGTCTTCCGCAACGACATGATCGAAGCGATGGTGATCTGCTGGCCGATCGGCGCGATCACGCCGCTGCACACGCACAACGGTCAGCTCGGATGGATGACGATGCTCGAGGGAAAGCTGATCGTCGAGAACTATCGGAAGCTGCGATGTAACGCCGCCGAAAACGAGCAGGTCGTCGGGATGGATTGCCTCGCCGGCGCGACGCAGATCGAGATGGAGCAGATCGATACGGAGCTCGCGATTCCTGGCGGCCCGATCAACACCGTCGACAAGACCCAGACCATTCACCGCATCAAAAACCTCACCGAGTGGAACGAGCCCGCGGTCTCACTCCACATCTATTCGCGCCCCATCGATTCATGCGTCGTCTTCGACATGGAGACGCAGCGATGTTTCCGGCGCGATCTGAAGTACGACTACTAAAAGCCAGGCATGAGGGATGGGTAATGAGGCATGAGTGCTTCGCTCGGCCCGACTCATACCTCATGCCTCATACCTGACACGCAAGGAGTAACGATGTCCCTCGTATCCACCCTCTCCGCCGAGCTCGACGAGATGCGCGCGGCCGGCACGATGAAGCGCGAGCTGCTGATGAAATCCGCGCAGGGGCCGGTCGTCGAAGTCGAAGGCAAAGGGGAAGTCATCATGTTGACTTCCAACAACTACCTCGGCCTCGCCGATCATCCGGCGATCGTCGAAGCGGCGGAAAAAGCGGAACGCGATTACGGCTACGGCCTCGCATCGGTGCGCTTCATCTGCGGCACGCAGACGATTCATCGCGATCTCGAGCAGCGTATCGCCGGCTTCTTCGGCACGGACGACACGATCCTTTACGGTTCGTGCTGGAATGCGAATGAAGGACTCTTTCAGACCGTCGCGATCGAACAGGACGCGATCGTTTCCGACGAGCTGAATCACGCGTCGATCATCGACGGCATCCGTCTTTCGAAAGCGCGCAAAGAGCGTTTCAAAAATCGCGACATGGCGGACTTCCGCCGCGCGCTCGAAGTGACGAAAGACGCGCGCAACACGGTCGTGATGACGGACGGCGTCTTCTCGATGGAAGGCTCGCTCGCGCCGCTGCCGGAGATGATTGACATCGCGAAAGAGCACGGCGCCTTCCTCGTCGTCGACGACTCCCACGGCACCGGCGTCCTCGGCGCCACCGGACGTGGAACCGCAGAAGAGCTGGGCGTCGCCGGAAAAATCGATGCGCACACGTCGACGCTCGGCAAAGCGCTCGGCGGCTCGCACGGCGGATTCACGACCGGACCGAAGCCGCTCATCGATTACCTGCGACAGAAATCGCGGCCGTATCTCTTCTCGAACACGCTGCCGCCGGCTGTCGTGATGGGCTCACTCGCGGCGCTCGATCTGCTCGAAAAAGATTCGAGCTTCGTGACGCGGCTTCGCGACAACACCACGTATTTCCGCTCACAGTTGACAGCAAAAGGCGTCACGGTTCGCGAAGGGATTCATCCGATCGTCCCGATCCTCATCGGCGATACGGCGAAAGCGATCGCGATGTCGGCGGAGCTGCTCGATCGCGGCATCTATCTCTCCGGTTTCGGTTTTCCGGTCGTGCCGCAGGGGAAGGCGCGGCTCCGTTGTCAGATCAGCGCGGCGCACACGCGCGAGCATCTCGATCGCGCCATCGAGGCGATCGTCGCAGTGGCGGAAAAGTTCGAGGTGTTGAGCCCCGCGTGATCCCGTCCCGGTTCGTTCCCGCGTTCAGCCCTTCGACCATCCAGCAGCTCGACCTCGTCGCGAAACGGCTGACGATCAAGTCGCCGCTTTTCTTTCGCTCCGCGTACACCGCGTACGTCATCGAAAACGAACGCCGCACGTTCGCGCCGATCGTCGTGGTCGACGCCGCGAAAGTGACGCGCTGGTGGTGCAGCTGCAACGAGCAGCTGCGCTACGGCGATCTCTGCCGCCATATGGCCGCGGTGCTTTCGACTTCATCGAATGAAGACGGCCAGCTGACGAACGAACGATACGAAGCGAGCTTCTGGCGCTCGGTCGGATTCGAATCGTTCAATGAAGGACGCGAGGTCGTCGAGCCGCCGCTCGACAAACGCGAAGAGCTGCTGCGCAAGTACGTGATGACCGAGCAGGAGCTCGAGCTGCTGCGCCGCGGCGCCGGTTCGACGCGCGTGAAGTGGGAGTCGTCGGCGTGGTATCGCTGGAGCAAGGAGCAGTTCCTCCGCTTCGGCGACGGCGCGGGCGCGATCCTCTCGATTCGCGACGGCGCCGCGCGACTCGCGCTCGGCGACTCCGAGCTCGTCGTGCCGAAGAGCGCGGTCGAATACGTCGTCGCTGCGGGCGATGGCGCGATCGCGACCGCCAGCGGATTTCGACTCGCGCCGGAATCACTCACGCCATCGCTGCGACTCGAGCTCACGCCGACGTTCGCGCTGAAGCTCGTGCCGGTCGTGATCAGCGGCGACGGCCGCATTCACGAACGTGCTTCGCTGCCGCGCTTCGGCCGCTGGCTGTTACTCGACGACGCATTCGCCACGTTGCGCGATGCGCCGCTGCTCTTCGGCGATTCCGCAGCGCGCGGACAGGCCGCACTGTTCGACGCGCGACCGACCACCGGCTTGCCTTTCGATCGCCAGACCGTGATTCCCGAAGGTGAAGTCTTCGCGTTCGTCGCGAAGCATCGCCACGCGCTGTCGACGATGTCGCGCGAGCTCGTGCCCGCCGCGCTTCGCGACGCGCGCTTCTTCGACGAGAAGGACGAAGTGCTGTACGACTTCGCGCCCGCGACGAGCGAGCTGCTCGACGTCGACATCGTGCTGCGCTGCGGCGGCGAAGCGATCTCCGCTGCTGACATCGCCGCCGCGCGCAAAGCGAAAAAGAAACTGCTGCTGCGCGGGAACGTCTGGATCGACGTTGCCGACGCGCAGTTCGCGTGGCTCGACGGCACGCGCTTCTACGGCGGCGGCCGCATGCTGCTGACGAAGCTCGAATATCTGCGCGTGCGCAGTCTCGTTCGCGGCAAGGCTGTCTTCCGCGGCGATGAGTCGACCGAAGCGGTGTATCGCGTTTTTGATGACCTGCATGACGCGAGCGAAGCGCCGACGCCGGCCACCCTTGGCATCGATCTCTACGGCTATCAGCAGACCGGCTATCACTGGCTCTGGCTGCTGCAGCAAAACGGTTTCGGCGGCCTCCTCTGCGACGACATGGGCCTCGGCAAGACGCATCAGGCGATGGCGCTCGTGCGCGCGATGACGAAGCAGGACGCGAGCGCCGCGATCCTCATCGTCTGCCCGACGTCAGTCATCGATCACTGGCGCGAGAAGCTCGCGCGCTATCTGCCCGACGTCCCGTTCACGATTCACTACGGCGCCGGCCGCGACCTCCGCCGCGACGCGCGGCTGATCGTCACGTCGTACGGCGTGCTGCGCAGCGATCTCGAACGGCTGCGCGCGCACAAGTTCGATCTGCTCATCGTCGATGAAATTCAGACGATCAAAAACGCGGAGACGGCGACGCATCAGGCGCTGCGCGCGATCGACCGCCGCATCGCGATCGGACTCACGGGAACGCCCGTCGAAAATCACGAGCGCGAGCTGAAAACGCTCGTCGACTTCGTCGTTCCCGGATATCTGCCGGACGTCGTCAACGATCGCCGCCTGCTGCAGCGGCTCGTGCGTCCGTTCGTGCTGCGCCGGACGAAAGCGCAGGTGCTGCCGGAGTTGCCGCCGAAGATCGTCGACAAACGTTACTGCGAGCTCACGCCCGAGCAGCGCGCGATCTATCGCAGCGTCATCGAGTCGCGTGCGGAGCCGCTGCGCGCGCAGCTGCGCGCCGGCGCGAAGATTCCGTACATCCACGTATTCGCCGCGCTCAATTACCTGAAGCAGATCTGCAATCACCCGGCGTCGCTCCGCGGTCCGCTCGGCGCCGATGTGCCATCAGGAAAGTGGGAGCTCTTCACCGAGTTGCTCGACGAGTGCATGACGAGCGGACTGAAGGTCGTCGTCTTCAGCCAGTACCTGTCGATGCTCGAGCTGATCGAGCAGCATCTCGACCGTAACGCCGTCGGCTTCGCGTCGATCAAAGGCGCGACGCGCGAGCGTGGCGCGGAAGTGAAGCGCTTCCGCGACGATCCCGATTGCCGCGTCTTCACCGCGAGCCTGCGTGCGGCCGGCGTCGGCATCGATCTCACGAGCGCGTCGGTCGTCATTCACTACGATCGCTGGTGGAATCAGGCGCGCGAAGACCAGGCCACCGACCGCGTACACCGCCTCGGCCAGAACAAAGGCGTGCAGGTCATCAAGCTCATCACACGCCACACGCTCGAGGAAAAAATCGACGCGCTCGTCGAGTCGAAAGCTGCGCTCGCGCACGATCTCGTGCAGGCCGACGATCCCGCCCTCGTGAAACAGTTCACGCCGGAGGAGCTGGATCAGCTGCTCGGCTGGGACGACTAGAGGCTCGCGATCATCGCGCGTGCGATGGCGCGCGCGATGTCCTGTCGCACGTTCAGCGAGTCGGGGCCAATATTCAGCAGCGTGTCGACTTCCGGCCGGTCGATGAACTCGAGCTCGACGAGACACGCCGCGGGAGTCGGGCCGAGATTTTCATCGCGGAGGACGCCGAGCGTCTGGTCTTTCACGCCGCGATCCTTCGTCTTCGGATCGTGTGCCGCGATCGCATTGAACACCGCGTTCTGCACCTTCTGCGCGAACGCTTTGTCGACGGCGTGGTTCACGTTGCCGTCAGCGACCGGACGGATCAGCGTTTCGACGCCGCGCGCGCTGTGCTTCTCGCTCGCGTTGCAGTGAATGCTGAGAAACAGCGCCGCTTTGTTTTTCTTCGCGACCAAAGCGCGGTCGGCGAGGCCGAGGTTCGTGTCGGTGTCGCGAGTGAGGATGACGGTGAGCTGATGCTTTCCGGCCTGCGCTTCCTCGAGCAATGCGTCGCGCGTCAGAAACGCCATGCGCAGCGTGATGTTCTTCTCGAGCACGCCGCTCGGACTCCCAGCGTTGTTCGCGGATGAGCCGCCGGTCTCAACCTTGCCGCCGTGCCCGGGATCGATGACGATCGTGGCTTTCTTTCCCATATTCGAGGAGTGGCGGGCGCGGACATTTCCCTACCGCGCGCGTGCGTTACGATGAATCGATGCGCCCCGCTCCCTCCAACCCTTCCAACGCCGGCTTCGTTCATCTTCGCGAAGGAATCGAATCGTTCCTTCGGCTCGAGAAGGGGCGTGTGTGGAAGGAAGCGTCGCCGACGGAGCGGCTGCAGGCGTTGTCGATTGCGGTTCGGCGGCCGGCGCTCGACGCGATGCGCGAGAGCGAGCGGCGGTATCGCGAGCAGGATGCGAAGCGGCTCTACTACCTCTCGATGGAGTTCCTCATGGGCCGCGCCCTCGGGAACAATCTCGCAAACCTCGGCCTCTACGACGACACGCACGCGATCATGTCGGAGCTTGGCGTCGATCTCGAAGAGCTCGAAGGGCTCGAGCCTGACGCGGCGCTCGGCAACGGCGGTCTCGGACGTCTCGCCGCGTGCTTTCTCGACTCGCTCGCCAGTCTCGATTACCCGGGATTCGGCTACGGCATCAACTACGAGTTCGGACTTTTTCGACAGTCGTTCGTGAACGGCTATCAGCACGAGAAACCGGATCACTGGCTGCAGAGCGGCGGCTCGCCGTGGCTCATCGAGCGGCCGGACGAAACCGTCGACATTCCGGTCTACGGTTACATCGCCCATCGCAATGATTCGCGCGGCGCGTACACACCGCAGTGGGTCGATTACAAAGTGCTGACGGGCGTGCCGCACGACATGCCGATCGTCGGTTACGGCGGCAAGACGGTCAACGTGCTGCGGTTGTATTCGGCGCGCGCGTCGGACGAATTCGACATCGAGATTTTCAACGCCGGCGACTACATCAAAGCCGTGCAGCACAAGATCAGCACCGAGGCGATTTCGAAGATTTTGTATCCGTCGGATGCGGTGCAGTCGGGGCGCGAGCTGCGATTGCTGCAGGAGTACTTCCTCGTCGCATGTTCGGTGCGCGACATCCTCAAGCGCTACCTCGCGGTGCACGATTCGCTCGACGAGTTCGCGTCGAAAGTCGCGGTGCAGATGAACGACACGCATCCTGCGCTCACCGTCGCGGAGCTGATGCGCACGTTCATCGATGAGCATCGTTTGCCGTGGGAAACGGCGTGGGCGATGACGGTCGAAACGTGCGGTTACACGAACCACACGCTGCTGCCGGAAGCGCTCGAGAAGTGGCCGGCGGAAATGATGGAGCGCGTGCTGCCGCGGCATCTGCAGGTCATTCAGGAGATCAATCGGCGGCTGCTCGCCGATGTCGAGCGCCGCTATCCCGGCGACAACGGCATGCTGCAGCGCGTATCGATCATCGCCGACGGTCAGGTCCGCATGGCGAATCTCGCGATGACCGGCAGCCACAAAGTGAACGGCGTCGCGGCGCTGCATTCAGAGCTCGTCAAAGCGACGCTCGCGCCGGACTTTCATCGCATGTGGCCCGATCGCTTCACGAACAAAACGAACGGCGTGACGCCGCGCCGCTGGCTGCTGCATGCGAACCGCCCGCTCGCCGCGCTGATCACGAAGTCGATCGGTGAGGGATGGGTTCGCAATCTGGACGAGCTGCGCAAGCTCGAGCTGTTCGGCGACGATCAGTCGCTGCTCGACTCACTCGTCGACGTGAAGCGGCGCAACAAAGTCGCGCTCGCGAAACTGACGAAAGAGCTGACGGAGATCTCGGTCGATCCGGCGTCGATGTTCGACGTGCAGGTGAAGCGCGTCCACGAATACAAACGCCAGCTGCTGAACGTGCTGCACATCATTCATCGCTACTGGTCGATCGTCGAAGACGGCGAAGTTCCGCTCGTTCCTCGCACGTTTTTCTTCGCCGGCAAATCGGCGCCGGGATATTTCGCGGCGAAGCAGATCATCAAGCTCGTGCACTCGGTTGCCGAGGTGGTGAATGCGGATCCGAAGACGCGGGAGCTGATGCGGGTCGTGTATCTGCCCGACTATCGCGTGTCGCTTGCCGAGGCGATCATTCCGGCGGCGGATCTGAGCGAACAGATTTCGACGGCGGGGAAAGAAGCGTCCGGCACGGGCAACATGAAGCTCGCGCTCAACGGCGCGCTGACGATCGGCACGCTCGACGGCGCGAACATCGAGATCCGCGACGAAGTGGGCGAAGAGAACATCTTCATCTTCGGATTGCGCGCGGACGAAGTCACCGCGCTCCTCGCCAACGGCTACCACCCCGAGCACTACCTCGGCGCGCACAAATCGATCCGGCGCGTGCTCGATTCAATCGCTAGCGGTCACTTCTCGCGCGGCGACAAAGATCTGTTCAAACCGCTGATCGCGAACCTGCTCAGCTCGCGCGATGAGTACGTGCATCTCGCCGATCTGATGCCGTACATCGAGACGCAGCAGCGCGTCGACGTCGAGTATGCGAATCGCGATTCGTGGATTCGCAAGTCGCTGCTCAACATCGCGCGCATGGGCAAGTTCTCATCCGATCGGACGATCAACGAGTACGCGCGCGACATCTGGCGCATCCGGCCCGCGGTGATCGGCAACTTCGCGCACGCCGCGATTCTGGAAGGGGAGTAGCGCAGTTTTGTTTCGCGCGCTGCTTCTGCGAATTCGAACCGCGGCGCGGCAATTCTCGCTGCCGACTCTGATCGTCACCGGCGCGTTGTGCGGCGTTGCGGCGGCGGTGTTTCATCGCTTCGTCGAAGCGGCGCGGCTCGCGCTCATCAGCGGCGCGCTGCATCAGCACGGGATCGTGCGCGACGTTGCGGTGATCGGCACGCCGGTCATCGTCTTCACGCTGATCGCGGTGGGCATTCGTAAGTTCGCGCCGGGCGCGGTCGGCGCGAATCTCGCGCGGGTGCGGATGGCGTACAACACCGATCCGGCGCTGCTCGGCAAACGGTCGGTGCTCGCGACGTTTCTGACCACGCCGCTCTCGCTCGGCGCGGGCGCGCCGCTCGGACCGGAAGGGCCGATCGTCGTCGTTTCGAGCGGCATCGCGGTTGCGCTCGGACGCGCGCTGAAGCTGCCGCGAAAACTGGTGCGCGGCATGATTCCGGTCGGCGTCGCGGCAGGCATCGCCGCGATTTTCAACACGCCGATCACCGGCGTCGTGTTCGCGCTCGAAGAGGTGTTCGGGACCGCCGATCGCGGACTGCTGGGCGGCGTGCTCGTCGGCGCCGTCGCCGCCGCCGTCACGCAGCGCGCGCTGCTTGGCGGCGAAGCGCTGCTCGCGGCGCCGACCTCTTCGTGGACGGATCCTCGCGAGTTGCTCGGCTTCGCATTGATCGGGATCGTCGCGGGCATCGTGTCGGGACTGGCGATTGGCGCGATGCATCGGCTGAAGACGCGATGGGCGGCGCTGATGCCGTCGTTCGTCGCGCGTGCGGCGCTGGCCGGCGCGATCGTCGGCGGCATCGGATTGCTGGCGCCGGAAACGCTGAGCGTCGGATACGAATCGGTGTCGCTCTGGCTGCACGGCGGCGGAACGGCGAGCACCGCCGGAATCGCGTTCGGTCTCAAGACGGTCGGACTCGTCGCCGCGATCGCCGGCGGCGTCCTCGGCGGCACGTTCGCGCCATCGCTGTTCATCGGCGCAGCGCTCGGCGCGTCACTCGGACACGCGGCGAATGGTGTCTTTCCATCGGCGCACATCGATCCGCGCGCGTACGCGATCGTCGGCATGGGCTCGTTCTTCGCGGGATTGCTGCGCAGTCCGATCGCGGCCGTGCTGATCGTGATCGAGCTGACGCGCGACTACGAGCTCGTCGTGCCGCTGATGCTTGCGGTGACGATCGGCGTGGCGGTGTCGCGCAGACTTTCGCCGCGGTCGATCGTCGAGCAGCAGATGGTCGATGAGGGGTGGATCGAAGAGGCGGAGGCGGGCGATCCGCTCGCGATGTTGCGCGTGTCGTCGGCGATGTCGACGAACGTGATCACGCTGCGCAGCGGCGAGACCGTCGATGCCGCGCGCGCGATGCATCGCATGTATCCGATCGTCGACGAGCACGGCGCGCTGGTCGGAATGGCGACGGCGGGCGGTGAGGTGGAGCAGCCGAAACTCGTCGCGGCTGCTGATGAGCGGTTGCTCGACGTCATCGAGCGGATGCAGTTCTCCGGCGTCGATCGCTGTGTCGTCGTCGACGATCAGGCGACGCGGCGCGTGGTCGGCTTCCTCAGTCCTTCGGATATTTTGCGCGCGCGGATGGCCGCAGGAGAACGCTGATCGCGTAAATCAGCAGCGCCCAAACCGCCGCGTTGATCACGATCAGCAGCACGACGATCGCGCTGCGCATCGCGTACGGCCGATCGGCGAACGTCGACTCGAAGACGTATCGCATCAGCGCGAGGGCCGGCCATGCAGGCCAGGCCCAGGGGCTGATCCAGGAGAAGGCGGTGATCGCGAGCCCGCCGAGCGAGCTCGCGAAACCGCGGCTCACATCGAGCTCTTCACGCTGCTGAGCTTCTGGATGAAGCGATTCGGATCGTAGTCCTCGCGCTCTTTCAGCTCGGTGAAGAGATCGTCGATCGACTTCATGAACGGGCTGCGTGCGAGCTTCGCGTTGCGGCGCGTGAGCACCGTGGCGAGCGACTGAATCGACAGCGCGGTCTGCTCGGCCGCGTGAACGTCCGAGCGGAGGATGAAGTCGCGATCGGAGGCGAGCGTCGAGATCATCGAGCGGACGTCTGCTTCGCTCCACGGCGTTGCTTCGACACGCGCGACGAGCGCGTCCGCGATGCGGCGTGTCTCTTCAGCCGTTGCGGCAATGCCCGCGGCGTCGTTCATGTGACCGACCTTCGAAGCGAGCTGCGCAACGAGCGGGTCGAGCGCGGCGCGCTGCTGCGGCGCGGCTTTCTCGACGATCAGCCGCAGCACGGCCCAGCGCTGCGGGCTCCACGACGGCAGACCGGCGCGATCCGCCCAGCCGCGCTCCTGACGCCACGTGCTGTTCTTCAGTCCGTGATGGCAGTTGTAGCAGCTCATGTCGGAGAACTCCGGCCACTTTTCGCCGCGCGCGTGACGGGAAAGATTCGCGAGCGAATCGCGGAACGCGACGGCCTGACCGACGGCCCACGCGCGGACGCCGTGCGTGTCGTTCCAGTTCCAGTGCGCCGGCATCGACTCCGTGTAGTTGTCGAGTTCGAAGGCGAGGATCGGATGTCCGGACGCGATCAGCTCGTGATCGACTTCGCGCGATGAGTTGCCCATGTGACAGGAGAGACAGAGATCGCCGCGCGTCGGAATGACGCGGAGATCGGTCATGCCGCGCGCGACGGATTGCGCGTGCGTCCAGCCGGGCTGCGTGTGCTCGTCGCGCCAGCCGCTCGCGGGACCGTGACACGCTTCGCACTGAACGCCATCCTCACGATCGATGCGGCCGGAGACGAGGTTCTTCGGCACGTTCGTCGAATGGCAATCGAGGCAGACCGACGCTTCGTATGCTTTGCCGCCGACGTGCATGTTGCGCGCGATGCGCGCGGAGCGTTCGCTGAAGAGCACGTTGTACGACTGCGCGTGGCGGCCTTTGCTGAGCCACGTGTAGTACTCGTTCTGCAGCACGCGCGTCGCTTTGAGCGGCTGCGTCGAGCCGTGGCAGCCGGAGTTCGCGCACGACGCGACGCC
>Ga0070701_10000184_pt1 | contig 19448 bp, 18 predicted proteins | sample KBSK5102metaG_FD_65451 | JGI IMG/M metagenome (GOLD analysis project Ga0070701, IMG submission 65451) | Corn, switchgrass and miscanthus rhizosphere microbial communities from Kellogg Biological Station, Michigan, USA - KBS K5-10-2 metaG | ecosystem: Host-associated > Plants > Roots >... | reverse complement strand
CATACGACGAGGAAAGCACGCCGAAAGAAGTGCGGATGCTGATCAAGACCGGCGGCGGCAGTCCCGCGAACGGTCTCGTATCCGGCATTCACTGGCACATGAATATCGGCAACGAGATCACGTACTTTGCGTCCGATCGCCAGCGCCAGACGATCCCGTGGGTGCAGGTGAAAGATCGCGCCGGCCACATCACCGTTTATAAGGCGGAAGATACAAAGCTGACCGACGCGCAAATCTCGACGGCGACGAAACGTCGGATGGACTGCGTCGATTGTCACAATCGGCCGACGCACATTTACGTCTCGCCCGATCGCTCCGTCGATCGCGCATTACGCACGGCGCTCATCGATCGTTCGCTGCCGTTTGCAAAACAGCAGGCGGTCGCTGTGCTCGCGAAAGACTATCCGACTACGGACGCTGCATTGAAAGGCATCGCCGCCGATTTCCCGGCCTGGTATCAGCAAAATCAGCCGGCCGTCTATAACGCGAAAAAGGCGCAGATCGCCGGCGCCGTCAAAGCGCTGCAGCAGATTTTCCAAACGACGCGTTTTCCTGAAATGCGCGTCGACTGGCGTACTCATCCGAGCAACGTCGGCCATATGACGTCACAGGGCTGCTTCCGCTGTCACGACGATCAGCACGTGAGCGCGGACGGAAAACGGATCAGCAAGGACTGCAATATCTGTCACACGGTGATGGTCGAAGGAAAGGTCAACCCCACATTCGAGCACCCGATCGACCTCGGCGATCTCCGTGCAGTGAACTGTGCCGATTGCCATAACGGCGGCGGCATGTAACACGGAGGCATCATGAAAAGGAAGGTCGTCATCATTCTTGCAGCGGCAGTATTGATCCTCACATCCGCGACCGCATTCGCGGCAGACGGCGCCGCCGTCTACAAAGCAAAGTGCGCAACCTGCCACGCCGCTGACGGCAGCGGCCAGACGCCGATGGGCAAATCGATGAAGCTCCGCGATCTGCGCTCGGCCGAGGTGCAGAAACAGACTGATAAAGAGCTGTACACGATCACGGCCGACGGCAAAGGAAAAATGCCGGCCTACAAGTCGAAGATCAATGAAGCGGAACTCAATGCCGTCGTGGCGTTCATGCGCACGATGGCGAAGAAATAAAGGAGAAGCTGATGAAGAGTCGAAAGTTCCTCGTACTGCTTGCAGTGGTGGTCATCGCCGCCGCCGGAATTCCGGCGATGGCTGATTCCGGTCCCGACGCCGCTCCGATTTACAAAGGCAAATGCGCGATGTGCCACGGCCCGGATGGCGCCGGCCAGACGCCGACCGGGAAAACGATGAAGGTGCGCGATCTCCGTTCGCCCGAAGTGAAGAAGATGACCGACGCGGACCTCGCGAAGATCATCTCCGACGGCAAAGGCAAGATGCCGGCGTACAAAGCGAAACTGAGCCAGGCGGACATTACGTCGCTGGTGAATTTCATCCGCGCGCTGAAGTAGGAAGAGGAGGGCGGGCTTCCAGCCCGCCCACTCCCGGGATGGGCGGGCTGGAAGCCCGCCCTCCTTTTATCTCACCACCAAATGGTCTTCCACCGCCCGCACGCCCGCGGCGCACCAGGCGAGATCAAGCAGCTCATCGCGCTCGACGCATGACTTCACAGTCCCGCGGAGCACGATGCGACCTTCCGTCGCGGTAATCGCGATCGCATCCACATCAATCGCGCGACGGCGCAGCGCTTCGGCCAACAGCAGTTCTGTGTCGGAACCGTCGATCTCATCCGGCCGCACGCGAATCCGATTCGTAATTCCGCGAATCCCGGCGATGCTGCGCACCGCCTCTTCCGCGCGGGATTTCTGAAATGCCCACGTCACGTTTCCTTCGAGCGTCACCCAGCCGGCGGCGACAATCGCGCGCGGCCGCTCCTCGGGATATCCGGCGAGCGATTCGAGCACCTCACCGACGATGCGCATGAGCGTCGCGTCGGTGCGGTAATCGCCGATCGTCACGCGCACCTCGAGGTCGTTGCGGACGCTCGTCACGCCGCGCATGTGCTTCACGATCTCCTGCGCGCGGCACTTCTCCGCATACGTACGGACGGCGCCGCTGAGGGTGACGGCGCCGCCGTTCGTATGGACTTCGATCCGCGTCGCTTCTACGGCGGGATCCCACCGCAGCTCATCGATGATTGCCTGTCGCACAACGGTCATCCCGCCGCGACGAGCTCGCGTTCTTCGACGACTTTCGCCGGCAGCACGCGCGCCGCGTATGCGTTGACCGTCAGCACCGGACACTCGCTGTGCTGCACGACGCGCTCGGCGATCGTGCCGCGCAGGCTGTCGGCGATGCTGCGGCCCGCCGGTATGCCGAACGCGATGAGGTCCGCTTTCATGACCTTCGCGAGATGCACGATTTGCTCGGACGGATCTTCGCCACCGACGAGCTTCAGCTCGCAGCGCTTCGCGAGTTCGGCCGGAAGCCACGCTTCGAGTCGCGCCAGCTGATGCGCGCCCATCTGCGCATCGTCGTCATCGACGTTGCGCAACACTACGAGCGGCGCGTCTTCGTGTCCGACCGTCAGCGCGGCCGCGTAACGCAATGCGTCGCGGCTCGCCGGCGTGAACGTGATCGGACTGAGAACTTTCGTGACGTCGGGCGATTCGCTGGTGTGTTTGTTCACCGCAATCACCGGCACCGGCGCAATGCGAATCGTCCCCTCGGTCACCGACCCGAACATCAGCCGGCGAACGCCCGTCCGTCCGTGCGTGCCCATGATGATGAGCTCCGCGCCGGACTCGCGCACCTGCGCGACGATCGCATCGAGCGGATCGTCGATGATCACGCGCACGTCGAACGGCACGTCGCGCGCGATGTTCTTCTCCGCGTGCGCCTGCAGCTCTTCGCGCGCGTTCTCCGCCATCACGTCGCGCGACGCGTCGAAAACGCCGGCCGCGCTCGCGCTGAAATCAACGGGCGGCAGAAAGAGATCGGCATAAATCACGAGGAGGTGGGCGCCGAGACGTTTCCCGAGAGCGCTGGCGTACCTCAAAGCGTGTGCCGCCGGGTCGCTCAGGTCCGTAGGGACCAGGATTAGCTTCGGGTTGAACGATTCCACGCTGCACCTCCTCGTGGGCGCGGCCGTCATTGGCCGCGGCAGGCGATGTTGCCCGTCGCTCAGCAATTTACGTCGTGTCAGCGAAGCGGCATGTGGTGCGCGTCAGCCGCGCGTGTGACGACGTTCACACGAATTACGGAACCGGTTCGCGCAGGTATTCATCGATCGCTTTTGCGGCGCGACGACCGGCGCCCATCGCCAGAATCACGGTCGCGCCGCCGGTCACGATGTCGCCTCCCGCGAACACGCCTTCCTTCGACGTCTTGAGCGTTTCCGGATCCGCCTCGATGTAGTTCTTGCGCGTCGTTTTCAAATCGGGAGTCGTCGATTGAATGAGTGGATTCGCCGAGGTTCCGACGGCGACGACGACCATCGCGGCGTCGATGAGGAATTCGGATCCGGCAATCGGCGTGACCTGTCGCCGTCCGTCCGCGCCCGCTTCGCCGAGCTCCATCCGGACGCAGCGAACGCCGGTCACGCGGCCGCGGTCGTCGCCAATCAGCTCGACGGGATTCGTCAGCATCCGGAACTCGACGCCTTCGTCTTTCGCGTGATGCACTTCTTCTTTGCGCGCCGGCATCTCCGCTTCGCTGCGCCGGTAAACGAGCGACGCGCGACGCGCGCCGAGTCGCAGCGCGGTGCGGACCGCATCCATCGCCGTGTTGCCGCCGCCGACCACGACGACGTCTTTGTCGCGGCAGTCGTAAACCGGCTCGTCGTAATCGGGGAACTGATACGCGCGCATCAGATTCACGCGCGTGAGAAATTCATTCGCTGAATAGACGCCGTTGAGATGTTCGCCGGGGACGCCGAGGAATTGCGGGAGACCAGCGCCGGTGGCGACGAAGAGCGCGTCGTAACCTTCTTCGCCGAGGAGCTCGTCGACGGTGACGGTGCGTCCGACGACGACGTTCGTTTCGAACTCGACGCCCATGCGCCGCAGCACGTCGACCTCGCCGCGGACGATTTCCTTCGGCAGCCGAAATTCCGGGATGCCGTAAACGAGCACGCCGCCGAGCTCGTGCAGCGCTTCGAAAACGCGGACGCCGTGTCCGCGCTGCACGAGATCTCCCGCGGCGCTGAGTCCCGCCGGTCCGCTGCCGACGATCGCGACGCGTTTGCCGGTCGGCGGCGCGTTCACGGGAATGCCGATCTTGCCGGTGCGCCGTTCGTAATCGGCGACAAAGCGCTCGAGATGTCCGATCGCGACCGACGGCACTTTCTTCGACATGATGCAGCCGCCTTCGCACTGATCTTCCTGCGGGCAGACGCGGCCGGTGATGGCGGGCAGCACGTTGTCTTCGCGCACTTTTGCGGCGGCGCCGAGATAGTCGCCGTCGATGATCAGCTCGACGAAATCTTTGACCTTCACCGCAACCGGACAGCCTTTCGTGCATGTCGGTTTCGCGCAGGCGAGGCAGCGCAGCGCTTCTTCTTTCGCGAGCGCGGGATCGAAGCCGAGGTTCACTTCCTCGAAGTTACGCGCGCGGACGTCGGCGGCGCGCTCCGGCATCGCCTGACGCGGCATCTTCATCCGCTCTTTATTCGGAATCACGTTAGGCATTGGCGCACCACCGTGCCGCGGCGAGCTGTTCCTGCTCGCGGTACATCGCGTTCCGCTGCATGAGGATTTGGAAGTCGACCGTGTGCGCGTCGAACTCGGGACCGTCGACGCACGCGAACTTGCTCGAGTCCCCGATGATGACGCGGCAGCCGCCGCACATTCCGGTGCCGTCGACCATGATCGAGTTGAGGCTGACCATCGTGCGAATGTTCGGCGCGCGCGTCGCTTCCGCGACCGCTCGCATCATCGGAACGGGACCGATGGCGAGCACGTAATCGACGCTCTTCTCCGCGATGAGCGCGCGGAGTTTGTCGGTGACGAGTCCCTGCTCGCCGTAGCTGCCGTCGTCGGTCATGACGAACAGCTCGTCGCTCGCGGCGCGCACTTCGTCCTCGAGGATGAGCAGCGCTTTCGTGCGCGCGCCGAGGATGGCGGTGACGTGATTGCCGGCGTCGTGGAGGGCTCGTGCGGTTGGGAGCGCGATGGCCGTTCCGACGCCGCCGCCGATGACGACGCAGCGTCCGTACGCTTCGATGTCGGATGGTTTTCCAAGCGGACCGACGACGTCGAGGATCGCGTCGCCGGCGCCGAGCGCGTTCAGCATCGACGTCGTTTTGCCGACCGCCTGCACGACGAGTGTGATCGTGCCGTGATCGGGATCGGATGCTTTGATCGTGAGCGGAATGCGCTCGCCGGTTTCGTTCACGCGGATGATGACGAACTGGCCGGGCCGCTGTTTGCGCGCGATGCGCGGCGCGACGATGACGAACTGTTTGACGCCGGGGCCGAGGGGCGTGGCTTCAAGGATGGGGAACATTTGCGATCTCCAAAAGGAGGGCGGACTTCCAGTCCGCCCACTTGTGCTCGCGGTGCACGACGTGGTGGGCGGGCTGGAAGCCCGCCCTCCTTCAAACACAAACCGCGACGCGCGTCGGCTCGAACCGCGCCGTAAAAAACCGCAGCGTCGGCGGCTCGTACACCATCGACAATCCCGGAATCTCATCGCGCCGCTCGAACAGCGACTTCACCGACCACGCCACGACGTCCATGTGCCGATTCGTATACACGCGGCGCGGAATCGTCAGCCGCACCAGCTCCAGCGACGACTTTCGATTCGCGCCGGTGACCGGATCGCGTCCCGCTGAAACGATGCCGCGCTCCATCGCGCGCACGCCGCTGTCGATGTACAGCGCCGCCGCGAGCGACTGCGCCGGAAACTGCTCCTGATCGAGATGCTGCAGGAACTGCTTCGCATCGAGAAACACAGCGTGACCGCCGATCGGCAGCACCACCGGAACTCCCGCGTGCACGAGCTGCGAAGCGAGATAGCGAACCTGGCCGATGCGGTTCTCGATGTAGTCGTCGTCGACCATTTCGTAGATGCCCTGAGCGATCGCTTCCATGTCGCGGCCGGCCAGTCCGCCGTACGTCGGCATTCCTTCGAAGATCACGACCTGCTCGCGCGCGGCCTGCAGAATTCCGGGATCGTTCATCGCCAGGAAGCCGCCGATGTTGACGAGGCAGTCCTTCTTCGCCGACATCGTGCAGCCGTCGAAGTGCGACATCATTTCCTTGAGGATCGCGCGCACGGGTACATGCGCGTAACCGGCTTCGCGCTCTTTGATGAAGAACGCGTTTTCGACGGCGCGCGTCGCATCGCACCAGAGCCGGATGCCGAAGAGATCGCAGACCTCGCGCACCGCGCGCAGGTTCGACATCGACACCGGCTGGCCGCCCGCGAGATTCACGGTGCAGGCGACGTTCACGTACGGAATCTTCGACGCGCCGTAACGCTCGATGACGCTTGTCAGTTTGTAGATGTCGACGTTGCCTTTGAACGGATGTTCGAACGTCGGATCGTGCGCTTCATCGATGATGACGTCTTCGAATTTGCCGCCCTGGAGCTCCTGATGCGCGCGCGTCGTCGTGAAGTACATGTTGCCCGGAATGACGTCGCCCGGTTTGATGAGGATGCGCGAGATGAGGTGCTCGGCGCCGCGGCCCTGATGCGTCGGGACCATGAATTTGAAGCCGTAGATTTCCTGCACGGCGCGCTCGAGTTTGTAGAACGATCGCGCGCCCGCGTACGCCTCGTCCGCCGACATCATCGCGGACCACTGTTTGTCGCTCATCGCGTTCGTGCCGCTGTCGGTGAGCAGATCGATGTAGACGTCGTCGCTCTTCAGCAGGAAGGTGTTGTAGCCGGCTTCGGCGATGGCGAGCTCACGCTCATCGCGCGTTTTCATCGTCAGCGTTTCAACGGTTTTGATCTTCCACGGTTCAGCAGTCGGACGCATCACAGCACCTCGGCGCAAAACGTAGCAGCGGCGCCGAACGCGTGCGTGAGCTGCGGCGCACATGCGTGCGTGACGATCGTCACGATGCGCGAAATGCGCGCGGGCGTTTCATGCATGCGTGAGCGTAAGAGTCTCGTTCCTCGCACTCCTGATCGCCGCCTCCCTCGGCTGGTCAGGAGCAACGCAGCCGCCGGCGTCGATGCCGCGCGGCTGCTGCAGAGGACACTGCGCGATGGCCGCACCGGCCGTGCCGCTCGTCGCGGTTGCACCGGCGAAGCAGCGGCTGGATTTCAGTCTCGCGCCGGCCGTTCCGGTCGTTGCTGAAGCGACGTTTCACGTCGTGCCGCCGCAGCCGGAAATCGCGGCGCCGGCGATGTTCGCACCGCTCGAAACCATTCAGCTGCGCATTTGATACCGCGGCGCCGTTCGCACGTTCCCTCCCGCCACACACGAACGACCTGGAGGTTTTATGCGCCGCCTTTTGATTCTCGCCGTTGCAATACTGATCTCGTTCTCATTCGCCGCGCTGCCGCTCGCCGCCGGTGATGGCCACTCGTGCGACAAAGCCACGAAGAGCTGCTGCGTGAAAAAAGCGGATTGCTGCAAGACCGCCGATGCGGCGTGCTGCAAAGACGCGGCATGCTGCGACGACGCAAAGTGCTGCACGACGGACGCCGACGGAAAGCATGTCTGCGCGATGACTCACGCTGACGGCACCGCGTGCGCGTCGTCGACCTGCTGCAAAGCGAAGAGCTGCAAGAAATAGTCGACGGAGCGAGGAGGCGGCCGTTTCGGCCGCCTCCGTTTTTGCACGTGTGACAACGCTCACTCCGACCCGTGACACCCTCCCTGTTCCCGCCCTCCCGCCGCCGCTAATCTCCGACCTGTGAGCGAAGCACTTGCATTCGATTACGCCGCGATCCCGTTGCGTGAATCTGCCGCCGCGATCGCCGCGTCCGCGCCGCTGCCGCTCTTCCTCGTCGGACTGAATCACCGCACCGCGCCGGTCGAGATTCGCGAGCGCCTGAGCGTGCCGGAATCGAAAACGGGCAGCGTGCTGCAGTCGCTGACGCAGCTCGCGGCAGTCGACGGCGCGTGCGTGATCTCAACGTGCAACCGCGTTGAGGTCATCGTTTCGTCGACGTCGGAAACGGTCGTCGATCGCGTCATCGAATGGCTCTGCGAATACTCGCGCACCGCGCGCGAACTGCTCGAGCCGCACCTGCGCGTGATCGAGCACGACGAGGTCGTCAATCATCTCTATCGCGTCGCATCGGGCGTCGATTCGATGATCGTCGGCGAGCCGCAGATCGCCGGTCAGGTGAAGAAGGCATTCCTCGCCGGCCACGACGCGGGGACGATCGATCCGCTGCTGCATCGCGTGTACGAACAGACGATGCGCGTCGCGAAAAAGGTGCGCAGCGAGACCGGCATCGGCGAGCACGCGGTGTCCGTTCCGTACGCCGCGGTGGAGCTCGCGAAGAAAATCTACGGCGACCTCACCGGACTGCGCGTGCTGCTGCTCGGCGCCGGCGACATGGGCGAGCTGACCGCGGAACATCTCGCCGCGCAGAACGTGCAGCAGATTTTCGTCGCGAACAAAACGTACGAGCGCGCCGTCGATCTCGCCGATCGCTTTCACGGTGAAGCGGTGCGCTTCGCATCGTTCGAAACGCATCTCGCGACGTGCGACGTCGTGATCGTCTCGACCGCCGCGCCGCACGTGGTCATCACGACCGAGCAGGTCGAACGCGCCGTCGAAGCGCGCCAGCGCCGCGGACTCTTTCTCATCGATCTCTCGATGCCGCGCAACATCGATCCCGGCGTCGCGCGCATTCCCGGCGCATATCTCTACGACCTCGACGATCTGCAGCAGGTCGCAGCCGCGAATCGCGAGCTGCGCGAGCAGAAGGTCGCGCTCGCCGCGACGATCATCAGCCGCGAAACGGAAACGTTCCGGCGCGGCGTCGCGGCAAACAACGCCGTGCCGACGATCGTCGAGCTCCGTTCGCATCTCGATCGCATTCGCGCGGCGGAGCTCGAGAAGTGCCTTCGCAAACTCGGACCGATGACGCCCGGGCAACACGACGCCATCGAACAACTCAGCCTGCAGCTCGTGAACAAAATCCTTCATCACCCGATCGCGCGGCTGAAGGAATCGGCGCGGGAACCGCGCGAGCACGAATCGCTGCAGCGGACCATTCGCGCGATGTTCGGACTGACATGAACATTCGAATCGGAACTCGCGGTTCGCCGCTCGCACTCTGGCAGGTCACCGAAACGGCGCGGCGTCTCGAGCGCGTCGGATACAAGCCGGAGCTCGTGCTCATTCGTACGACCGGCGATCGCCGGCGCGACGTATCACTCGCATCGATCGGCGGGAAAGGGCTCTTCATCAAGGAGCTCGAAGAGGCGCTGTCGCGCGATGAGATCGACATCGCAGTGCACAGTCTCAAGGACGTGCCGTCGATCATTCCCGAGGAGTTCACGCTGGCCGGGTTTCTCGATCGCGGCGATCCGCGCGATGCGTGGCTGCAGCCGAACGGAATCCCGATCGGCGCTCTGCCGCACGGTGCCGTCGTCGGCACGAGCGCGCCGCGGCGCCGCGCACAACTGCTCGCCGCGCATCCGCATCTGCGCATCGCCGAAATTCGCGGCAACGTGGAAACGCGCATCGCGAAAATGCGCGAGCACGAGTACGACGGAATCGTCCTCGCCGGCGCAGGTCTGGCGCGGCTCGGGCTGACGGAAAACATCACCGGCTACTTCACGACGGACGAGCTCGTGCCTGCCGCGGGACAGGGAATCGTCGCGATGGAAACGCTGCGCTGGAACGTCTTCGCGCGCGACGCCGCCGCGACGATCAGCGATCCGAACAGCGAGCTGGCGGCGCGATGCGAACGCGGAGTGCTTCAGCAATTCGGCGAGCGGCTCGACTGCACGTCGTGCATCGCCGTGCACGCGGTCGAGACGAGCGGCATCGTCACGATTCGCGCGTTCGTCTCGGATTTCGACGGCGTGAAATCGCTGCGCATCACGCGCCGCGGCGCCGAAAGCGAAGTCGACGAAGTCATTCGCGCCGTCGCGCGCGAGCTCATCAAACTCGGAGCACTCCAGCTCCTGGAGGTTCACGCCACGTGATCGGGAAAGTGTTTCTCGTCGGCGCAGGTCCCGGCGATCCCGGCCTGCTCACTCGCCGCGCAACGGAGCTGCTCGAATCGGCGGACGTCGTCGCGATCGATGCGCTCGTCTCGGATGAAATCGCGGCGCTGATTCCGACTCGCGCGCGCGTCGTGCGCGTTGGCAAACGCGCGAGCGCACACACGCTGCCGCAGGATCAGATCAACGCGCTGCTGGTCGCCGAGGCGCGCGACGGACATCGAGTCGTGCGTCTGAAAGGCGGCGATCCGTTCGTCTTCGGCCGTGGCGGCGAAGAAGCGCAGGAGCTCGCCGACGCCGGCGTGCCGTTCGAAATCACGCCGGGCATTTCGTCGTCGATTGCCGGTCCCGCGTATGCCGGGATTCCGGTGACGCACCGCGCCTGCGCGACGTCGCTGACGATCGTGACCGCGCACGAAGCGGAGTCGTCGAGCGGGATCAACTGGCCCGCGCTGGCGATGCTCGACGGCACCATCGTCTTCCTGATGGGCTTCGCCAACCTCGGCGTCATCGCATCGAAGCTGCGCGAACACGGAATGCCCGCCGATCGTCCCGCTGCGGTGATTTCGCGCGCGACGACGCCATCGCAGGTGACGGTGACGGGAACGCTCGCCACGATCGAAGCGGCGGCCGCGAATCTCAGCGCGCCCGCGATCGTGGTCGTTGGCGACGTGGTGCTGTTACGCCAGACGCTGAACTGGTTCGAAGTTTAGGAGGGCGGGCTTCCAGCCCGCCCACTCCCGTGCTTTTCATGCCCCCGCCCCGCACTAGTGGGCGGGCTGGAAGCCCGCCCTCCTTTTAGTACGCGACGCGGCGCGACGGAATCGCAGCCTCGAGCTTCTCCACGCGAATCCGCGCATCCAGCGCCGACACGCCGTGCTCCAGCACCTTCAGCGGATTCAAATCGATCTCGCGAATCTCGGGACAAATCGTCAACAGCGCTGACAGTCGCAGAATCGCTTCGCGCAGCGCAGGCACATCGGCCGGCGGCGCGCCGCGATAGCCGCGCAGCAGCGGCGTGCAGCGAAGTCCGGAAATGAGATCGTCCGCATCGGCGCCGGTCAGCGGCTGAATGCGCAGCGCCACATCGGCGAGCAGCTCGACGAGCGTTCCGCCCGCGCCGCACGCGATGATGTGGCCGAACGTCGGCTGCCACGTCGCGCCGAGCATCATCTCGACGCCGCGCGTGATCATCGGCTGCACGATCGCGCCGGTCATTTTGTCGCCGAGCTTCGCGGCGAGATCGTCGTATGCAGCGACGACCGCAAACTCGTCGGCGAGATTGAGTTTCACCGCGCCGAACTCGCTCTTGTGCAGGAGCTCGGGACCGTACGCTTTCAGCACGACCGGAAAACCGAGACACATCGCAGCATCCATGGCGCGATCGGCGTTCGTCGCGAAGATCGTCGTCGGCGCTGCGATGCCCGTTGTCGCAAGCAGCGCGGCGACTTCGAGCGGATGCAGCCATCCGCCGCCGCGCTCGCACGCCGGCTCGATGATGCCGCGCAAACGATCGGCGTCGATGTCGTCGAACGTCACGTCGTCGGTGTCCGGCCGATTGCGCCACTCCGCGTAACGCGTCGCCATCGCGAGCGCATTGACCGCGCGCTCGGGAAACGGAAACGCCGGTACCGGCGCGAGCACCGCGGGCGTGCCGGCGGAGCTCATGAACGTCGTCAGCGTCGTCTTTCCGTTCGCCGATTTCGAACCTTCGCGAATCGCCGACGCGACGACGTCGAAATCGCCCGGCAGCACCGGGATGTAAATCACGACGACCGCGTCGACGTTTTCATCGGCGTACAACAGTTCGAGCGAACGCTGATACTGCTCCGCGCTCGCGGACGCGATCATGTCGATCGGATTTCCAACGCTCGCCGCGGCCGGCAGAAACGCGCGCAGCGCGGCGGTCGTCGACTCGCTGATCGGCGCGAGCGCGAGCCCTTCTGCTTCGCACGCATCGGCAGCGAGAATTCCGGGACCGCCGGCGTTCGTCAGAATCGCGACGCGGCGTCCTTTCGGCAGCGGCTGATTCGCGAGCAGCGCTGCGACGTCGAACATCTCTTCGAGCGTGCCGGTGCGAATGATGCCGGCCTGGCGAAAGAGATCGTCGACGATCGCATCGCTCGTCGCGAGCGCGCCGGTGTGCGAGCTCGCCGCTTTCGCGCCGGCCGCGGAACGTCCCGCCTTCACCGCGACGATCGGTTTCGTTTTGCCGACGCGGCGCGCGATCTCGCCGAACTTGCGCGGATTTCCGAAGCTCTCGAGATACAGCAGGATCACATCCGTCTTCGGATCCTCGGCCCAGTACTGAATCAGATCGTTGCCCGAAACGTCAGCCTTGTTGCCGACGGAGATGAATGTCGAGAAGCCGATGTTCAGCGACTTCGCGTAGTCGAGCACGGCCAGTCCGAGCGCGCCGCTCTGGCTCGACATCGCGACATTTCCCGGCGGCGGAAACGCCGGCGCAAACGTGCCGTGCATCTTCACCGCGGGATCGGTGTTGAGCACGCCCATGCAGTTCGGGCCGACCATCCGGATGCCGGCGCGCCGCACTTTTTCGACGAGCCGCTCTTCGCGCGCGCGCCCTTCCGCGCCGGTTTCACCGAAGCCCGCGGTGATGACGACGATCGCCGCGACACCTTTCGCAACGCAGTCATCGACCGCATCCTCGGTCAGCTCCGCCGGGACCGTGATGATCGCGAGCTCGATCGGCTCTTCAATCGCGCAGAGCGTTGGATACGCGCGCACCGAATCGACTTCTGTCGCTTTCGGATTCACGACGTAAAGCGCGCCGGTGAATCCGGACGTGCGGAGGTTGTGGACGATCGAATGTCCGAGTTGTTCCGGCCGCCGGCTCGCGCCGATGACGGCGATCGATCGCGGCGCGAAGATCGGTTTCATCGATGCGTACGCCGCCGTTTGCGAGCGCTGCATTGCGGCGCGTTGCACGGCCGCGGTCGGTGCGATCGGAAACGACAACACCACGGTTCCTTCCGCGTCGCGATGCGTTACGTCGAAGCCCATGCCGAGGAAGACGTCGAGCATGAGGCGGTTGTCGGCGAGGACTTCGGCGCGGAAGCGCTCGATGCCGTGCTCGCGCGCCGCGGCCACGAGCGTTTCGAGCAGCTTCGTGCCCGCGCCCGTTCCCTGCGATTTATCGCCGATCGCAAACGCGACCTCGGCGACTTCAGGCTTCACGCGCGACGCGAAGTAATGCGCGACGCCGACGATGTCGCCGCCGAGCTCCGCGACCGCTCCGAACTCGCGATCGTAATCAACGGACGCGGGCGAGCATTCGACGGCGCGTTCGGGAGTGCGGAGATCGAAGAACCGCGCGTGCACGCTTTCCGGCGACAGCTGCGCGTAAAAGCGAAGCAGCTGATCGACGTCGTCGGGACGGATCGGGCGGATGTGCAGCGTGCGCCCGGTGCGGAGAACGACGTCGGATTCGAATTGCGCGGGGTAGATGGTTGCGGACATGGACGACCTCCGCTGACGACTCTATGCGCCATCGAAAATCGGCACCACAAAACGCGTCACACCGCGGTGTGACAACGATCACCCTGGCGCAATTCGCTGAGGAATCGCGAGAGGTCCTCGGTCGTGAAATCGTCCCAGCCGCCGCACGTGTCGTGCTCGATCTGCTGCGCATCGCACGAGGTCGGAACGCCGTCGACGTCCTGCCGCGCCATCTGCCAGCGATCGGCGACTTCTTCGAGTTGCTCACGCGTGATCGCGCGGTTGCGGCAGACGATCCAGCTGTAGCGATCGCGCAGTTCGGCGTCGGAATAACGGCGCAGTCCTTTGCAGAAAATGCCCTGCTCGGCGGCGAGGCGGCAGATCGACATCTCGCCATTCGCCCGCTTGGCGAGCTCGCTGCGCAGCGCTGCGACGAGCGCCTCGCGCGACAACATTCCGTCCTTTTCCTGCAGCTGTGACATGACCGCCTCCGCGTCTGCAATCCACGATCGCGCTTCGGCGATTCGTGGGTGGTACGCGTGCTCACATCGCCATGTGATGCGTGTCATAGGGTCGGGCGACACGGTTGCCGTTCACTCGACTCGTGCTGAAACCGGTCGAACTCGAGATCGAGTTGTTCTGCCGCGGCATGCGCATCGACGCGTCTGCGTTCGAAGGCGAAGGACGGCGCATCACACGAACGCGCGCGGGACTCGGATCGGGACTGGAGCTCGTCATTCACGGCGTCGCGAAAGACATCTATGTCAACGTGCCGGTGACCGAGGAGTTCGCGCAGCATTCACCGTTCCTGTTGATGCGCGATGCCGAGCGGATGTTCATTCTCGACGGCCGCAGCGCGGACACGTACGCGGTCGATGTGCCGCCGGAGCCGAAGTGGTATTCGCGGTACACCTCGGCCGACGTTCCGATGCATCGCGTCGGCGTGATGCAGGGCAACTACCTCGGCATCTACGTTTCGAATCGCTGTCTGTACTGGGCCGGGAAGGTGTCGCTGGCGTGCAAGTTCTGCACGACCGGTGCGAACGTCGGGACGGCCGAGGAGTCACGGAAGCGTGTTGATGACGTGATCGAAGTTGCGCGCGCGGCGCGCGATGAGTCGGGCTGCATCTTCACGCACTTCAATACCGGATATCACTTCGAGGAGCAGGTCGAGCGCGAGTCGATTCATGGTCTGCGGCAGTGCGAGCCGTACGTGCGCGCGGTGCGGCAGCACGTTGGCGGATTCATCGGCGTGCAGGCGGTGCCGGTGCTGCGTCAGTCGTTTCATGAATACGATCGATTGATCGAAGCGGGGACCGATCACTTCTCGTTTTGCTACGAGTTCGAAGATCCGGAAGTGTTCGCGCGACTCTGTCCCGGCAAAGCGGCGACTGTCGGTCAGCAGGCGTTTTTCGATGCGATGGAGTACACCGCGAAGAAGCTCGGACGCGGGCGCGTGTCGGGCGAGATCATCGCGGGCGTGGAGTCGATTGCCGCGACGAAACGCTCGATCGAGCGCATCGTGAACGCCGGCGCGTTCCCCACCGTTTGCATCTTCCGTCCGACGATCGGCAGCCAGATGCACGACGTCCCCCCGCCCGACCCGGAGGAGATGAAGGAAGTCTTCGCGCACGTACACGAAACGTGTCGCCGCGCGGGGCTGCCGGTGGGAGTGTTGCCGATCGAAGTGTCGCTGGTCGTGCAACCGGAGGAGACCGCGGATCTGGTCGCGCCAAACTTCGCGACGGACTTTTATCGGATGCGCAATCGAGCGCTGCGGTTGATCGCGGCGCCGTATGTGGCGTGGAAGTGCCGGCCGCGGGCGGCCTGAGCTGATTCACGGCAGGGTTCATCACCTGCCGCGGTGATCGAGACTTCAGAATCGCAACTTCACAGCGGTCGCTTCCATTAAGCCGAGGTGGACGAGACGGCTGTTGATGCCGCCTTTCGTTCGCTCGTGAAGCGTCGCGATCTCGGTCGCTGATTTGCCGGCGCCGAATTCAGTTCGCAGGCGGGCGTCTTCTTCCGCGGTCCACGCTTTTCCCGCGGCGGCGGCGCGAGCGCGGGCGGGATTGCAGGTCGCGTGGATTTGTACGGTGTCGCGCGCGGCGTGCAGCGCGTGGACTACGTCCGGCGCGGCGACGGCGCTGTCGGGCGGGAGTTTTTCGAGCGTGGCCGGATTGACGCCGTCGAGCAGCAGTGACAGAACGGAAATTACCTGTGATGTCTCCATTTCTTTCCTCCGCTCCCGAGCGTACCTCGGCGCTCGAAGGTCTACTGGCAGTGGAGGCTGCGAGGGCGGAGGGGCGGAAGGAGAGCGCGATTTCTCCACGTAGCGTGGAACGGCTCTTTATACGCGCAATTCCGGCGGCGCGACTCCGATGTGTGCGGCGCGGCGACCTGCATCCGTAAGGACGACCCAGTCCGTACCGCCGTCGGTCGTTCTTATGAGGTATTGCCCTTGTTTCTGTAAATCCTCGAGAGCGCGGACTGTGTCGGCATGCGCGTGCGGGAGCTCGTCCATCAGCGTTTGAGCGGGCAGGCGCGTCGAAACGTGGCGCGTGAATACGGCGAGTATTTCGCGCTCGAGCTCCGTCAATCGCTCGAGGTACGTCATGCGATCCGCAGTGACGTCGCGCAATGGCGGCGGGACGGGGCGGGCGGGTGGTGGTGCAACGGCGACGAGCTTGCGCGCGCGTTCGAATGCGCCGTCGAAGTAAGTGTCGGTCAGGCCGGTCGCCCAGTAACCGACCGCTTCGGCTGACGGCTGAGTCGTCTCGACGTCGGTCGGGAAGCTCTTGCCGTCGCTGCGGCGCGTGAATACCAGCCATCCCTGCCAGGTGTCGGCGGGCCGGCTGCGGCCGTACAGGTGAATGTCGTAAGTCTCACCGTCCCTGTCTTTGAACGGCGTCTCGAACGTACTCAGGAGTCGCTCCATGTTCTCTCCGGTCGCGACCCCTCTCTCTGCTGCTCGCTCTCAGCGCTGCAAGCGCCTGGCCACGACGATGCCGCCGGGCATTCCGTGATCGGTCGGCTCGATGCGCGGCGACTCGCATTCGGCCGCTTCGAAGATCGCGATGATGCGGCCGCGGTCGTACTCGTTCATCTCGATGTAGGGAAGGCGATACGGATCGCGCTGAATCCGTTGCGCAATGCGATGCACGAGGGGGAACGTCGCACGCAGCGTCCGCGCGGCGCGACGCAATCGGCCGCCTGGGCGCGTGAAAGTGAAGTGCAGCGCGGCGGCGGCGCCGGGTGCGAGTCGCACCAGAAGTTGTCGCAGCAACTCTTCGCCGGCGGCGACCGGGATGTGCTGGAACACGATCAGCGAGACGATCAGATCGAACTCGCCATCGGGCAGAGACTCGACGAAGGTCGCGTTTGTAATTCCGGCGGCGTCGCGATGTTGCGCCGCGATCGCGCGCATCGTCGGCGACACATCGACGCCGACGACCTCATCCGCGTAACGCGCGAACGCCAATGACAAACGTCCAACGCCGCAGCCGAAATCGAGCACGCGTCGCGGTGTTGGCGAGCCGGTCAGCGACAGCAGGTTGTCGGCGTCCGCTTCGCCCGTGCGGAAGAACTCGGCGAGCGTTTCCGGCGTCGGATTGCCGAGGAAGCGCGGGTCGGTGAGGACGCCGAAGTAAGGGTGCGTGGCGGCGATCGCTTCCCAGTTGGACGAGGGGTCGCGCACGGGCGCGATCGTAGCAGGTAGACTGTTCGGCCGAAGAAACGTTAAGGAGCATCCATGACCGCAACGATCGAAACCGACGTCGCACTGCGCGACGTTCGCAGCGGGGAAAACCCGCTGAAACTGAAGAAAGTCCATCACGTCGAGTTCCTCGCCGGGAACGCGAAGCAGTCGGCATACTTTTATCGGAAGGCATTCGGCTTTTCGCAGCTCGCGTACTCGGGACTCGAGACCGGCAATCGCGACAGCGCGTCGTACGTCCTCAGCCAGGGAAAGATCCGCTTCGTGATCACGACTCCGCTCCGCGGCGAGAGCGCGGCGGCGGAGCACATTCGCAAACATGGCGACGGTGTCATCGACATCGCGCTGCAGGTTGAAGACGCCGACTTCGCATTTCACGAAGCGGTGCGTCGCGGCGCGACCGCGGTGACCGAACCGCACGACGTCAGCGACGAGTTCGGCACCGTTCGCCGCTCGGCCATCAAAACGTACGGCGACACGATCCACTCGTTCATCTCGTACAGCGACTATCGCGGCGCGTTCCTTCCGGGCTATCAGGCGGCGGAGATCGCGGGCGACAGCGCCGGGTTGCTCGTCGTCGATCACATCGTCGGCAACGTCGAGCTGGGCGCGATGAACACGTGGGCCGAGTGGTACTCGAACGTGATGGGTTTCTCGCGCTACATCACGTTCGACGACAAAGACATCTCGACGGAGTACAGCGCGCTGATGTCGATCGTCATGTCGGACGACCGGCGCGTCGTGAAGTTCCCGATCAACGAGCCGGCGCCGGGACGGAAGAAGAGTCAGATCGATGAGTATCTCGACTGGTACGCGGGCGCGGGCGTGCAGCACGTTGCGCTGTTGTGCGGCGACATCATCGAAACCATCACGCGCCTCAAAGCGAACGGCGTCGAGTTCCTGAGCGTTCCCGATTCGTATTACGAGGATCTCGTCGAGCGCGTCGGCGAGCTCGATGAGCCGATGGACAAGCTGCGCGAGCTGAAGATCCTCGTCGACCGCGACGAAGAGGGTTACCTGCTGCAGCTCTTCTCGAAGCCGGTGGAAGACCGGCCGACTGTGTTCTTCGAAATCATTCAGCGCAAGGGCAGCCGCGGCTTCGGAAAAGGCAACTTCAAAGCGCTCTTCGAATCAATCGAAGCGGAGCAGGAGAAGCGCGGCAACCTCTGATTCAAAACGGCGCGCAAAAGAAAAACGGCGGCGGGTTTGACCCCGCCGCCGTTTCTGTTTGAGGCGATTACCGCGTTAGTTGCCGAGCGGCTTCCAGCCCGCCAGCGTCGAGATGTTCCAGCCCGCCGCGATGACGGTACCGTTCATCTGCCACTGAGCGATCTGGCTCGTCGACGTGTTGTGCAGGAGCAGGTCGCCCTTGCCGTTTCCGTCGTAGTCACCCGTGCCGACGACGACCCAGCCGGCAACCGGCGTGGCGACGTTCGCGCCGGTCGTGATCGTCGTTCCGTTCGCCGCCATCAGCCACACCGCGACGGTACGCGTCGAAGCGTTCTGAAGCGCGAGATCGGTAAACGTATCAGCGTTGAAATCGTTGGCCGTGACGACTTTCCAGTCGCTGGCCGGGGTCGAAATGACCGTGTTCAGCGCGACCGCGTTGGAAACGATGGTCCAGCGCGAGATCGTGTTGGTGGTCGTGTCCTGGAAGACGATCGCATCGCCGCCGAAGTAGCCGAGGGCAACGGCGCGCGTGGTGACGGGCTGTGTGCCGAGGGCGATGCCGGTGGTGAGCGTGCCGCCGTTCATGATCCAGAGCGAGACTGCGCCGGTCGAGTTGTTCTGCAGGACGATGTCGGCTTTGCCATCGTGATTGAAGTCATACGTGCCGACGACGCGCTGCGCGAGAACCGGCGTGGCGATGTTGGTGCCGCTGACGAGCGCGGTGCCGTTCATCTTCCACACCGAGATCGTGCCGGTGTTGTTGTTCTTCAGGATGATGTCGGCTTTGCTGTCGCCGTCGGTGTCACCCGTTGCGACGATCTGAACGCCGGCGGCCGGAGTCGCGACGTTCTTGCCTTCGACGATGGTGTTGTTGTTCATCAGCCATGCAGCCACGCCGTTGGTGCTCGTGTTCTGCAGGACGATGTCGGACTTGTCGTCACCGTTGAGATCCGACTTGCGGAGACCGACGATGACGTTCGTCGTACCTGCCGCCGAGGTGCAG
>Ga0070701_10000179_pt1 | contig 19556 bp, 12 predicted proteins | sample KBSK5102metaG_FD_65451 | JGI IMG/M metagenome (GOLD analysis project Ga0070701, IMG submission 65451) | Corn, switchgrass and miscanthus rhizosphere microbial communities from Kellogg Biological Station, Michigan, USA - KBS K5-10-2 metaG | ecosystem: Host-associated > Plants > Roots >... | reverse complement strand
CGGCGACGTCCTGCGTCGCCGACGCCAGCGCGACCACCGCCACGAATGCGTACAACAGCATTCCGATCGGCGTTGCCGCGATCATCGCCAGCGCGATCGTGATCGAGGCGACCGCGCCGAGAATCCAGCGCCGGTACGTGCCGACCGCATCGACGTACGGCGACCAGAGGAACTTCAGTGTCCACGCATAACCGACGATGCCGACGAGCAGGCCGATCTCGTCGACGTGCACGCCGTGCTGCCGCAGATACAACGGCATGAACTCTTTGACGATGCCGTACGGCAGTCCTTCGGAGAAGTACAGAACCGCGATGGCGGAGCCGACGGCGAGCGATGTGCGGGAGCGCTGTTCCAGAAGGCCTGATCCTTGCGAGGCATTGTCCGCGAAGGAGGTTTTTATGCGAAGACTTTCAGTGGTTTCAGTGGTGTTGCTGCTCGCCGCCTGCAGCGGCCTCGGCGGCCTCGGCGATCTCGGCGGAATCCTCGGCAGCCCGTCGTCCACGCAGTCGTCGGACGTGGTCGCGGTCGTGAATTCGGTGGACACGACGAATCAGCGCATCGACGTGAACACGAACATGATCAACAACCTGCGCAACACGCAGACGGGCCAGTCGATCTATTACGACAGCCGGACGCGCGTCGTGTATCAGGGGAAGGATTTCCAGCCGACGGATCTGGAGCGCGGCGATGAGATCTCGGTGCGCGGCGCGAACAACAACGGCCGTTACGTTGCCGAGACGATTACGGTCACGCGCAACGTGCGCCAGTAATCAACGGGTGTTCGTCGAGAAGACGGTCACCGGAAAGTGCAGGGTTCCAAGCGGCGTGTCGTAGTACGCGGTCCCACGGAGCGCGTACTTCGCACGATCGCCCTGCACATCCGCGAACACGCTCGATGCGAGGCTGCGCAGTTCCTGATAGCCGATGCGTGCGGTCAGCCGCACGTCGCCGATGCCGCGCGCCGGAATGATGATCCGCGGATCGCGCGAGATGCTGTTGAGCACCGGGTTGTCGTTGATGAGCAGATCGAAGTCGACGCGATCGAGCCGCAGCCCGACGGAGTTCGGATTGTCGACCGCCAGCGTGAAATCGAGATCGATCGTGGAAGCCGACAACGGCAGCGCGAGAGAAACATTCGGCCTGATGTTCCGAAACGAATATCGCGGATTCTCAATGTTCAGCGCCTTCGCCACCGAACTGCACCCGGAAAGGGACAGGGTTAGAAATGAGAGGACAACCGTGACGAACGCGAGGATCGTTCCGATGAATAAGGGGCGTTTCATGTTTCGGCGGATGTGCAAGTTCGCTACCCGCCGCAAAGTACTGAGGACTGAGGACTGAGGACTGAGTAAAGGCGGGCCGACGCGGAGCGACTCAGTCCTCAGTCCTCAGTCCTCATCACTCGGTATGTTATGGTCTGCCGGTTGCAAACCCGGCAACTGAGGTGAATCGTGGGGACATCGGCCGTCATTGCCGCTTACAACGAAGAAAAGACGCTGGCTGAAGTCCTCGGCGCCCTCGCGCGGAGTCCGCTCATCGACGAGATCATCGTCGTGAGTGACGGGTCGACCGATCGTACGGTCGACATCGCGCGTTCCTTCGAAAATGTCACCACCATCGCCCTTCGCGAAAATCGCGGGAAGGGTTACGCGATGCGCGTCGGCGTCGATTACGCGTCGCACGACGTGCTCTTCTTCGTCGACGGCGACATGTTCAACGTCACCGACGACCACATCGAATCGCTCGTGCTGCCTGTGCTGCGCGGCGAGACGGACATGAACATCGGAGTCCGCCACCGCGGTCCGATCCGCAATTTCTTTCACCTGCAGATGAAAGTCGGGCCGGTGCTTTCAGGCATTCGCGTGATGCACCGCAAAGTGTTCGAGACCGTCCCGTCGCGCTATCAGGAACGTTTCAAGATCGAAGCGGCGCTGAATTTCTTCTGCTCGCTCGCCGGCTTCCGCCAGCGTCAGACGGTCATCCACGGCCTCGGCCACGTCATCAAAGAATCCAAACGCGGTCTGATGGACGGACTGACGAGCCGCTGGGACATGACGCGCGAAGTGATCTTCCTGCACTTCGATCTCTACATCTTCCAGACGTGGCACCTCGGCGAGGATGAATTGCCGGGCGTCGCCGCCGAGTACGACCTCTTCGAGTAATGCCGCAGCTCGCCGGCTTCGCCGCTGCAGTTCGCGCGACAGTCGAGCAAATGCCGGAGTCGCTGCATCGCACGCGTGACTCGGCCGGTTTTTTCGCACTCGTCGAACAGGTGTGGCATCTCGCTGATCTCGAGGAAGAGGGATTCGCCGTTCGCATCCGGCGGATCCTGAGCGAATCGAATCCATCGCTCGCCGATTTCCGCGGCGACGTGATCGCGAAAGAGCGTCGCTACATCGAACAGCCGCTCGCTCCCGCCCTGCGCCGATTCGAAGAAACGCGCGCGGCGAATGTTGCGACGTTGTCGGCTGCGAGTGAAGCGGAGCTGCAGCGCGCGGGTACGCAGGAAGGCGTCGGCGAAGTGACGCTCGCGCGTGTCGCCGAAATGATGGCCGCTCACGACGCGTCGCACGCCGCCGAATTGCGCGATCTCCTCGCACACCACGGCATCGACGCGCCGGCCGAGCTGCTCGCGTTCGTCTGACCCTACAATGACCGCGTGCGGTCGAAGTGGTTGCTCGCGCTCCTCGTCATTCTGACGTCGGCGACTTGTGCGAAAGAGCCGCGCTTTCTCGATCGCAGCGTCACGAGCGGTGATCGCACGTTCCGCTATCGCGTCTGGCTGCCGGCGCGTTACACGAAGCTGCATCACTGGCCGGTCGTCCTCTTTCTTCACGACGCGGCGGAGCGCGGCGACGACAACGAGCGCCAGCTCGCCGCCGGACTCGCACCCGCGCTCGAACGCGATCCGCATCGTTTCAAATCGATCGTCGTCTTTCCGCAGTGCCGCGTCGGCGAGGAGTGGTACGGCGACATGGAAACGCAGGCGCTCGCAGCACTCGACGACGCCGTCACTGAATTTCACGGCGACCGGCGCCGCGTCACGATTACCGGCATCGGCATGGGCGGCACCGGCACCTGGTATATCGCGCGGCATCGGCGTCGTTTCGCGGCCGTCGTGCCGATTGCAGGCGAGGTTGCGCGTCGCGAACCGTTTCCGTCCGATCCGCCGCCGGACGTCGCGCGCATCGCAGGTCTGCCCGATCCGTACACGGCGCTCGCGAAAGAAATCGCCGATACGCCGGTCTGGATCTTTCACGGCGCGAAGGATTCAGTCACGCCGGTCAGCGAATCGCGCGCGATGTTCGCAGCGCTCCAGGCAAACGGCGGACGCGCGCGCTACAGCGAATTTCCGGCGGGTGGTCACAACGTCTGGGACGCGGCGTATTCGAATCCCGATTTCGTGAAGTGGCTGCGCAAACAGCGGCGCTAGTTCGGCGCGTTCGCGCCCTGATACTGCCGGAACTCTCGCACCACGACGCTGTGAAACGGTCCGACCGGCGATTCGAAATGCAGCACGCCGCGAACGCGAACCGGTTCCTGTTCCGAGATCGTGCCGCCGTAAATCTGCGCTTTCGCCCACACCGTCACCGAGCGCGTCGTGTGCGGCGAGATCGTCTCGTTGTACACGTGAAAATCGCGGCGCAGTAAATACGCGCCGGTTCCGATCGACGCAAGCTCCACGCGTTTGAGCGTGATCGGCTCGCCCGATCGATTTTCGATCTCGACCTCGAATTTCAGGTCGGCGACGCCGCGCGGATAGTTCAGCTCCGCCGGTCCGATCACCTGCAGCAAATCGACCTCGGGCTGAATGATGTTCGCCTTCGGCGTCGAGGAAGACGAGCACGCGACGAACACGAAAGCGAAGAGCAGAACGGCGGCGTTGCGCATCTCGTCGATGATAATCCTCCGCTGGCGAAGACATTGCTTGAGTCGTTCCACATGAATGCTGTCGACCCAATCAATCGGATCGCGCCGACGCTCGAGCCGGACTCGTCGCCGCTCCTTCATCAGAACTGGCACCACCTCCTGTTTCTTCATTGGGAAGTGCCCGCGGCCGACCTCCAGCGCCTCCTGCCGCCCGAGCTGACGGTCGACACGTTCGAAGGGAAGGCGTACGTCGGACTCGTACCGTTCACGCTCAGCGGCGTGCGTCCGATCGGCATTCCGCCGCTGCCGTGGATCTCGTCGTTTCATGAGATCAACGTCAGAACGTACGTGCATCGCAAAGGCGCCGATCCCGGCGTCTGGTTTTTCAGTCTCGACGCATCGAGCTCGATCGCCGTCGCCGCCGCGCGCGCCGCGTACAACCTGCCGTACTTTTTCTCGGAGATTGAATTCTCCGCGACGACGACCGCCACTCCGGACATTTCACTTCTCTCGCATCGTCAGGACGATCGCGGCGCAATGCCGGCGCACGCGCACATCCGCTACAACCCATCCGACTCGCCGACGTTCCTCGCCGCACCCGGCTCGCTCGAGTTCTTCCTCGTCGAGCGCTACATCCTTTATGCGATGGACGAGTCCCACAAACTCTGGCGCGCGCGCGTGCACCACCAGCCGTATCCGCTTCGCCGTGCCGACGTATCCGCGCTCGAAGAAACGCTGATCTGGGCCGCGGGCATCAAACGATCCGACGCGCATCCGATCCGCCACTACGCGAGCGAAGTGAACGTGAAGGTCTACGCGGCCGAGCTCATCTCCGGCTGAGCGCGTCCCGCCGCCGGAGGTAGGGAAACTACTCCTTCCGGCACTCCTCAGTTGCGGGCGAACCCGCGAGAGGAGCTTTCGGTGACCTATCTCAACCCGATCCGCCTGCACTTTGCAGGTCAGTTTCAGGCCGATCCTTCGACGGTCAACAACGACATCCGGCACTTCGACACGAGCGAGTTCAAGCCTGGCTGGCAGCAGTTGTCGAACAACGCCGGCCCGAACGGCTGGTGGAATCCGGACGGCAGCGGCTCGTTCCGCCTCGTCGGCTGCACCGTCACCAGCGTCGCTTATCTCGACGGCACCACGCCGACGACTTCGACGACCGATTCGATCGTCGGCATGCAGATCATCGGCGCGAACACGCGCGTTGCCGGCAAGCTCGTCGACCTCGATCCGCAACAGCAGATGGTGTCGCAGATCTGGGGCATGTTCGTTCGTCTCACCGATGGCACGACCGATCTCTTCTCCGGCTCTTTCGCGGCGGCGCCGTTCACCGACATGTGGGGCCGCGCGCAGGGCGCCGGAACAGCCGGCGACATCACCGCGAGCGCTGTTTACCAGTCGGTCATCGGGCCGGTCACGTGGGGCGATCCCGGTAAGTCGAAATTGCTTCAGCAGCTGATGGCCGCCGCGCCCGATGGTCTCCTCTCGATCAAGTTCAACGTCGATTCGTACAACATGAACATCGGCACGCCGGGTTTCACGCTCGGCCGCTGCGTCGGCACGATCGGGCCGGCGTCGCCGTCCGAGCCGCAGTTCTTTTCGCTCGGCCGCCATCTCCTGCCGAACTTTTCCTTCAGCCAGCAGAACGGCCCCACGCCCGTCGGCCCGATGTACTTCATGCCGTGCGCGATCCAGGGCTCGACGCTGTACGCGGACTTCGGCAACGCGCTGCCGACGACGACGCCCGGCTCCGACATGGCGGAGATCGGGACGGTCCAACTCGGGACGCTCGACGCCAGCGAGAACTTCACCGAGCTCGCCACGCTCGACGGCTACACCGCCGCCGGCTGGTACGAACAGACAGCCGGCATTCAGGCCTTCACGATCGATCCATCTGCCGTCCGGTCGAATCGCCTCGCGGTCTCCGTCGCCGGCACCACGACGCTCATGGAAAACAGCGGCGGCATTTACGTACGCGCGGACAATTTCGTGTACCGCGTCAATGCGAACGAAGCCGCGAACGTCACCGTATGGGGAACGCTTTACGGCACTCCCGCCGCCGGCATTCAGATCTCAGTCGCCGCGGACACCACGCAGCTGCAGGGCGGCGCGCCGACGAACGATCCGCTGACGAACAACATCGCCGTCGCCGATCCGGGCCAGCCGGCGAACATCATCTCGTTTCCCGACACGCTCACCACCGGCCCAAACGGACAGGTGACGCTCACGATCAACACCACGAATCCCAACACGCCGCGCGTGTACATGGACGGTCAGGTCTTCGGCGTTCGTTGTTTGCCGCAGGACGTCGCGAGCGCGATCGGCAACCCACCCGCGATCCTTTCCGGCCAGGCCGCGAGCGCGTTCGGCTTCGATCCGTGGGACTTCGTCAGCCTCCTGGTATGGGACGCGTACGATCAGCCCGCGACCTGGGCGAACGTCGCGCCGATCCTCGCGCAGTACGCGGTTCTATATCCCGTGATGGATCAGCTCATCGACCTCACCAGCGAGACGGAGGTCAATCAGCAGGCGGCGCTGTTGCGGCTCGCGTTCGGTTTGCCCGTCACGGACCCGAACTCAATGCCGGTCACGCGCGATCTCTCCGACGCGAAGCGCGCCATGCTCCTCCAATACCTCGACGCGCAGCTCTCCGCCGCGCCATCGCCGACCGTCGTCGGAGCGGCGCCGCACGGCGGGCCGGTGATCATGCGGCGAAAGCGGCGCGTCGGCGGTCCGCCGCCCGCTGCGCCTGCCGCGCCGCCCCCGGCCGACGGCGTCACGACCAAAGACTCGAAGACGCTCGCCCTGCGCAACCGTCTCGGCAATCGCGCCGCGAATAAATGAGGCACTGAATGCTCTACATCAAGGCACAAACGATCGAGACCGTCGAAGACGTCCGGACGGCGCTCGGTAACGCCATCCAGCTCGAGCTGAGCACGATTCCGCCCTACCTGACTGCCCTTTATTCGATCGATCCGTCAAATACGACGAACACCGCGATCGCCGCGCTGATCCGCTCGATCGTCATCGAAGAAATGCTGCACATGGCCATCGCCTGCAATGTCCTCAACGCTGTCGGCGGCACGCCGGCCATCAACGTCGCCGGCTTTCCACCCGCGTATCCCGGACAACTGCCGATGGACATCGGGACGAAACCGGGCGGTCCGCCGTTCATCGTCTCGCTGCAGAAGTTCTCGATCGATGCTGTGACCGGCACGTTCATGGTGATCGAGGAGCCTGAGAATCCGATTCCTTTCAGGACCGCGGCGCTCGCCGCGGGAGTACCCGACTTCCAAACCATCGGCCAGTTCTACGACGCCGTCAGCACCGCAATCGGCATCCTCGGCGAATCGATCTTCACCGGCAATCCCGCGCTGCAGGTCACGGGCTGGTTCGACAGCGATGAGCTGTTCCCCGTCACGAGCGTCGCCACTGCGCAGGAGGCCATCGCGATCATCGTGCAGCAGGGCGAGGGGACGACGACCAGCCCGCTCGACGAAGAAGGCGAGCTTTCGCACTATTACAAGTTCGCCGAGATCGCGCACGGCGCCGAGCTCGTGCCCGACTCCTCCGCGCCGAACGGTTTCTCGTACTCCGGCCCGGCGATTCCGTTTGACCCCAACGGCGTCTTTCCGATGGTCATGAATCCCGCGCAGGTCACGCTGCCGGCCGGATCGATGGTCGCGCAGATGGCGGACCAGTTCGACGCGACATACAGCTCTCTGCTCAACGCGCTGAACGGCACGTTCAACGGCGCGCCGGAAAACCTTAATGTCGCGATGGGTTTGATGTACTCGCTCCGCGTGCAGGCGCAGGACCTGATGCAACAGCCGATCGGCGGCAGCGTTACCGGCAATGCCGGCCCGCGCTGGTTGTTTTCGGAGGCCACAGCGCAGGGGTAGGCGTTTCGGCTTCCCGGCCCTGGAGGCTGATTCCAGCTACTATGTGGCGGCGTCCCAGGGGTGTTCGTGTCCGAATTCAACATCGTGAAGGACCGGGTCGATCCGCGCGTCGAGTCTGTGATGCGCGAGACCGAAAGCCGGTTGCGGCGCCAGAACCAGGTCCTCGTCGATCTGGCGAAGCGGCCATCCATTCACGCCGGCGTTCTTGGCGACGCGCTGCGCGATATCACCGAGGCGGCGGCGCAGACGCTGGATGTGGATCGTGTGAGCGTTTGGTTCTATTCGCACGATCGTACCGGCATTCGCTGCGTCGATCTCTACGAACGTCTCGCGAATCGCCACAGCGCCGGGAAGGAGCTGCTGGCGGTCGATTATCCGGCGTACTTTCGCGCGCTCGAAACGGAGCGCACCATCGCCGCGCACGACGCGCAGCGCGATCCGCGCACATCCGGATTCAGCGAGAGTTACCTCATTCCTCTCGGCATCGGCTCCATGGTCGACGCGCCGTTTCGGCATCTTGGCGAAATGGCCGGCGTCGTCTGTCACGAGCACATCGGCCCGCCGCGTTACTGGACGGTCGAAGAAGAAAACTTCGCGAGCTCGCTCGCCGATCTCGTAACGCTCGCGATCGATGCGTCGGAACGCCACGAAGCGCAGGAACTGCTGCGTCATCGCGTCGAGCTCGAAACGGTGATCTCGACGATCTCCGCGCATTTCGTGAACCTCGCGCCGGATGAAGTCGATGCCGGCATCGGTCACGCGCTCGAAGTGATCGGACGCTTCGTCGGCGCCGATCGCTGCCACGTCGTGCTGACCGATGAAGATCGCCGGACGGCGACGCTGACGCACGAATGGTGCGCCGACGGGATTCCGCCGCGACGCGGGCAGATGACGAACCTTCCCGTCGCGATGTTTCCCTGGACCGATGCGCTGCTGAGCCGTCTCGAAAACATTCGCATCGATTCACTCGACGAGCTTCCGCCGGAAGCCGCGGCCGAGCGGCGGCTGCACGAAGCGAACGGTACGAAATCAGTGCTCGCGGTGCCGATGGTTTACAAGCACACCAGCTTCGGTTTCATCGGCCTCAACGCCGTGAATCAGGAGATGAAGTTCACCGACGATCACGCGACGCTGCTGAAAATCGTCGGCGAGATTTTCGTCGGCGCCATTCAGCGCCAGCGCGCCGATCGTGCCATCCGCAACAGCGAACAGTGGCATCGTCAGCTCGTCGAGCGGATGCGCGAAGGACTCGTGCAGTCGGACGGCGAAGGAACGATGCGCTTCGTCAACGATCGCTTCTGCGAGATGACCGGCTACACGCGCGAGGAGCTCATCGGCTTCAAGACTTCGATGCTCGCCGCGACGGAAGAAGATCGCGAGTTGTTGCTGTCGAAAGGCGCGCTGCGGCGGCAGGGGATTTCCGATCAGTACGAGATCCGCATTCGTCGCAAAGACGGCTCGGTCGTCTGGATGGAAATCGGCGGCGCGCCGGTGCTCGACGCCGACGGCAACTTCGGCGGCACGATCGGCGTGCACAACGACATCACCGAGCGACGCCGTTCCGATGAAGCGCTGCGCGACAGTGAGTCGCGTTATCGACTGATGGCGGAGAACACGACGGACGTGATCTCGCGCAGCTCGCCGGACGGCAAAGTGCTCTACGCGTCCGACGCCAGCCGCCGGCTGCTTGGCTACGATCCCGCCGAGGTCGTCGGTCGTTCGATCTACAGCTTCGTCATCGAAGGAGATCGCGACCACGTTAGCCGCTCGTCGCGCGCACTCGCCGATGGCACCGCGCGCTCGTTCGCGTATCACGCCATTCGCAAAGACGGTTCGATCGTCTGGTTCGAAACGACCAGCCGCGCAATCGTCGATGCCGAGACGGGCGAGGTGAGAGAAATCGTTTCCGTCTCGCGCGACATCAGCGAACGGAAGCGCGCCGAGGAGCAGATTGAATATCAGGCGTACCACGATGCGCTGACGGGATTGCCGAATCGCCTGCTGTTCCGCGATCGACTGACGGTTGCGCTCGCGCACGCGCGCCGGCTGCAGCAGCCGGTCGCGGTGATGTTCCTCGACCTCGACGGTTTCAAGCTCGTCAACGACACGCTCGGCCATTCGCTCGGCGACGAGCTGCTGAAAGCGATCGCCACGCGATTGCGCGCGGCGCTGCGCGAAGAAGATTCGATCGCGCGCATGGGTGGTGACGAATTCACGGTGCTGCTGTCCGATCTCGCGCGGCCCGATGACGCCGCGAAGATCGCGCAGAAGTTGCTCGACACGATCGCGGAGCCGATCCGCGTCGAAGGTCACGAGCTGTTCGTCACGACGTCGATCGGCATCGCGCTTTTTCCGAACGACGGTGAGACCGCGGAAGCGCTGCTCAAGAACGCGGACCACGCGATGTATCGCGCGAAAGACGTCGGGCGGAATTCGTATCAGCTCTGCACGCCGGCGATGAACAGTCGCGCGCTCGAGCGGCTGTCGCTCGAGAATTCACTGCGACGTGCGCTCGATCGCGGCGAGTTCGTGCTGCATTACCAGCCGCAGATCAACCTCGCCACGAATGGCGTGGTCGGGATGGAAGCCTTGATGCGGTGGAATCATCCGCTGCAGGGCGTCGTGCCGCCGGCGACGTTCATCCCGATCGCGGAAGAGACGCGGCTCATCGTGCCGATGGGCGAGTGGGCGCTGCGCGAGGCGTGTCGCCAGGCGAAGGAGTGGCAGCAGACGAAATATCCGTCGCTGCGCATGGCCGTGAATCTTTCACCGCGCCAGTTTCAGAGCGGCGATCTCCGGAAAATCATCGCCTCGGCGCTCGCCGAGAGCGGGCTCGATGCGACGTCGCTCGAACTCGAGATCACGGAGTCGACCGCGATGCAAAACACCGAGCGAACGATCGCGACGCTCCGCGCAATCCGCGAGATGGGCGTGCGTATCGCCATCGACGATTTCGGCACCGGCCATTCATCGCTGAATTACCTGCGCAGCTTCCCGCTCGACAGCGTGAAGATCGATCAGGCGTTCATCCACGAGATCGAGTCGAGCCCGAGCGACCGCGCGATCGTGAGCGCCATCATCGCGATGGCCCACGGACTCGCCCTCCGCGTGACCGCGGAGGGCGTGGAGACCGAGGAGCAGCTCGCGTTTTTGAGGGCGAGCGGTTGCGAGGAAGTGCAGGGATATCTGTTCGGGCGGCCGGCGCCGGCGTAGTTACTTCCCGCTCATGCGGCGTCCGAGTTCCAGCAGGTCCATGTTGAACAAAATCGAGATTCGGATCTCGTTGCCGAGATTGTCCGGCGGATCTTTCGGATCCGTTTTGGCGTTGGGAAACGGCCTGGGTGCGTCGATCTGAAGCCGTCCGGCGAAGCGGAACAACTTGCTGCCGCTGTTGATCGGCAGCAGACCGTCGAATCTCAGCCGCGGATACTTCTTTCGCGTGAATTGCTCGCTCTCTCCCCAGCCGATCTCGAAGTACGCTCCCTCGAAGTTGCCGGCGCCGAAGTCATTTTCGATACGGAGATTCGTCGAGTAGTTGTATGCGCTCTTGCTCGTCGTCGCGGGAGTCGCTGTGCTGTTGCCCGGAATAGTGAGGATGCCGAGGCGCCCGACGAACAGCATCGAGAAGGCGTTCGTGTCTTTGGCCGGGTCTCGCGTCCCGACGAGGCGCGTCCAGCCGTAACCGGCTCCTACGCTTCCTCCGAATGCCTGCGACGTGTCGCCCAGAACGTTGTTTGTTTCATCTGCACTCACGAGTGCCGTGCCCGTGAGCCCGACCTCTCCGTAGATTCGCGCGATCGCAAATGAGGGGCGTCCGCAGATGTCGTCGATGATGTCACCCGCACGTGTGAGCCGGCCGCTGGCGACGTCGGCAGCGGTCGCTTTGAACGTGTCACCCGCGACGGCCGCGCGGCGCGCAGCGACGTCCGCATCTGTAGCGACGAGGATGTCTCCTTGTTTGACCATGCGTCCGGAGCGCACGTGTTTCTTCGTTGCGGTGCCGGCGTGACACCGCTTTCCCGTCCGAACGATCTCAGCGTATCGATCCGGCTCGTAGTGCTCCATCGCGACGCGTTCGTCGACGAGTCGCGTCTCAAAGCGCGCGAGAAACTCAGCGAAACCGTCCTTGAAATCGTGTTGTGACCGCAAATACGTATATCCGGTGTACGCCCAAACTTTGTAGCGTGAATCGGTCGCAGTGTCCGGTACGCCCGCAATCGTCTCGAGCTTGTATGTCGCGTTGGGCTGTTCCGGCTTCGAGTCGTCCGCGTCGTCGGTGTTGTCAGCCTCGGTTTCCGCCGTCGGCTCCGTTCCGACCAGACGAAGGTACGTCGTCGTTGCACCGGTCGTTTCCGGCACGAACCTGATGATGATGCCGTCCGCATCATCCAGGTTTGGCGGTACGCCGCCCGGCAGCGCGAACGCCGGCGCGCCGCCTGTGCAGATGCCAAGTGTGAACGGCGACGGCGCTGAGGCATTCGCCGCCGGTTTGCCGGTCGTCAGGAGCTCAGACTCCGTCAGGAACTCTGCCTTGACGCCCTTCTTGCCTTTCAGGGGGTTTTCGAGGAAGTACACGGCTTCGACCCTGCCAGTTCCATCGAGCTTGATGATGTTGTCGGCCGGCTTCAAAAGCTTCGAGCAGTCCGCATATCCGCGAGCGACAGCGGAGAGAAAAATCAGCGACATCGCGAGGGTGACGGAATTACGTGAAGTCATATCTCTGCTCCTTCAGTTGTTAGACGGACACATCCGAAAAGTTCCGCCGCGATACCATCCGCCGCATGAAGAAGCTTGCGGTCCTCTTTCTTCTCCTCGCCGCGAACCTTGCTGCTGCCGACAAGCTCACCGTCACGCGCGTCGGTCCGGTCGGTGAGATTTCGCAGCTTTCCGAGGCGAATGAGATTCGGGTGGTGTTCTCGGAGCCGATGGTGGTCGTCGGCAGAATCCCGAAAGTCGTCGAGGCGCCGTGGTTTCACATCGCACCGAATCTGAAAGGCACGTTTCGCTGGTCCGGCACGACCACGCTGATCTTCACGCCCGATCCGAAATCGCCGCTGCCGTTCGCGACGAAATACGACGTCACGATCGACGAGACCGCGACCGCGGTGAGCGGGAAGAAGCTCGACAAGCCGTACTCCTTCTCGTTCACGACGCCGACGATGCAGCTGCAGAGCGTCGACTGGTATCGCAAAGGACAGAACATCAGCTCCGGCGTCGTCATCTCGCTGACGTTCAATCAGCCCGTCGACGCCGACACGATCGCGCCGCATCTGCAGCTCAGCTACAAGCCGCACGAGTTCACGGCGCCTGCGCCGCCGTCCACTCCCGATCCGGCGTTCGATGCGAAGGTCGCGAAAGCGACTGCCACCGCCGCGCTGAGCGGACCGGTCATCTCATTCTTCCCGACCGAATGGGACCTCGAGCGCTTCCCGCGCGCGAAGGAACGCGTCGTTCTCGAAACGAAACCGGGCATTCCGCCCGACGCCAATCTGCAGTTACTGCTCGACGGCGCGCTCGCGAAAACACCGGCCAGCGTGCGTCGCGGCAAACCGCAGGACTTCACGATCGAGCTCGAGCCGACGCTGTTCGTGAAAAGCATCGGCTGCACGCAGCGCTGCAGTCCCGAGTCATCGAACCGCATCGAGCTGCGCACGCGCTACGGCGTCTCCTTCGACGAAATGAAAAAAGCGGTGACCGTCGTCGACGTCACCGATCCGAAATCGCCGAAGACGCTCACGTCGACGCCGCCGTCGCGCGAATGGGATTCGCCGTCGGAATCGTTCTCGCTCGACGAGCTCGGATACACGCTGCTTCCCGCGCGCACGTATGCGATCACCATCGCGCCGACGCTCGCCGCGGTCGACACGCAAACGCTCGGCTATCGCTGGACCGCGACGGTCGAGAACTGGCACAAGCCGGCGTTCACGAGCTTCGGCGACGGACACGGCGTATGGGAATCGAGCGGCGGTCCGCTCCTCCCGTTCTACGCGCGCAACTTCCGCAACGTGAAGCAGTGGCTCTCGCAGTTGACGATCGAACAGCTGATGCCGTCGATCGCGGCGCTGGAAAAAAATGGCTTCACGAAAGCGCCGCCAACGCCGGCACAGGATCGCAAGCTCGCGCCGGCGCCGGACAAAATTCAGTCGTACGGACTCGACGTCAGCTCGGCCGCGCCGGGCGGCAAAGGATTGATGTGGGTCGCGCTCCAGGAAGGTGAAACGCTTCCGCGCACGGAGCGCTACAACGAAGAAATCCAAACCCGCGCAACCGTCGTCCAGGTCACGAACCTCGGCATCTCCGTCAAAGACAGTCCGCTCAACACGCTCATCTTCGTGACGCGGCTCGACACGGCTGCGCCGGTCGCCGGTGCGACCGTTGCGATTCGCAATCTCGAAAACAAGATCGTCTGGAGCGGCACGACCGACGACAAAGGTCTCGCCATCGCGCCGTCGACTCCCGATCTGCGCAAGTCGTTCAAAGAAGCGCAGCCGACGCCGCGCGCGCACAACGACGAAGAAGACGAATACGAAAACTTCTGGGATGCGCTGTCGAACCTTCGCTTCATCGTCACCGCCGAAAAAGAAGGCGACGTCGCATACGTCGCGAGCAACTGGACCGACGGAATCCTCCCGTACGAATTCGACGCGAACTTCGATCTCGCCGAATCGCATCCGCTGCTGCGCGGCACCGTCTTCACCGACCGCGGCGTCTACAAGCCCGGCGAGGAAGTGCACCTCAAAGCGGTGCTGCGCACCGACACGCCGAACGGCATGCAGTTGCTGAATGCGGCGACGAGCGTGACGATCGTCGTCAAAGACGCGCACGACAAAGAAGTCGATCGCCGCACGGTCTCGCTCAACGAGTGGTCGAGCTCCGACTGGACGTGGAAAGTGCCCGCCGACGCCGTCCTCGGCGACTACCGAATCATGGCGCGCGTCGAAGGACAGCGCCTGCGCGTCTATGGCGATTTCCTCGTCGCCGCCTATCGCCGGCCCGATTTCCGCGTCGATGTGAAGCTCACCGCGCCGTCATCGATCGCCGGCACGAAAGTCGACGGACGCATCTCCGGCCGGTATCTCTTCGGCGGCGCGATGTCGTCGCGGCCGGTGAAGTGGACGTATTCGAAATCGCCGCTGTACGACGTGCCGCGCGCAATCCGCGAACGCTTCGGCGAATCGCAATACACCTTCCTCGGCTACGACTCCGAAGCGACCCTCGAGCCGGTCGTGATCTCGTCGAAGGAACAGAAGCTCGACGCCAAAGGCGATCTGAACCTGAAGCTCACGACCGATGCGGCCGCGGGCTGGCCGTGGTCGTACGAGCTCGAAGGCGATGTGACCGACGTGTCGCGCCAGAAGATCGCGGGCCGCAATTCGGTGCGCATCGATCCCGCGCCCTGGTACATCGGAATCAAAACGCCGCCGTACTTTTCGGAAGCGGCGAAAGGGCTCGACACCGCATTCGTCGCGGCCGGTCTCGATGGAAACGCGGTCGCCGGCGTGACGGTGAACGTCGAGCTGCATCGCATTCAATGGAACTCCGTCCGCCACGCGGAAGGCAACGGCTTCTACACGTGGGACACGGAGCGGAAGGAAGTGCCGGCCGGCAGCTGGACGGTGACGACGACCGCGCAGCCGGAAGCGCTGCACATTCCGCTGACTGACGGCGGCGAATACGTCCTCATCGCAACTGCGAAAGACGGCGAGCATTCGACGACTTCGCGCGCGTGGTTCTACGCGAGCGGCGGCGGTTACACGGCGTGGGCTCGCTACGATCACAACCGCATCGATCTCGTTCCCGAGCGCAAGACGTACAAGCCCGGCGAATCGGCGCGAATCATGGTGAAGTCGCCGTGGGAACACGCGACCGCGCTCGTGACGACGGAGCGCGAAGGCGTGCGCACGTGGCGGCAGTTCGAGCTGACGTCGACGCAGCAAACGATCAGCGTTCCGATCTCCGAGAAAGACATTCCGAACGTCTTCGTGAGCGTGCTGCTGTTGAAAGGCCGCACGAAAGAACCGGGCGGCAACGATGAGGGCGATCCCGGCAAGCCGACCTTCCGCCTCGGCTACGTCGAGCTCGACGTCGAAGACGCGGCGAAGCGGCTCAGCGTCGACGTGAAAGCGAATCAGGTCGAGTATCGCCCCGCCACGAAAGCGAAGATCGAAGTGAACGTGCGCGACGCGAAAGGCGCCGGCGCGCGCAGCGAAGTGACGCTGTGGGCCGTCGATTACGGCGTGCTTTCGCTGACCGGCTACAAGACGCCGGACGTGCTCGACTCGATCTACCTCAAAAAAGCGCTGCAGGTCGTGACGGAAGACTCGCGGCAGAAAGTCATCAGCCGCCGCGTGCTGACGCCGAAAGGTGTGACCGACGGCGGCGGCGGCGGACGTGACGCCGGACCGGGCGTGCTGCGCAAAGACTTCCGCGTGCTCGCGTTCTGGCTCGGTTCGCTCGTGACGGATAAAAACGGCCGCGCGCGGACGGAGATCACGCTCCCGGAATCGCTGACGACATATCGCATCATGGCCGTCGCCGGCGACAAAGCCTCGCGCTTCGGCTGGGCGCAAAACGAGATTCGCATCAACAAGCCGCTGCTGCTCACGCCGGCGTTCCCGCGCTTCCTCGCGCTCGGCGACAAAGCGCTGTTCGGTTCCGTCGTCCATTCGCAGCTGAAAACCGGCGGCAAAGCGACGGTGACGGTGACGAGCATGGATCCGTCGATCGTCGCGATCGACGGCGAAGCGACGCAGCGCGTCGACGTCGCGCCCGGCGGCGCGATCGAAGTGCGCTTCAACGCGATCGCGAAAACAGTCGGCAACGCGCGCATTCGCATGAGCGTCGCGATGAACGGCGAAAGCGATGCGTTCGAAGACGTGCTGCCGGTTCGTCTGCTCCTGCCGGCGGACACGGTCGCGGCTTACGGCGATACGAACGCGCAGGCGCGCGAAACGTTGTCAGTGCCGAACGACGCGATTCCGAACGTCGGCGGCCTGCGCGTCGAGCTCGCGTCGACGCAGATGGTGAACCTCGCTGAAGGCGCGCAGTACCTCGTCGACTATCCGTATGGATGCGCGGAGCAGCGGTCGTCGTCGGCGCTCGCGCTGATGCTCGTCTCCGATCTCGGCGAAGCGTTCCGCATCCCGAATCTCGATGCGCCTGCCGCGCGCGCGACCGCGCAACACACGATCGCCGAGCTGTACAAGTTCCAGTGCGGCAGCGGCGGCTTCTCGTTCTGGGCGGGCGAGTGCGAAGGCACTTCGCCGTATCTCACCGCGTGGGTGCTGCACGTGCTGCAGCGCGCGCAGTCGCTCAAGTACGGCGTCAGCAAAGACGTGCTCGATCGCGCGTATCACTATCTCGACACGAGCATCACGACGGAAAAACGTCCGACGAACGAAGGCTACTGGCCGTCGTATCTGGCGTGGCAGGCGTTCGCGGTGAAAGTGCTCGCGGAAGGGAAGGTCGTCAATCAGGACTCGAACATCAATCGACTGATTCCGCTCATCGATCGCATGCCGCTGTTCGGCATCGCGCATCTCGCCGACGCGCTGCGCGCGAGCGGCGATAAAGGCGCGCGCTACGCCGATCTCCGCCGCCGCCTGACGAACGCGATCGCGCCGGAAGCAGGCGAGGCGCACGTCGAAGAGCTGAGCGATCCGTATCTGCTCTGGCTCTGGAGCTCCAACACGCGCACCACCGCGATCGTCCTCGGCACGTTCGTCCGCGGCGGCGAAGACGAGCAGCTCGTGAAGCAGATGGTGCGCTGGCTGATGCGAGTCCGGAAGGGCGGACGCTGGGGCAACACGCAGGAAAACGCGTGGGCCATGGAGTCGCTCGTCGATTACTACACGAAGTACGAAAGCGAAGCGCCGGACTTCACCGGCGTCGCGACGGTGGGCAGCAACACGATCGCGCGCGATTCGTTCAAAGGACGCAGCGCGACCGCGCAGGTGCATGAGATTCCGATCGCGCAGCTGCCGCGCGCCGAAGTGCCGGTGGTGTTCGATCGACAGGGCGCGGCGGGCACGCTTTTCTATCTGATGCGACTTCGTTACTCCGCCGCGTCGCTGATGAACGAGCCGCGCGATCAGGGTTTCCGCGTCGAGCGCCGTTACGCGATTCAGGGCGCGAAGACGGAATCGAAATCGTTCAAAGCCGGCGATCTGATCAAAGTCACGCTGACGATTCGCAACACGAAGGAGCGTCGCTTCGTCGCCGTCACCGATCCGATTCCGGCCGGCACCGAGCCGGTCGAATCGTGGTTTGCGACGACTGCGACGGAGCTCGTCGAGGCGCAGCGTAACAACGAAATTTCCGCTGCGGGCGGCGCCTGGATGTGGTGGCTGCGCGGCGGTTTCGATCACGTCGAGCGCCACGACGATCGCGTGAATCTTTTCGCGACGCGTTTGTCGGAAGGTCCGCACGAATACTCGTATCTCGTTCGCGCCACGACCGCGGGCACGTTCACCGCCGCGCCGATGAGCGCGGAGGAGATGTACACGCCGGAGATCTTCGGACGGACGGCGAGTGACGTCGTGGAGGTCAAACCGTGAAACGCCGGCTCGCGTTCGCAGTCGCAGCGGTAGTCATCGCTGCGATTGCGTTCGTGGCCTGGCTGCGCCTCGGTCCGCTGCCTCCGATTCGTGCGGCGGAAGCTACATCGGCGACGATCGTCGATCGAAACGGAGTCGTGCTGTACGAACCGCTGTCGGCGAACGAAACGCGCAGCGAATGGCTCGACGCGAAGGACATTCCGCGGCGCGTCGAGCAGGCGACGCTCGCGGTGGAAGATCGCCGCTTCTATCAACACGGCGCGATCGATTTGCGCGCGATCGCGCGAGCGGCGTGGCACAACGTGCGGCGCGTGCGCGCGGTCGAGGGCGGCTCGACGATCACGCAGCAGGTCGCGAAGATGCTGCTCTCATCTCCGCGCCGCAGTTTCGGCGCGAAGCTGCGCGAAGCCGTAGTCGCGTATCGCCTCGAGCACCGCTACACGAAGCGCGAGATTCTCGCGTTGTATCTGAATCTCGCGCCGTATGCCGCGCAGACGAATGGAATCGTTCGCGGCAGCCGGTTGTGGTTTGGCGTCGCGCCGGATGATCTGACCGTCGCACAGGCCGCGTTCCTCGCCGCGCTGCCGCGGCGACCGAACGCACGAGAACTGGCGATCGTGCGTCAGCGAACCGTGCTGCGATTGCTGCTGGAAAACAAATTCATCACGCGCGACGAGTACGAAGTCGCGCTCGCGGAGAAGCTCCGTTTCGATCGCGGAGTGCAGCCGCTCATCGCCGCACATTTCATCGAACGAGTACGCGAACGAACGCCGGCTGCGAAGCGAATCGAGACGACGCTCGATGCGTCGCTGCAGCGCGAGATCGGCGGCATCATTGCGGCGCAGCGAGCAATGCTGCTGAGTCACGGCGCGCACAGCGTTGCGGTCGCGGTCCTCGACAATCGCACCGGCGAGTGGCTCGCGTGGGAAGGTTCCGGCGATTACTTCGGCACCGAGTTCGGCGGAGCGATCGACGGAGTCATGACGCTTCGTCAGCCCGGCTCCGCGCTGAAGCCGTTCACCTACGCACTGGCGTTCGAGCAGGGCTTCACGCCGGCGAGCGTATTGAACGATGTGCCGACGAGCTTTCCGACTGCCGAGGAAGGCGTCGTCTACACGCCGAGCAATTACGACGGCCGTTATCGCGGACCGCTGCGCGCGCGGCTCGCGCTCGCCGGTTCGGAGAACGTTCCCGCGGTCGCGCTGCTGGCCAAGCTCGGACC
>Ga0070701_10000168_pt1 | contig 20343 bp, 20 predicted proteins | sample KBSK5102metaG_FD_65451 | JGI IMG/M metagenome (GOLD analysis project Ga0070701, IMG submission 65451) | Corn, switchgrass and miscanthus rhizosphere microbial communities from Kellogg Biological Station, Michigan, USA - KBS K5-10-2 metaG | ecosystem: Host-associated > Plants > Roots >... | reverse complement strand
AAGTCGCTGCCGAACGCGCGGCTGCTGACCGTGCCGCACGCCGGTCACGCGATGTGGGTCGACGATCCGGCGCTCGTATTCGCGGCGATTCGTCAGTTCCTGCGCGGGGAGTGGCCGCTGGGACTCGACTGATGCCGCTTCTTTTCTCGTACGGAACGCTGCAGGATCCGCAGGTGCAGTTGTCGACAGTCGCGCGGCTGCTCGACGGCGATCGCGACGAGCTCGTTGAGTACGAGCTCTCGTCCGTTCGCATCGACGATCCCGAGGTCGTCGCGCAGCTTGGCAGGACGCATCACGCAAACGTGACGTTCAACGGAAACGGCGACAGTCGCGTCGCCGGCACGGCGTTGCGCGTCACCAATGACGAGCTCGCGCGCTTCGATGAATTCGAAGCCGCGTTCTCATACGAGCGGATCACCGCGCGGCTCGCATCGGGACGAGAAACGTTCGTGTATGTCGCGCGCGACTAGATGCTCGCGCCGGCCGGTTTGCCGAGCGTGAACTCGCGCACGATTGCGTCCCAGTCGCCGCGTTCGCGAAGCAGTCGTTCGATCGCTTCGCGAACGGCGCCGCGTCCGCCGGCAGCTTCGAGTTTCCACGTCGCTGCTTCGCGGACTTCCGGCGCCGCGTCGGACGGCGCGGCGGAAATGCCGGCGCGCAGCATCGGCGCGAGGTCGGGGAGATCGTCGCCGAGATACAGCACCTGATCGATTGAGAGGACGAGTTTCGTGGCGATGCGCTCGAGCTCTTCGAGCTTGTTCGCCGCGCCCTGATGCAGCTCCGCAATTCCGAGCTCGCGCGCGCGACGTTCGAGCGCCTGCGACTGCCGGCTCGTGAGCAGCGCGACCGCGATGCCCGCCTTTTGCGCGAGCTTTACGCCGAGCCCGTCGCGCACGTTGAACTCTTTGATTTCGCGCTGGTCGCCGAGGTAGATGATGCGGCCGTCGGTCCAGACGCCGTCGACGTCGGAGACGATCAGTTTGATTTGCGATGCGGCGACGCTCATCCGCGCATTGTAGTCAGCCGGTGATCGCTTCCAGCACGCCGTCGTCGGCGGCGCTGATGAAGAAGTGATCGGGATTCTCGGCGCGCAGCACGTCCGCCGCCGTTTTGCCGGATGCGATCGCGATCGTCGTTGCGCCATGCGGCACGCCGCAGCGAACGTCGTAAATCGAATCGCCGATGATGACGACGTCGCGATTGTCGAAGCGATGTCCGTTCGCCGCCGTCGCGCGCGAGACGGCGATCGGCGGCAGCTCCTCGCGCTTCGATGAATCGCTGCCGAACGCGCCGAACGCAAAATACGAATTGAGTCCGACGCCACCAAGCTTCAGCCGCGCGCCCGGCTCGATGTTTCCCGTCAACAGGCCGAGCGTGACTTCATCGATGGAGACGAGCGCTTCGAGCAACTCGCGAATCCCGGCGAGCATTCGCACGCGTCCCGATCCCGCCCCACGCGCGAGCCGCGCGAGGTAATGCGTCCAAAGCTCATCCATCTTCTCGTCGATGACCTCCGCCGGAAAGCCCGCGTCGCTCAGCACCATGTGCGTAATCTGCGGATCGGTACGCCCCGAAAAGTCGTAACGCTTCAGATCGCCGTCGTACCCATACACAAGCGTTAGCGCCTCGGCGTATGCCTCACGCGACACGCCGCCGTCAGTAATCAGAGTTCCATCGATGTCGAAGAGGACGAGGCGGCGGCGCATGGGCGGACAGTCTAGGCGAGTCCTGAGTCCTGAGTCCTGAGTAACGCTCCGCGTACACGCCGCTCACGGCGAAGTGGGTCGAGCACTCAGGACTCAGCACTCAGGACTCAGGACTCGTTACGACCCTCTATACTCTCCCGCCGTGCATCGCCCCTCCCTCGGCGTTCTCTTCCTCACCGTCTTCATCGACCTGATCGGATTCGGGATGGTCATCCCGTTCCTTTCTTTTTACGCACGCGAGTACCACGCGAGCGGGGTCGCGGTCGGTGCGGTCGTCGGCGTCTACTCGATCATGCAGTTCTTTTTCGCGCCGGTGTGGGGACGGATGTCCGATCGCATCGGGCGGCGGCCGGTCATCCTCATCAGCCTCACCGCGAGCTGCATCGGCTATCTGCTTTTCGGTTTCGGCCGCAGCCTCGCGATTCTCTTCGCGTCGCGCGTGATCGCGGGCGCGGGCGGCGCGAACATCGGCACCGCGCAGGCGTACATCGCCGACATCACGTCTCCTGAAAATCGCGCAAAAGGGATGGGGCTGATCGGCGCCGCATTCGGCATGGGTTTCATCCTCGGCCCGCCGCTCAGCGGTTTCCTCGGCGAATACGGATCGCATCACGGCATGCACGGCAATCTGCTGCCGGGCGTCGTCGCCGCGTCGCTGTCATTCATCGCGTTCGTCATCGCGTTCGTTGTCCTCGCGGAATCGCGACCGCCGAACGCGCAGGTGCGCAGCGCGGTGCCGCCGCAATTCGACAAGCGCATCTGGCAATCCGTGCTGTCGCGCGCGATCCTCGGCTCAATCATCGCGGCACTTTTTCTGACGCTGCTCGCGGTTTCCGGAATGGAAACCAGCGTGACGCTGCACGCGCGCGATCGCTTTCACTTTCGACAGCGCGAGATGGCGATGTGGTTCCTGTTCATGGGCGTGATCGTCGCGGTCATTCAGGGCGGATTGATCGGACGCCTTTCCAAACGCCTGGGCGAACGAACGCTGGTCGCGATCGGCGCCGCGGCGTTCACGATCGGACTCGCTGCCGTGCCGACGATCTGGACTTCGCGCGGGCTCTACGTCGTCGCGTTTTTCATCGCGGTCGGACAGGGACTCACGTATCCGTCGCTCACGGCAATGTTGTCGAAGTCGACGTCGCGCGACGAGCAGGGCTCGATGCTCGGCCTCGCATCCGGCATCGGCTCGCTGGCGCGATTCATCGGCCCGATTCTGACCGGGTTCCTCTACGATCTCGCCCGCGCCCGTGGCGCGTTTTACGCCGGCGCGCTGCTCACGTTCTTCGCGTTCTCGATCGCGATGGCGATGCGGCGTATGCCTGTTCCGACGGAGGTTTGACTGTGGCGATTCTCAAGGTGGCGCGGCTCGGACATCCCGTGCTGCGACAGAAAGCGAGCGACGTCGAAGTCGCCGACATCAAAGCGGGGAAGTTCCGTTCGCTCATCGACGACATGATCGAAACGATGCACGCATACGAAGGCGTCGGCCTGGCTGGACCGCAGATTCATCTGCCGATGCGCATCTACGTTTACGAAGTGCAGGAGCGCGTGGCGAAACGCCGCGGCGTGAAGACGGTCGGCGCGGGCGTGCTGTTCAACGCGACGTACGAGCCGATCGGCGAAGAGAAAATCAACGACTGGGAAGGCTGCCTCAGCGTCCCGTTCCTCGGCGGCGACGTCGCCCGCTGGAAGCGCCTGCGCGTGCGCGGAATCGATCACGATGGCGATCCGGTCGAGGCCGAGGTGGAGGGATTCACGGCGCGGATTTTTCAGCACGAGATCGATCACACCGACGGGCATGTATATCTCGATCGGATGAAAGATCTGACGACGCTCGCGTACACGATCGTGCTTTAAGGAGGGCGGACTTATAGTCCGCCATTTCCCTCGTGCATCCGTAAGTGGGCGGACTATAAGTCCGCCCTCCTGAACGTCAGCGGCACTACCGCCGCCTGCGATGACGCGACCGCAATCGGTTTGCTGAACGCGAGCGACATCGAGCCGTCCGCCTCGCGTCGGTATCGCCATCTCCCATCGCTGCACGACGAGCCTTCAATCGACGGCATCGACTGCGGCCACGAGCCGCTTTGCGCGCGCGCCGCTTTCAGCGCGAGCAGTTTTTCGACGCCTTCGATTTCCGCGCGAAAGCGTCCGATGCGCCGCCACGCTTCGCCGATGTTCGGCATGCCGCGCGGCATGCGCGGATGCGGATCGCAGGCGCGCAGCGACGCGAGCTCCGTCGCGATCTTTCGTTGTGCTTCGAGCGCAAGACCGGCCTGATATCGGATCCACGGCACGAGCAGGATTCCGGTGACGTGACGTACGTGATTCCGCGTGCGATTTTCATCCGGCTCACCGGCCGGATAGTGCGTCACATAACGCCAGCTGTGCGCTGACTCATACGCATATGCCGCAACGGCCGCTGCGCCGAAATCGAACGACGCGAGCTCGTGACGCCACGCCGGCTCCGGCGCGGAGAGCTTCGCTGCGACGCCGTTCGACATGCGCGCGCCCGCGATTCCGATGAGCTGCGAGATCAGCTCCGGCCGCGCGAGCAGTCCCTGCGCGAGCTTCCACGCCGCGTGCAGATCGTTCCACGCGACAGCGTCATTCGCGGCGCGATGCTGTTCGAGCGCGTCGAGTGACAGCACGCGAAAGAACTCCATCTGCGCGATCAGTCGCGGCATCGGCGGTTCGATCAGCGCGTTCGCATCGACGGCCCACTGCGGCGATTCGTGCGTGACGAGTTGCTGCTGCAGCACACGCACTTCCGTCGCATGTTTCGTGAGCCATTCGGCGACAGCTGGCGGCGGCGCATCGACGACGTCGCCATCCTTCGAGATGGCACGCGAGAGATGCTCCGCGAGCGCGCCGCGAATTGGCTCAATGCCGAGCGGCTTCGACAGCTCCGCGATCGCGTTCGCGGTTTCGTTGTTGCCGTGCGGCGGGAAGTGTTTCGCGATGTCGTCGGTGGTGCCGAGGTTGTTGGGCCAGCGTTCGGAGGTGGCGGTGAGCGCGCGGCTGTTCAGGTAATGCGAACCGGCGAACCAGACCAAGGCGACCAGCGCGACGATGATCGCGACGACGAGCAGCAGCTTCTTCACGCGGTCACTTCGCGGAACGCGTCGATGAAGCGCTCGATCTGCGCGGGCTTGCCGATCGTGACGCGCAGGTGATGCGGCAGCGCCGGAAAGAAACGCCCGACGTGCACGCCGCGGCTGCGCAGTGCGGTGATGAGCGGCTTCACATCGCGACCGATATCGATCATGACGAAGTTCGTTTGCGAGGGGATGACGTCGTGGCCCATTCGCTTCATTGACGCAACGAGCGCGTCGCGGGTTTCGCGATTGCGGCGTTTTCCATCGATGACGTGCTGCGTGTCGGCGATGCTCGCGCGCGCGGCGGCGAGAGCGAGGACGTTGAGCGAGTCCCACTGCGCCTGCGCTTCCATCTTTCGAATGAGCTCCGGCTGCGCGATTGCGTAACCGCAGCGCAGGCCGGCCATACCGTAGATCTTCGAGAACGTGCGGGCGACGATGAGATTCGCGTGCGACTTCACGAGCGGCGCGACGCTCTCGTATTCGCCGCTGTCCGCGTAGTGGTGATATGCCTCGTCGACGAGAACGATTGACGTCGACGGCACCTTGTCGAGGAACGCGCGCATCGCATTCGCGGCCGTGATCGAGCCGGTCGGGTTGTTCGGATTGCAGATGTAGATCAGCGACGCGTTCGTCGCCGCCATCGCGTCGAGATCGTGCGCGTATTTGCGATCGAGCGGAACGGTGATGACGTCGGCGCCGCCGCCTGCGCTCGTATATCGCGCGATCGCTTCGAACGTCGGCGACGCGGTCGCGAGCTTTCGATCGCGGCCGGTGAATGCGAGCGACGCGAGCTTCAGAATCTCGCTCGAGCCGTCGCCGGCGAGGATGTGATTTTCGGGAACCCCGTGATGCTGCGCGAGCGCGGCCGTCAGCTGTTCCGCTGCTTCATCGGGATAGCGCCAGGCGAGCGGAAGCGCGTCGCGAATCGCGGCGAGTGCGGCAGGCGAGGGACCGTACGGATTCTCGTTCGCGCTGAGACGAACGCTCGTTTCGCGGGGAACCGCGGCGAGGATAGTGGGTCTCGGAAGCGCGGCCGCAGCGGCGCCGGCGCCGAGGAGCTGAGCGAAGGCGCGGCGGGAGAGAGTCGGCATGATTTCTTACTCCTTCGCCGTGAATATACGCCGCCGAACGGCGCCTATAATCGTTCATGCCCGACAACTCGCTGAAGCGGCGCGCAGTCCTTGCGGTACTGCTGATGTTCGGCTTCTACGCGCTGGCGTTCGTGCTCGCCGGCTCGCTGTTGTTTTTCGTGTATGCGGAGATCACGTGGGCGCATGAGATTTACCTGCGGCCGACGGTGCTCTGTTTGTTCGCGGCGGCGGCGATTGTCTGGTCTGTGATTCCGCGTCGCGACAAATTCGAGGCCCCCGGTCCGCGACTGACGGAAGGCGAGCATCCCGAGTTGTTCGGCGTGCTCGAGGACGTTGCGCAACGCTCGTCGCAGGCGATGCCGGCGGACGTGTATCTCGTCGGCGACGTCAACGCGTGGGTGATGCAGCGCGGCGGCGTGATGGGATTCGGCAGCCGGCGCGTGATGGGACTCGGATTGCCGCTGCTGCAGGCGGTGACGATTCCGCAGTTTCGCGCCATCGTCGCGCACGAGTTCGGACATTACGACGGCGGCGACACGCAGCTCGGCCCGCTCATTTATCGAACGCGTGAAGCGATCGGCCGCACCATCGAAAATCTTTCGTCGCAGGGATTTCTGCATCAGCCGTTTCTCTGGTACGGCAAGTTCTTTCTGCGCGTGACGCGGAAAATCTCCCGCGCGCAGGAACTCGCGGCCGACCGGCTCGCGGCGACGATCGCGGGACCGCGCGCGGCTGCCGGCGCGCTGATGGCCGTGCATGGCGCGGCGATGGCGTACGGCACGTACTGGTCGCAGGAAGTCATGCCGCTGCTCGGCTCGGGATTTCGTCCGCCGATTGCGACCGGCTTCGCGCATTTCGTGAGTCACTTTGCGGACGTCGTGCGCAATGCGGTCGAGCATGAGATGCAGGAAGGGAAGGCGGATGAATTCGACAGCCATCCCGCGCTGCGCGATCGCATCGAAGCGCTGAAGAGCCTTCCTGATGAGTCGGCGGATGTCGTCGATGAGCGAGCCGCGTCAACGCTGCTGCGCGATCTCTCGCATGCGGAGCTGGAGTTGTTGCGCACGCTCGCGCCCGATCGCGCGCCGGCGCTCCAACAACTGGCGTGGGAAGAAGCGGCGTCGAAGGTTTACCTGCCGCAGTGGAAATCGCGCAGCGCGGAGCACAAAGCGGCGCTCGAAGGAGTGACGCCGTCGACGTTGCCGCAGGTCGTGCGCGAATTGCCGGAGTTCGTCGCGAAGCTGACGCTCCGCGAAGTTCCCTACGCGAATCGCAACGAAGAAGCCGCACTCATCCTCGGCTGCGCGCTGGCTGCGCGTTTATACGATCAGGGCTGGTCCTGCGACACCGGTCCCGGACGCAGTGTCGTCTTCCAAAAAGGCGAGGAGTCGATCGAGCCCTTCTCGATCGTTCCGCAGCTTACAAAAGGCGAGCTGTCCGACGCTGTCTGGACCGACCGCTGCCGCACCAGCGGCATCGCGACTTTGTCGCTCGCCGTTTAGCGGGGTCACATCTGCACTTTACAGTGTCACCTGCGGAGGTCGTTCCCTCCGTGCGGCGACGCTCCGCTCCGCGGCATCAAGACTTTACGGGCAGATTGCACAGGGACTGTCCGCTGCAGATGGCACTGTAAAGTGCAGATGTGACCCCGTTAGAACAGCGTCAGGCGTCGCGACTGCGTCTCTTCGAGCAGATCGAGGAAATGCGAGCGCGGGACTTCACGGGCGCCGAGGGCGGACATGTGCGGCGTCATGACCTGGCAGTCGAGGAAGGTCGCGCCGCGCGCGCGGAGGTGGTCGATCAGAAACAGCAGCGCGAGTTTCGAGGCGTCGTCGCGGCGATGGAACATGCTCTCGCCGGTGAATACGCCGCCCGCGTCGATGCCGTAAACGCCGCCCGCGAGCTCGTCGCCGTCCCATGCTTCGACGCTGTGCGCGTCGCCCGCTTCATGCAGCCGCACGTACGCATCGATGATGCGCGGCTCGATCCACGTGCCGTCCTGCTCCGGCCGTTCCGCTTCGCTGCACGCGCGAATCACGCCGCGAAAATCGCGATCGATCGTGAACATGAACGGGGCGCGACGCTGCGCTTTTCGCAGCGACCGACCTACGTGCAGCTCGTCGAAAAACAGCAGTGCGCGACGACGCGGCGAAAACCACGGCAGCGGATAGTCCTCATGCGGCCAGGGAAAGATGCCGTGACGATATGCGTCGCGCAGCGTCTCGACGCGCAGGTCGTCGCCGATGGCGATCACGTCGCTGCGCGATTTTCGCGGAGAGGGAAAGCGCGATCGCGCCGGTTTCATTGTCTCGCCACGGTCGGCGCCGGCGCGAACGTTCGCCGAGGCCTGGCCAACAAGCGCTGCCGGCCGTGCCGGCTCAATACGCGAGCCTCAGCTCGTCACCCTCCGCATCCACGACGACGTTCCCGCCATTCTGCAGCGCGCCGAACAGCACCGCATCGACGAGCGGCTCCTTGATCTTCGCGTGAATCAGCCGCGCCATCGGCCGCGCACCGAACGCGCGATCGTATCCGTGCTTCGCAAGCCACGCGCGTCCCGCTTCCTTCAGCTCGATCGTCACGTCTTTCGCGGCGAGCTGCACGCGCAGCTCATCGATGAATTTGTCGACGACCTTCTCGATCGTCTCGAACGCGAGCGGATCGAATGCGATCCACGCGTCGAGCCGATTGCGAAACTCCGGCGCGAACGTGCGCTCGATCGCACCGCGCCCTTTTCCGCTCGCCGCATTTTTGGTGAAGCCCATCGACTCATCGCTGAGCTCACGCGCGCCGACGTTCGTCGTCATGATCACGACGACGTTGCGGAAGTCGGCCTTCTTGCCGTTGTTGTCGGTCAGCGTCGCGTGGTCCATGACCTGCAGCATGATCGAGAAAAGACTCGGATGCGCCTTCTCGATTTCGTCGAGCACGAGCACCGCGTACGGCGTCCTGATGATCGCGTCCGTGAGCAATCCGCCCTGATCGAAACCAACGTATCCCGGCGGCGCGCCGATGAGACGCGAGACCGTGTGCGGCTCCATGTACTCGCTCATGTCGAAGCGGATGAACTCGACGCCGAGCGCCGCCGCGAGCTGCTTCGCGAGCTCCGTCTTGCCGACGCCGGTCGGACCTGAAAAGAGGAACGAGCCGACGGGACGATTCGGATGTCCGAGTCCCGAGCGCGAGATCTTGATCGCCGCGACGAGCTGCCGGATCGCGTCGTCCTGTCCGTAGATGACTTTGCGCAGCTCGCCGTCGAGCTCGCGCAGCCGTTCCTTCTCGTTGACGGCGACCGTGCGCGGCGGAATCTTCGCCATCTTCGAAACGACCTGCTCGACTTCGTGAATGCCGATCACGTCTTTCTCGGTCGCGTCCGCAACACGCAGCATTCGCGCGCGCGCGCCGGCTTCATCGAGCACGTCGATCGCTTTGTCCGGCAGATGACGATCGTTGATGTACTTCGCGGAAAGCTCCGCCGCGAGCTCGAGCGCCGAGTCGGTGAACGTCACCTGATGATGCGTCTCGTAGTAGCCCTTCAGGCCGCGCAGAATCTCGATCGTTTCCGGGATCGATGGCTCGCCGACTTCGATTTTCTGGAAGCGCCGCGCAAGCGCGCGGTCACGTTCAAATGAGGCTTTGTATTCAGCGTAAGTCGTCGAGCCGATGCAGCGCAGCTTTCCGCTGGCGAGTGCCGGTTTGATGATGTTCGACGCGTCCATCGTGCCGCCGCTGACTGCGCCGGCGCCGACGATCGTGTGGATCTCGTCGATGAAAAGAATCGTGTCGCGCTTCGTTTCGGTGAGCTCGTGGATGACGGCTTTCAGCCGCTGCTCGAATTCGCCGCGGTACTTCGTGCCCGCGAGCAGCGCGCCCATGTCGAGCGACCAGACCTGCGCGTCTTTCAGCACGGCCGGCACTTCTCCGAGCTGAATCTTCAGCGCCAGCCCCTCGGCGATCGCCGTCTTTCCGACGCCCGGCTCGCCGACGAACAGCGGATTGTTTTTCCGCCGCCGGCAGAGGATCTGAATCGTTCGCTCGAGCTCGAGCGAGCGGCCGATGAGCGGATCGATGTCGCCGTTCTTCGCCTTCTCGACGAGATCGACGGCGTACGTGCGCAGCGGATCTTTCGATGGCGCTGCTGCTTCCTCGTCGCCACCGGCAGGCGTGAAATCAGGACTCGGCGAATCTTTGCCGATGCCGTGCGAGAGATAGTTGAGGACGTCGAGTTTGTTGACGCCTTCGCTGCGCAGCAGATAAACCGCCTGCGAGCGCTCCGCCTGATAGAGCGCGGCGAGCATCTGTCCCGAGTCGACTTCCTTTCGTCCCGAGCTCTGCGCGTGGAGCTGCGCGTACTGAATCACGCGCTGCAGCATCGCCGTCAAAACCGGCTCCACCTCCGTATCCTCGGCAATGCTCTCGTAATGCTTGGTCATGAAGTCGTCGAGCTGTTTGCGCAGCAGCTCGACGTTGCCGCCGCACGCGCGCACGACTTCGATCGCGTCGGAATCGTGCAGCAGCGCGTAAAGAAGATGCTCGAGCGTGACGTACTCGTTGCGCCGGCGCATGGCGTCGTTCAGCGCGAACTCGAAGGTTTTCTGAAGTTGTTTCGCGATCATTCTTTTTCCATCGTGCAAAGAAGCGGAAATTCGTGCTCGCGCGCCAGCTCCGTCGTGCGCGCGACCTTCATCTCCGCAATCTCATACGTGTAAACACCGGCGACGCCGATCCCTTTCACGTGCACGTTCAGCATCACCTGAATCGCCTTCTCCTCGTCGAGGTTGAAGACGGACTGCAGCACGTACACGACGAACTCCATCGTCGTGTAATCGTCGTTGTGGAGGAGGACGCGAAAGAGTTTCGGCTCCTCCGTCTTCTCCTCGTGTTCAGCGACGGGTGCTTCGTCGAGCTCGGGAATCGGCAGCATGTTCGGCGGTCAGGGAAACAGCAGTTCGTCGAGCGTAGTTCCCGGTTCCGCCTCGACCGCTTTCTGCCCGCGCCGGAAAATGCGCGCCGTGCGGTCGCCGAGGAGCGTGGTTTTTCCGTTTTCGACGAGCAGCTGACTCGCTTCGCGCAGGCCGACCACCGGTGTGTCGTTCTCTTCGTGGAACTGCGTGATGCGCTCCTCGCGCGTCTCGCCCATGTGCGTCGATGACGGATCGGCGTCGAGGTAATGCGGGTTGATCTGGTAGCGGACGAGGTTGAGTGCGCTGAATGACGGCGGCTCGACGATCGGCATGTCGTTCGTCGTGCGAATCGTCGGCGCGGTGATGTTCGTCCCGGCGCTCGTGCCGATGTACGCAACGCCATTCGCAACCGCGTTGCGGATCGGCTCGATGAGCTCGCGATCGTAGAGCGCTTTCAGCAGCCGAAACGTGTTGCCACCGCCGGTGAAAATCGCGTCGACCGATGCAACATCAGCCGGCGCGGCGATCATCGAAACCTCGACGCCGAACACGTTCAGCCGCCCGCGCAGTTGCGCCGTGTACGCGTCATGATCGGCGAGCGCGAACGGCACGAAGCCGACGCGTTTGCGGCCCTCGAGCACGCGCTCGATGTGCGGAGCCGCGTGGTCGAGATAGCCGGAGCCGTGGACGGTCGAGGACGAGATCAACAGGAGACGCATGCGCGCGGGAGTCTAACGCGAGCGCGCTGCGATCTCACGGTTGCTTCGTCATGCGGCCGGCGGCGGCGGTGGTGGCGGCGGTTGCTGTGGTGGCGGCTGCTGCGGCGGCAATTCTCCGTCCGCGACGAGTTGCTCGTTCTTCTTCTCCGGGAACTTGAAGCCGAGATACGTACCGGAGCTGATGCCCATCAGTCCGAGCAGCGTCGCGCTGAACTCCGGCATCGACAGCTCCTGATAAACCTCGGTCACGAAGATGATGCCGAGGATGATCGTCCACGCGAACATCTGAAAGCGATGGAAGCTGACGCCGCCCATTCCATCGGTGATCATGTCCGTCAGAAATCCCTGCGATGGAGTCGGCGGCGGTGCGGGTTGGCCGGTGCCGGTCGGCGGTGCGTCGATCATCGCCGAGCCAAGCGCGGTACCGGCGCCGATGCCGATCAACGCGAGGATCGACGAACTGATCGTGTCGAGCTCCCCGGTGATCAGCCACATGAACACGTACGCGGCGATGACGAGGAAAAACCAGAACGCCATCTGAAAACGCGAAAGGCTGTACGGCGGCATCGACCCCGGCGGCGCAACGACGGGACTGCGGACGATCTTCGTCTTCTTACAAAGCCGGATGAACAACACGATCGCGGCGATGAAGAAGAGAATGAACAGGATCAGCATCTCTCTCGGAATGATGAAGAGATCAAATGTGGTGCTCGTCGGATAGACGGTCGATTCGTTGGGGCCGACGCTCACGGGTACGTTCCGCACGTAACTCTTCGGGCTGCCGAGGAGCGTGTGCCAGATGTCGTCGCTTTTGTCGATTTTCGGATCGCGATCGAGGATGTAGTGCACGCTGCCGGTGACCTCGTTGCACGACATCGGCTTGACGCCGACGATCGGCAGGTCATTGATGAAGAGCACGATGCCGTTGCAGCCACCCGCTTTTTCGAGCAGCAGCGGGAAGTTCTCGACCTGAACGACGAGTCCATGTCCCAGTCCAGCGGCGCCGTCCGGTCCGGCGCCGTGCGCTTTCACGACGCGTGGAAATGTCACGTCCGCGCTGAGTGTCGCGGCAGCGAGCAGACAGAGAGCGGCGACAGCGAGAATTCGGTTTTTCATGGATGGCCGTAAGTGTAGCAGCCGAGACCGCTACTCCGATCCGATCACCCACTTCTCGTAGACCTCGCCCGGCAACTCGCGAATGAAGCGCGACGGCTCCATGAGGATGTCCATGCCTCCGCGATCGCGCGCCATGACCGGGAAGACGAGATAGAGCTCCTGCTTCGCGCGCGTGATCGCGACGTAAAAGAGGCGCCGCTCTTCTTCTTCGCCCGGGATGACGATCTCGTGCGTCGCACTCGTCTCGTCGCGCAGCTCATCCGGCAACTCTTCGACTGCTCGATCGCCGCTCGTCATCAGCGCCTGCGTCAGCTCGAATGCTTCGTGTACTTCGTCAGGCTTCACGCGCACGATTCCGCCGGGCACGCGGAGCGCTCGCGCCGATGGAAATCGTCCGTCGGCGAGCCCTAACACGAAAACGATGCGCCACTCCAAACCCTTCGCCTGGTGGACTGACGACAACACGATCTTCTCGTCCTCGGGCCCGACGACCGCGACGTCTTCACCGGCAAGTGGATTCGCGAGCGCGACCTCTTCGAGGAACGCGTTCACGTCGTCGTAGCGCATCGCGTATTGCGAGAGTTGTTCGAGATCGTCGAGTCGCGCCTGCGCATTCGGGAACTTCGAGCGCGCGTAGTCGCCGTAGCCGCGCTCGACGATGATCCGAATGCTTTCCGACGGGTTGTGGCGCATCCCTTCGCCGCTGATGAGCTGCAGAATTTTTCGCAGCGATTCAAGGCTCGCTGAGACGCCGCGGCCCGACGCTTCAACGCCGCGCAGAAAGCGATCGAGCGGATCGTTCGTCGCGCCGAGCTTCGACCAGACATCGGCCGCCGTCTTCTCGCCGACCTTCGGGTAGAGCTTCATCACGCGCTTCCACGACAGCTCGTCGCGGCCGTTCGTCACGATCTTCAGGTACGCGATCACGTCTTTGATGTGCGCCTGTTCGAAGAAGCGGACGCCCGATCGAATCTCGTACGGGATCAGTCTTCGCGACAGCTCCATCTGCAGCTCGAGCGATTGATAGTGCGAGCGATAGAGCACGGCGATTTCGGCGAGTGATTCACCTTCGTCGCGCAGTTCGAGGATGCGCTGGGCGATGAAGTTCGCCTGCTCGAACACGTCGTCGACGCCGACGACCGCGGGATCGGGTCCGTCGCCGCGCACGGCCTGCAGCTCTTTCCGAAACTGAAAGCGATTGTTGGCGATCGAGCGGTTGGCGAGATCGAGGATCTGTCGCGTCGATCTGTAATTCACCTCGAGCTTGTAAATCTTCGCCTCGGGGAACCGCAGCGGAAACGTGATGATGTTTTCGAACGACGCGCCGCGAAAGGAGTAGATCGATTGCGCGTCATCGCCGACGACCATGACGTTGCGGCGCACCGATGCCATGCCGTCGACGACTTCCGCCTGCAGCTTGTTCGTGTCCTGATATTCGTCGACGAGGATGTATCGGAAGCGCCGCTTGAGCGCTTCGCCGACGTCCGGATGTTCTTCAAGGAGTAGTTTCCAGTTGACGAGGAGATCGTCGAAGTCCATCGCGTTGGCTTCGCGCTTCCGCTCTTTGTACGCGCGGAAGACGTTGATCATCTCCTCCCTGTAGATCGCGAAATGCGGGAAGTTCTGTTCGAGATGGAGCTCGAGCGGCGTGCGCGTGTTGATCAGATACGAGTAGATGTCGAGGAGGACGTCACCCTTCGGGAAGCGTTTTTCGAGCGTTTTGATGCCGAGCGACGAGATGGCAGATTCCATCATCTCTTTCGCGTCTTCGTCGTCGAGAATCGAGAAGCTCGGGCGATAGCCGATCGTCGTTGCGTGCTGGCGCAGCAGGCGGTTGCCGATGGAGTGAAATGTGCCGCCCCAGATGCGGCGCGTATCGATGGTCACGAGCTGTTCGACGCGGCTCAGCATCTCGCGCGACGCTTTGTTCGTGAACGTGAGCAGGAGGATTTCGGAGGGATCGACGCCGTCTTCGATGAGGCGCGAAACGCGATAGGTGAGTGCGCGCGTTTTGCCGCTGCCCGCGCCGGCGATGACGAGCAGCGGCCCGTCGCCTGCCATGACGACGTCGAGCTGTTCCGAGTTCAGCTCGTTCTCGTACGGAACTCGATATTGCTTCTGCGGTTTCGGCGCTCGTTTGAGCGTGTATTTGCGAACTTTCTCTGCGGTCACTACACCCAGTGTACGGGGTCACATCTGCACTTTGCAGTGTCACCTGCAGACGACGCGTCCTCAAAAGGCGGCACTGCAAAGTGCAGATGTGACCCCGTCTACGTGGGGTGGATTTTTAGCGCTGCGGCGACATGGTCGTGATCTGTTGCGTGTCGTTGTTCGTGATCGTCAGCAGCGCCCAGATCGGCGGACCGAAGCTGATGGGACTCAGCGTCAGCGTAGGTGGATCGATCGTCACGTTGATCGCGCCGTTGCCGTTGTTCGGGAAATCGGTGAAGGCGGCGTACGCGGGTTCGTAGATGTTTTTTCCTGCGACGACGTTGATGTTGAACGTTTGGGTGCCGACGGTCACGCGGACCGTTGTTGGCGCCAGTGCGTAGATTCGCAGCGTCGTGCGGAACCTTGGATCGATCGGAACGCCGGGAAATGCGATTCGTGCTGAGGCGCTGAATTCGCGCTCGCGCACGATCGGGATCTCGGTGCCGAACGTTTCCGCGTTGCGCGAGACGTCGAACACGCGCAGGTGCGCGCCGAGTTGATCGAAGTCGCCCTTTCTCACGAGCATGAAGCGGCCGGGATTGCCGCTGTAGTTCGCGGTGGCGCGGCCGAGGATTGCGTCGCTGCCCGCTCGCAGATATGTCGCCGGATCGTCCGCGGAGCTGTACGGATAGTCGACGCCGAACAGCGTCACGTCGTACGAGTTGAATGAGTTCAGGACGTGCAACTCGCTGTGAAACTCCGAACCGAATGCGCCCTTCGCCGGCGGCGTGAAAATCGGCAGCAGCACGCGTTCGAACGGATCGCTCGTCGTCGCGGTGTACGTAAATTTCAGATCGGTCGAGATGCCGATGTCGTATTCGAAGACGACGACGTTGACGGTGCCGGCCGGATGCGGAGGAGTCACCGCGGTCAGCGTGTGTTCATCGACGCGCGTCGCGCTGACGCTCGTGCCGCCGAGGATGAGGGCGTAGGGCCAGAAGCCGAAGTTGCCTTTGATGGTGACCGGAGTTCCGCCGTTCGTCGGCCCGGAGCTCGGCGTAATCGACCACGGCACATCCTCGGCGCGCAGCGAAACGGCGCACAACAGCGTGAACAGCAGCATGAAGATTCGGCGTGATCGCATCGTTCCCCCGGAGTGAATACGGAATTGTCGATGCGATCGTCGCTGCCTGTAGCATTGCGCGCGATGTCACCGATTGCATTTCAGGGCGAGCGCGGCGCCTTCAGTGAAGAAGCCGCCCGCAAACTCCTCGGCGACACGATCGACGTCCTGCCGTGCCGCACGTTCGACGATGTGTTCGCCGCCGTCGCGGATGGACGCGCCGACGCCGCCGTCGTGCCGATCGAGAACACGCTCGCCGGTTCCGTGCTGCGCAATTTCGAACTGCTCGCGACCGCGCATCTGTTGATTCGCGGCGAGGTGCTGCTGCGCATCGCGCATGCGTTGATCGCGCCGCGCGGATCGGCGATTGCTGACTTGCGGCGCGTCTACTCGCATCCGGTCGCACTCGCACAATGTCAGCGTTTCTTCGCCGCACATCGCGGCACGATCGAAGCGATCGCCGCGGACGACACGGCGGGAAGCGTGCGGATGGTCGTCGAGCGCGCGGTGGCGGGCGAAGCGGCGATTGCGGCCGCCGGCGCCGCGGCGATTTACGGCGCTGACGTGCTCATCCACGGCATCGAAGATCATCGCGAAAACTACACGCGCTTTCTGCTGCTCACGCCGGAAAGCTCGTCGATGAAAGCGACCGGCGGCGGAGCGCGAAAGACGTCGCTGATGTTCGTCGCGCCGAACAAGCCCGGCTCGCTGTTTCGCGCGCTCGCCGCGTTTGCGCTGCGCGAGATCGATCTGATGAAAATCGAATCGCGGCCGATCGAAGGTCGTCCGTGGGAATACGCGTTCTACGTCGATCTCGCCGGTGACGCGGACGAACCGAACGTCGCGCGCGCGATCGATCATCTTCGCGAAATGTGTGAAGTCGTCCGGCTCTTCGGCAGTTACGACGCCGCATTCAGCGAGTCAGGCACGAAAGACGTATGAGGTGTCAGTCATGAAACGCTCAGCAACTTTTCTCGCAGCCGTCGTTTTCGCCACCGCGTGCGCGTCGAGCGCGCCGAAACAGGCCGCCTTGCCGGACGTGCCGACGCAGCCGATTCGCTACAGCAGCGAAAGCGGGCCGTCGCCGGTCGGCGTCATTCCGGCCGCGACGCTGCACGACGGGCAGCGCAACCGCGACCTCAGTCTGAACATCGAATACCCGACGCGCGGCGCGGGACCGTTTCCGCTGATCATCTTTTCGCACGGATACGGCGGATCGAGCAGCGGCTACGAAGGACTCGCAGCGTATTGGGCGAGCTACGGTTACATCGTCGCGCGTCCCGCGCACGCCGACGCCGGCGCGCTGCGCGACGTGATGCGCGATCGCGTCGAGCAGCGTCGCGCCGATCGTCAGGAGCAGCAGCGTCAGGGTCGCGGCGCGAACCGCCAGGTGCTGCGCGAAGAGCGCGAGCGGACGGAGAACGCAGTGCAAATGGCGGAAGCGATCTGGGGAAACCAGCGCGAGCCGCAGTGGCGCGAGCGCGTCCGCGACATCTCGTACATCATCGATTCGCTCGACGAAATCGAGCGCCGCTATCCCGAGCTGCAGGGCAAGATCGATCACAACAAAATCGGCGTCGGCGGCCACTCGTACGGCGCGTTCACGGCGATGCTCATCGCGGGCGCGAAGACGTCCGGCGAAGCTGGTGTCGGCGGACTCGATCCGCGCGTGCGTGCGGTCGTCGCAATGTCGCCGCAGGGAATCGGCGGGCCGCAGAATCTGACCGCGGAGTCGTGGCGCGGCGTGAACATCCCGGTGATGTACATGACCGGCTCGCGCGATGTTGGCGCCGAGGGTGAGAGCCCGGAGTGGCGGCGGGGAGCGTTCGAGAATTCGCCGGCCGGCGACAAGTACTACGTCGTAATCGCGGGCGCGCGGCACATGTCGTTCGCCGGAGCGCTCACGCCGATGAACGACACGCAGATCCAGGGCCGCGACTTCCCCGACAATCCGATCGGCTCGCCGCGCAATCCGTACGAGGACACGACGTCGATGCAGCCGATGAACGGCGAGCGCGGAATCAGCGGCAGCGATCGCTCGACGTTCAGCTCGATCCGGATGACCGCGCTCACGTTCTGGGATGCGTATCTGAAAGGCGAGGCGAAAGCGAAGGACTCGCTGAAGAGCGACGTGCAGCTGTTCCGCAACGCGACGCTTACGCGGAAGTAGCGGCCGCGACGAACTCGCGCAGCTTCATCGCATCGAGCGCGCCGTTCGTCCGGACGCTGCTGCAGAGATCGAGGCCGAACGGCTGCACGATGCTCATCGCTTCGCGCACGTTCGACGCGTTCAATCCGCCCGCGAGAAACAGCGGGACGCCGATCGCTTCGCGGATGCGCGCGCTGATCGACCAGTCGTGTACGCGTCCGGTGCCGCCGAGCTCTTTCACCGCAAGCGACTGATTCCCCGAGTCGAGCAGAATCGCATCGACATCCTCGGCAACTCTCCGCGCTTCATCGATCGAATCCTCGCCGGTGACGTGAACGACCTGCACGATCGAGATGCCCGGCATCGCCTCGCGCAGCTCGCGATACGTGCCGCGCTCGAGCCGATCGCAAATCTGAATCGTGTTCGTGCGACAGCGACGCTGCTGCGCGACGATCGCGTCCGCTTCCTGTTCGCAGGTGAGCAGGAACGTGGCGATCGGCGGTGGCACGGTCGACGCGATCTCAGCGATCGTCGCTTCATCGATCACGCCCGGTCCGCTCGGCATGCGCGAGACGAGACCGAGCGCGGACGCTCCTGCATCGATGGCAGTGCGCGCTTCGGACACGCTGGCGATGCAGCAGATCTTGATGCGCGGCGGCATGGCGTTACGCGTTCGGCTTGCGCAGCATGATGCGATCCCAGAAAAACTCGCGCGTCTCGTACTCGAGCCACCAGCGTGTAAATCGCGGCGAGCCGGGATGCAGGAAACGGTTGTACAGCACGTCGACTTCAGCGCCGGGGAAGAGCTTCGTGATTTCGCGCACGTGCCAAAAAATATGCTCGACGTCATATGCGCGTTCGAGCTGGCCGAGGTGGCCGCGGACTCGGCGGCGGAAGATGTGATCGACGATGAATCGCTGCACCGCATTCGGGAAAAAGAGGATGCCGCGAATGCCGAAATGCGGATCGGGTTTCAGCAGGTAGCGCAGGCGCGGCGGAGTCGTGAGCATGCAGGCGCCGCCCGGAGCGAGCACGCGCATCACCTCGCTAGCCATCTCTTCCGGATGCCGCACGTGCTCGATCATGTCGAGCAGCAGAATGACGTCGAACGAATTGCTCGCGAACGGCAGTTTGTTACCTGTCGCCACCGTCATATCAACGGGCAGTTCGAGCGCTTTCCTGCTGTGATACAGATCGTTGTTCGGCACGATGTCGAGTGAGACGACGTCGTAACGCCGGCAGTTCGCGATCGCCACCGATACTCCGCCGTTGCCCGCGCCGATGTCGAGCAGGCGCACGCGGCCGCTTCGTCCCGGCGGCGGCACGCAATGCTGCTCGAAGTAGCGGAGGATTCCGACACCTTCATCGAAACGGCCGAGCGCGAAGATCAGCTGCTCGCGAAAATGCGATTGCTCGGCGCTGACCCACGCCGCGAAACGGCTTTGGATGATGTCCGCAAAACGCGCGCGCAGCTCGCCCCACGGCAGCCACGTTTCGATTCCGTTCAGGTCCTGCCACATGTCCGCGCTCATCGCTGAGCGCTCGGCCAATTCCTCCTGAATCGAATCCGACACCGCTTACTCCAGCCCTACCGCCGCCCGCGTCTTCAACTCCAGCGCGTTCATCTCGCCGTCATCCGTTTCGTGGTCGTACCCCAGCGCGTGAATCACGCCGTGCAGGATCAGGTAGCGAATCTCCGTCGCCAGCGAATGCTTCTCATCCGCCGCCTGGCGTTTCGCCTGCTCGACCGAAATCACGATGTCGCTCGCGTACGACTCGTCGGACGGAAACGTGAGCACATCCGTTGTTTTGTTTTTCTTTCGGAAGCGTTTGTTCAGCGCCTTCATCGATTCGTCATCGACGAACGCGATCGAGACGTCGAGATCCTCGCGCAGCGCGCGCAGCACGCGAGTCGTGAATGCCGTGATCTCGCGACGGCTCAGTCGCGGGATTGCGGCGCCGCTCACTTCGACGTTCATGCAAGTCCTGCCGCGGCTTTCGCGGCGGCATTCGCTTTGTCGATGACGTCGTACGCGACGACGATCTTCGCGACGAGCGGATGGCGCACGACGTCGCGCTCGTTGAAGTCGAAGAACTTGATGCCGTCGACGTTCTGCAGGATGTTCCGCGCCTCGCGCAGTCCCGACTTTTTCCCTTCCGGCAGATCGACCTGCGTCACGTCGCCTGTGACCACCGCTTTCGAGCCGAAGCCGAGGCGGGTGAGGAACATCTTCATCTGCTCCGGCGTCGTGTTCTGCGCCTCGTCGAGGATGATGAACG